>SESG01010511.1_pt1 | contig 17992 bp, 15 predicted proteins | sample 3171421 | NCBI WGS metagenome assembly SESG01 (sample SAMN10866946, study PRJNA518727) | freshwater metagenome | biome: subpolar coniferous forest; feature: holomictic lake; material: water; isolation source: holomictic Lake 227, 6 m and 8 m depth | place: Canada: near Kenora, Ontario | collected... | reverse complement strand
AATAATAACCATTATCTTAATATTCTGTTCTATGGCAACAACAGCAATAGGTATCATCAATGCAAATAATACCCGTATAGTTAGAATAGAAGTTAATTCCTCAGTTTTATCTCCACTATGGAAAGGAAAGAAAATAGTATTTTCTTCTGATACCCACTTAGGATTAATTCGACGCGAAAAATTCATGAAAAAGATTATTGATATCATAAATAATGAGAAGCCAGATATAACTTTCAATTTAGGAGACTTAATAGATGGACCATCTTTCCCTTATACAAAAGGTTTTGCTCCTATAAGTGAACTAAAGTCTCCCATGGGAGATTATTATGTAGAAGGAAATCATGAAAGTTATAGTCAGGAATATAATGTATTTAAAGAAAACTTTCCTAAAAATCTAAATGATATTACTGGTAAAAAAGTTATGATAAATAATACCCAGATCATAGGAATACCTTATGGTGCAATGAAAGGAGCAAATGAAATCAATCAAGAACTGGAACAAGTTAAATACGACAAAAATATCCCTAGTATTATTTTAATGCATGATCCCAAAGATACTTCTAAATTAGCAGACAATGGAGTATCACTTGTATTATCTGGACATACACACGCTGGACAATTTTTCCCTTTTACTCTTTTAGTAAAAAAGATAGCTGGTAAGTATTTCCACGGACTAACTTATACTAAAGACACAGCAGAAATAACAAGTTCAGGTGTTGGAACTGCGATGGTTCCAATACGAGTAGACACTATACCAGAAATAATAGTGGTAACAATAAAATAATAAATTAAAAAAACCTGAGAATTAATTCTCAGGTTTTTTTAATTTATTTCAAATCCCCCAGCTTGAATATTCCAAAGCTTTTTATATATACCATCTTCAATTTTTATAAGTTCATTATGGGTACCATCTTCAATTATTTCACCCTGAGAAATAACTATTATACGACTCATACCTTTAATAGTAGAGAGTCTATGAGCTATAACTATCACAGTCTTTCCTTTTATTAAATTATGAAGGGCATCTTGTATAAGCATTTCTGATTCTGAATCTAAGGCCGAAGTAGCTTCATCAAGGACAAGTATAGGTGCATTTTTTAATATTGCTCTAGCTATAGCTACGCGTTGACGTTCACCACCAGAGAGTTTTATACCTCGTTCTCCTACATATGTATCATAACCTTTTGGTAGATTTGAAATAAATTCATCGCAATGAGCAAGACCCGCTGCTTTTATTACTTCTTCATCTGTAGCATCTCGTTTACCATAACGAATATTTTCCATCAAAGAACGATGAAAAAGAACTGGATCTTGAGGTACAAATCCAATCTGTTCACGTAAACTTTTCTGAGAAATTGTAGAAATATCAACTCCATCTATTAAGATTTTTCCTTGTTGAAGATTAAATAACCTCATAAGTAGTCTCACAAAAGTAGACTTACCTGCCCCCGATGAACCAACTAGAGCAATTTTATCTCCAGCTTTTATCTTTAATGAAAAATTATCAAATACTTTTTGATTATTATTTTCATATACATAAGTCACATTATCGAAAACAACTTCTCCTTTAACATCTTTAATTTCATTTAACACATCGTCATCTACAGAATATGGGGTATTTAGAACTAAAGCCATCTCTTGAGCATCTGCAAAACCATCATAATAAGTACGAATAATGGCATGAAAAGACCAAAGACTATTAGTCAAACGACCTAAATATGTTTGTATCAATATCATTACAGGGACTCCAATAATTCCTAATTTCCAATCTCCAATAGCAAACCAAAAAATTATAAATTCAATTATAACTACATATGCACTCTGTATAGAAGACAAACCTCCCCATAAATACCAATTTAAAACTGTGGCCTTATTCTGCTCTTGTATGACTCCACCAACTCTATCCCTTTCGTATTCATGTCCGGCAAAAAGTTGAATTGAGGAGTGATTACTTATCGAATCTGCTAATGCTCCTGTTGTTTTTGTATCAGATATTGCTGCTAAAATATCAAATTTAAGTTTTAATTTAACATAAATTAAAGCTGTTAGAATAAAAACAACACAGAAAATTAATAAAATATATGAATATTTTGGGACTAGAGTATAGATAGCTAAAACCGTACCAATTGCTCTAATAATAAGAGGCAAACCATTATCTATCATCATATCCATCAATCTTTCAAAAGATCTAGCATATTTACCAATTTTTTGAGTGAGAGAACCGCCAAAATTATTTGCAAAGAAAGTATGTGAGTGCCCTATCATATATGAAAAGGCTTGCTCTCGAAGTCCTGCCATAATACTTGCTTGAAAATATGAATTTATAAAACTATAGCCTCTAGTTACAAATAAACGAATTAAACCCAATATAAAGATAAATATTAATATATGATAAGCCTGTGGAGCAAAATTATAATTAGTAGTACTTAATACACTCCAAAGTTTAAGAAACTGAAATGGTATATATATTTCAAGAAGTGATGCAATTATTACCCCAAAGATTACACAAAAAAACGATACCTTAAATCGTTTGATAACTTGCCAAAAATATTTTAGAACAAGTCCTGTATGTAAATTTTTATAATCTTTTCCTTTATCCATATACGAAACAAAGGGCTTTTGGCCCTTTGTTTATTTTAACACATTTTTGATAATTTTCAAATTCTATTTTTCACCAAGTTTTGATCCTTTTACAAGAGAATTTAATAAAGTAGAGAGTTTCATTGTGGCAACTCCTGTTACTTTATCAGCCCCTCCGTAGTATATATAGAGCGTATCCCCTTTCAAGATCATACCACAAGGAAAGACTACATTATTTACAATACCAACTTTTTCATAATCTGTTTCCGGTTCAAAAATAGCATCTGAAGAACGAGCAAGTATTACCGCTGGATCTTTTGAATCCAGAAGTAACACCCCTACCCTGTATGTATTGTGACTCTTAGACACGCCATGATATAGCAAGACCCAGCCATATTTTGTCTTTATAGGAGGAGCAGAAATACCAACCTTAAGACCATCCCAAGAATTTAATCTCGGCCCAATAATTCGAATACACTTTTTTATTACATCGTTTTCAAAATTTAAAGTTCTTAGATAGTCTCCACATATTTCATTACCGACTCTATGTAAGACAAAGTATCCTCCTTTAAGTTTTTCAGGGAAAATACAAGTATCCTTATCATCGAATCCTGGTGGAGTTATAAGTATAGGTTTACTCCAATTCCATTTATGATCAAGAAAATCTTTTACAGATATGGAAGTCACAGCAACACGAGGAGGTCCGATACTATCGTAAGCGGTATAACAAACATATAAGTTCTTCCCTATTTGAGTTATACGAGGATCTTCACAACCAGAGTTACCGTTTGTAACTTTCTTCATTTCAAAATCTTCTCGAGGAGAATATATAGGAACATTCAATCTCTCATTTATATTCAATCCATCCTTACTCATTGCATAACCAAAGTATGAAGTATTATCGCTTGCTAAAGTACGATATAAAATATGAACTTTTTTATCTAAATAAACTGCAGCAGGATTAAATGTTGCTGTCGCCTCCCAACTATTTTCACTCTTTGGACTTATTATCGGATTTGTAGGACTGCGCTTGAAACTCCATTCATCTGAAGTTCTGATATACATACTCGATATAAGATCTGTAAGATTTACATATGCGACACAAGCAGTAGTGTCAGCTGCACCATAATAAATACTTAGAGTATCCTTTTCTACCAAAGCACCAGTAGGAAAAATAACATTTGAAATATATCCAGACAATTCATAAGCCTCTTCTGGGGCAAGTATTGGTCCTTTTGTTCTGCCTATGATTTTAGTTGGATCATTACTATCAAGCAACAATGCTTCGATACCGAAAATTCGATCTAAATTGTCAGGATGAGGAAAATAATTTTGTATATGTGAATAAACTAAAAGCCACCCATATTTTGTTTTTATTGGTGGAGCTCCAACCTCTAAGTGATCATAAGAATTACGAGTAAAATCTACAACATGATTATCTATCTCTACTTCCCACTTTGTCCAATAGGACTCATCCCATAGTTGTTCTATAGTATCAAACTGGGCTATACAAACTTTTGCAGGAGGCATATCTGTGTGAGCAGAAAAAATAACTGTTATTTTTCCATTTATTCTTTCAGGAAAAAGAGTCATGGCTTTTGAATTAAAATTAGTTACCAAATGACGCTCATCAACTTTTTTCAAATCTTTTGTAACTGCAACTGCCACTTTTATATTATCAGCTTTAAAAGGAAAGCCAGAGAGTGCGGTATAGAAAATATAATATTTACCTTCAAAAAAAGTTACTCTGGGATCTTCACATCCATGTACTTCCCAAGGCTCCTCTGGAACTATAAAAGGTTCACGGTCGTCAAAATGAACTCCTTTCATATTACTCACTCCCTTACCTATAATAGAGACTTGTTGTTGTTTAAGTATCTTGTCTACTGCAGAAATAGCACGATAGAACCCATATATCTTATTACCCTTTTGAATAGGGCATAGATTAAATGTTGCAAACTCTTCCCAGTAATGATTTTTATTGGGAACTAATATCGGGTTATGATCTGATCTTTTGACTACATACATATGATTTATTGAGTATTTATTTTAATTTTATCTTTTAATTTTATTTCTTTATCATTCTTTAAACCACTGAGTAATGTCTCGAGTCTTATATATGCTACTGCGATGTGCTTATCTCCTCCTCCATAGTAAACAAAAAGTTCTCCATTTTTTACTACAGCTCCACTTGCATATATTATTCCAGGTTTCCAATCATTCTCATACCATTCACCAGGCTCTAAGATAGGAGATTTTGCTCGATAAAGTACTTTTCTTGGGTCTTTAAGATCAAGAAGCATTGCGCCTAACTTGTAAAGATTATTACCATCTTTATCCATAGCATGATAAAGAAGAAGCCATCCATCCTTTGTTTTTATAGGAGGGCAAGAAGCACTTCTTGTATGTTTATGCCAAGCGACGATATTATCTGGAAGTCTCTGAGGATCAGGTGCTTCACTTCCAGGATCACTACCTTGTGGAGACTCACTTGAGTCAAGATCACTAACAAAAGAAACTCCTACTCTTGTCGGATCACCTAAATCTAAATTATGAAAAATACCAAATTTACCATTAAACTTCTCTGGGAATAAAACCCAATTCTTTTGTCTATCCCCTAGGCGAGTTATGTATGATAATTGACTCCATTTCCATTTTCTTTTTAATAGATCCTCTTCTTTTATAGAGATAACTCCTACACGTAAAGAACTCCATCCGTTAAAAATATTTAAAGTGACATAAACAATACCATCTATAACCACGGCTCGAGGATCTTCACACCCTCCCCAACTTCCACCCGAAGGATATAATTCTCTGTCATACACCAATCTTGCTGGTGATGTAAAAGGCCAATGTTTTTTTGCTTCTGCTATATTCTGTGCCACGTAAACAGGGTAAGTTAATCTATTATCAAAATTTATTCCATCTTTACTTGAGGCATATCCTATTCTAGAAATACCGTCGTCACCTACCGCTCTATAAAAAAGATGGAATAGTCCTCCTGTATGCAAAGCAGCGGGGTTAAAAACAGCTTGAGATTCCCAAGAATAATGTCCTGGGCCTAATATTGGATTTTTCCCTGATTTATTTAATTTTAATTCATATTCTTCGTGATTTTTACTTACTACCTTCTTTTTATTTTTAGCTGATACAAATTTCTTCTTTTTTAAAATAAGCTTATTTTTAATGATTTTTTTATTTTTAACAATAGGTTTCTTAACTGTATTTTTCTTAACTAGAACTTTTTTAATTTTATCTGATTTGATATCTGAAAGGACCTTCTTTTTTACAACTTTTTTATCTGGTTTTGAAGAAGAAACAACTTTCCTTAAAATTGTTTTAATTGAACTTTTAGTTTTTTTATTTGTATTCGTAACCATATTTTTATTAAACCCTACCATATTTATCCTCATATCGGACTATATCATTCTCATCAAACTCACCAAGACCGATCTCTAAAACCTGCATGCCTTGAGACCCTGCAGACATTTTGTGTTTTGCTAATATCGGAACAGTCTGTTCATCTCCCACTTCAACTTTATATGTATTACCATCAACAAAAAAAGAGCCACTTCCACTTACAACTCTCCAGAATTCACTTCTCTTATTATGACTTTGCAAACTTAATTCTTCATTTGGATTGACCGTTATTATTTTTACAGTAGAAAGAGTATTATTTATGAATCTTCTAAAACTTCCCCAAGGTCTTTCTTCCTGATAAATTTTTATTTCATTTTCCATACAAAGATTATAACATAACAGATAAAACAACACTATGAAATAGATATTGAATTTGTGTTTTACAGCCCTGAGGTTTTTTACGGAAAAAACCCTTAGTATTTATAACTATTTCAAATTTTTATGTTCGAATTTTTAAATGAGAGAAAAGATATATATATGAAAACAAAGAATAATAGAGTATAACCATAAACATTTACGTAATTATTTGATTGAGAAAATATCTTCCAAACACTATTCATTAAAAAACTATGACTAGTAAATATATCCCAGCTATTAAAACGGAGGAATCTTCCTAAATATATACCAAAACTTGTAAATAAAATTATTATTGCGATAAAAAGATTAGTGGCTTTCTTTGAAAATCTCAAAAGAAGTATTTTTTCCATATGGGAAAGAGAATAAAGACCCATAAGTAGAGATACACCAGCGGAACTAAACAAAACAAAAATATCAAACATAACTGGAACAGAATGAATTCTCCCAAGATGTATGAAGTCTGTTACTACGTAAGGTGCATTTGGTAAAAATAATAGCCAAATGATAAATCCTGTAATGAAAAAAGGTTTTATTATATTTTCTTTTTTTGTATATATTAAAAGTATAGAGCTTGTGATGAAAGGTATAGTTGCTAGTAGTATATTCCATAATATATACAAAAAGGCCGTACTACCAAAAAGTAAAACACGTAATATATTCAAAACAATAGCAAATGAATATATGTAGATTATTGATTTTGGAATTTTAATTTCCCTTATTTTCATATTTCTTTAAATGCTTAGAATATTTTTTTACAAGTTCAGATGAACTTCTGACCTTACCACCATGTCCTACGTTATAAATAATTTTAATTCCAAGTTCTTCACATAAAGCAACTTCAGGTACTGGATCTCCGTCTGGCTTTCTATCTCCCCCATTAGCAAAAATGTGTGGTTTGATTTTTTTTATTTCTTCACAAACACTTTTATCTTTTGTGTTTTTAACATGCCCAGAAATGACGACCTTGTCTACTCCATTAATAGACTCTATTATTTCTTTTCTTTCATTCTCTTCCATAAATTCTTTACCTTTTTTCATTCGTAGCCAATTATCATTATTCAATACAACAACTAAATAATCCCCTAGCTTCTTGGCCTCTAAAATATAACGAACATGACCTATGTGTATAGGATCAAAACCACCACTTATCATAACTATTTTCTTATTTTTCTTTGTATTTTTCATTATACTTAATAATATTACTTAGTTTTGATTTAAGCAAATAAGCCAACATTTGGCTTTATATTAAATTTACTTTAATTTTATATTTAAGCTGGCCATAAAAGGCTCATTTATTTTCACTTCAAAGGGATCATTTACTAAACCATTGAGTCCCCTCATCATGGGTTCGATGCAAATAAAATCACTTTTTGGTATAGACCAAATCCATATTTTCTGATACTCAACAGAAATATCTAAAATCAAAGTTCCTAAATTTGGTATATCTATATTTGTAGTTGCATTAGGGTCTTTTACTTTCGGATTATCCAAATAAACAGTTCCACTATTTTCCCATATTTCTATTTGTTCTTCTGCAGATAATCCATCTTCGAAATTAAATCTTATATTTTTCTTTTCTTTATATGGGACTTTAAAATACGGATGTAAACCCATAGATATTGGAAGATTTTTATCTTTTTCCATGTTTTTCACTTCTTGAGTAAGAGTAAAAGAACCATCCGATTCAAAATTACCAACAACTGATAAATCAAAATTAAAAGGATAAACATTTCTAGTCTCATTGTTTGATTTAAAAACTTCTTTAAATCCAAATCCTTTAGATTCTACTTCACACTCCATATTCTTTACAAAACCATGACGCTTTAAATTTGGATATAAATGATTATTTTCAAGCTCCCCAGCATTTGGGAAAAGTATAGGTATACCTCCTCTGACTGACTTTTCAATATCCAAAAAAGTTTCTTGGTCAAAATACAAAACTTCTTTACCTTTCAATTTAAGAGAAGTAACGATTCCTCCTCGGAAGGGACAGAAAGAGACTTCGTTATAACCACTTTTATCTTTGACTGTTTTAATGTTGAATTTTGTCATTTATACATTATACCAGTCTTCTCTTTACTTAGATATTTTAGTACGAATATGTTAAAATAACATGATGGAAACAGGAATACAATCTTGGAAAAACTTAGTGGTTTACGCATTTAACGCATTTTCGACTCCTTTATTATTTAGAACACTTATATCCCCTTGGGAGAATGATACAGCCAAAGGCGACAAGCTTGGTTTTTTTGAAAAATTAATTTTTGGTATTTTTTCAAGATTCTTAGGTTTTATAGCAAGAGTCTTTTTTATTATTATAGGACTTATATTCACTTTAATAATTATTCTTACTTTTCCAATTTTTTTATTAATTCCTATAAAAATATCAAAAGAATATCTGGAAACTGTCGGCAGCTTTGGTGCTTCTCTTTCTTATGGTGAGACTTATTATTTGAATAAGCATAGTCACGAAGTTGGTGCACCTTCTTCTTTTAAACTTTATGGCAAAGACAAAGTCCTTCGTATGATAGATCGAGGTCTATCAAAAGAAAATAGTCGAAATGTCCTACTAGTAGGAGAAACTGGTGTTGGTAAATCTGTAATAATTTCCCACTTAGGTAGATTAGGAAGATCTGGACTTTCTTTCTTTGGTATCCGCCATCATAGAGTAGTTGAATTATCTATTGAAGGTATTTCTCTAGAAGATTTTGATAAAGCAATGAACGAAGCAGCGGATGCTCATAATGTAATAGTAGTTATCGAGAATATACATGAATACCCTTCTGTCTATGAGAGAATGATGAAATATTTAACGATGCCACATTTAGGTGTGATAACAACAACAGATTTTAGTAATTATGACCAGGTCTTAAAAAATTATCCAGATTTTCTTTCAAAGTTTGAAAAAGTAGATGTCTTAGCTACAAACGAAGAAGATACTTTATCAATAGTTAAGAATACGATAAACCTGAAAGATATCTCAATAAAAGAAGATGCTATTTTAGAAATAGTAAAACTTTCAGATAGATTCATTGGTAATCAACCTCAACCATTAAAATCCCTACTAATACTAGAAGAACTTCGCTCTCTACATAAAAAGATTAAAATAGAAGATGTTCATCAAATAATTTCAGATAAAACAAACATACCAATGGGTGCTATGGGGGCAGAAGAAAAGAATGTTTTGATAAGTCTTGAAGCCAATATGAAAAGTAAAATTATCGGTCAAGATGAAGCAGTAAAAGATTTATCTGAATCACTAAGACGTCTTCGTACAGGTATAGCAAATCCATCAAAACCTGCAGGATCATTCCTTTTCTTAGGACCCACAGGAGTAGGTAAAACTTATACTGCCAAGGTACTAGCTGAAAGTTATTTTGGTCATAAAAATGCAATGATTCGTTTCGACATGAGTGAATTTTCTCTTCCAAGCTCTGTAAACTTATTCACAGAAAGATTGGCGAGTGTCATAGAAGAGAATCCTCTTTCTCTCGTATTTTTTGACGAATTAGAAAAGTCTGATATGGCTATACATCATTTACTTTTACAAGTATTGGATGAAGGTAGAATAACTCGTAATAGTGGTAGAATTGCTAGCTTTAAGGAAGCTATAATCATAGCTACTTCAAATGCAGGGAGTAAGGATATAATAAATAATCCTTTAATTAATAAAAAAGATTTAATGAGTGATCTTATTAATAATGGAATTTTCGCACCAGAATTCTTAAATAGATGGAGTGCAGTAGTTTTATTTAAACCACTCGAAAAAGACAGTGTCAGAAAAGTAGCAGCGTTACTATTGAATGAATTTAGAGAAAGGCTTCTTGAAGATAAAAAAATCAATCTTATAATCACAGATAAACTTATAGATAAAATTGCTTCTGCAGGATTCGACCCAGACTTTGGAGCTCGTCCTATAAATAGAGCTATAGAAGAAATAGTTGAAAATAAAGTAGCAGATTATATAATATCTGGAAATGGAAATGGAGAAATAAAAATTATGTAATTAAATAGCCCCGACAACTTCGTTGTCGGGGCTATTTAATTAATTTTATTTTATTACCTCTGTGTTAGTTCTTTGTAAAATAAATTCTCTTATACTGGTAGCCACATTAGAATCTATAACATCAAAAACACCTTCTGGGTCGCCTCCATTATTACCATCATTCCCTGCAGTCTCTATTATTAACTTACTTACACCCATCATTTTAAAATTAAATGTTTGATCTATATTTATATTTTCTATCTGTCTATAAGGTATAAAAACTTCTTTTTTATTAAAAATTCCTCTTCTTATACTTATTGCATTTTCATCCAATGCATACTCACAACTAATATAATTGATCCAACTCATTAGAATGCCAAATATTATCAATAAAATAGAAATAATAAATAACCCATTTACTAAAAAGTTAGCAATAGATAGAGATGTAGTTAGAGGGATTGCTAATGCCATCTTGGCTACCATTACCCCTTTTAAAGAAGAAATAATAAATGAAACTACTAGTAAAAAAATACCAGAGACTACCCTCTTTGATAGATAATAATAGAATACTTTGATTCCTAACTTTTTATTTGTGAGCATTTTATTATTATAACAGTTATAAAAAATAAAAAAACACCAAACACTCACCTAGATAAAGTTACTTTATATTAAATGTTTTTCCTAGTTCATTTGAATAATAGAATTCAAACGCTAAACCACCAAATGTATAAGTCTTCTCCCCTACTTTTATATCTGACCCACCAACTTCTGGATTATCTTTGGGTTCTGAATGTTTAAATCCTAAATTAAAAAGAGTAGCAGTTATCTCTGGTCTGTCTGATATTTGATACCCTGCGTCCTCCCATTGTTTCTCTATTTGTTTTATAAAAATTGCAGTATAAAGATATGAATAATAATGATCCTTTTCATTGGTTAGGCGGTCCATCCTTTCTTTATCTGGATTATCTGTTTTAAAATCTAAAACATGTTCATATTTAGATCCTAAATAATAAGGACTGTTGGTATCTTTTAAGTTGGATTCAATTTGTTGTGCCGTCGCTATCTTGACGCCAGCTATACCATAAGAAAATTTAACACTGTTGCCAAGTGCTTGCAAAGGAAGAAAAACTTTTTTTAGAAGTTCTCTATTTGATCCAAAATAACGAAACTGCTCTACTACTATAGGTGCGATAATAGTACGAGCAGGAACTCCTGAGACAAGACTCGCTTTTTCTATGATATTCTTATCAGAAGTAAGTCCCCTTCTGACGACGGTCCATTCATCAGTTTTAGCCCAATCTGGAGTCTTGGCTACTTCTTTTTTACGAGCGAAAACGCTTTGTATTGAATTATATAAATCACTCTTGGAATCAACACTGCCCTCAACATTAGTAAGATTGAGTCTCATAGCCATAAAAACAGCAAAAAATACAAAAACAACAAAAGCTGCACCTTTTGTAAAAAAAATAAGCGCCTTTTGCGCCATTTCCTTTTTGCTAATTTTTTTGATTAAATTCAAAACAAAACCTTTCATGACGATTCATCATATCACACAAAATAATCCTTTGTCAAATCAAGAATTTTAGACAATTCTGCTTTTAAAGTTTCATTAAAATCAATCACATAATGCTAAATACATTGATAATCTTATCTCTCGCCTCAAAGGGATAGATTATTTTATCTTTCAATTCAGACATAGGTATCCATACTAATTCATAAGTTCCATACTTCTCTATATCCCTACCACTCCATTCTGGGCCTGTGCCTGTTCCCACTTTACCACTTACAATATTACAGTTATAAAAGTATTGAACTTGACCTTGAAAGTTATCTAAAACATAAAATTTCTTCATAAATAAATCTACTATTTCAATAGTAGTACCAAGTTCTTCTAGACATTCTCTTTTTAATCCATCTTCTAGACTATTGTCCGTATCATCTACACCACCACCAGGAAATACAAAATATTCATCGCCTTGTTTAATACGATGTATAAGTAAAACTTTTTTATCTTTTATAATTATAGACCTGACTCGCTTTTCTGTTTTGTTATCTAAATATTCATTTATAAGTTCTATGTCTTTAGCATCTTTTTCTCTACCTAATGCAGTTTTAAACTTTATTAATTCATATAAATTCATATATGGTGTATCTTCTATTATCAGAGCACTAGCTATAGCTTCTTCTGTAGTTGTATTATATTTTTCCCAATTTAATTGGGGAATAATCTCATATATATCTTTTTTTAGAAAAATCTTACCATATCTTTCATCTTCTTCCCATTCTCCAGACTCTCTTAATTTCTGGTGTAAATCTTTTGTTACTACTATATCTATGTCGGAAGCTTTCCTTATACCCAATATATCCAATACCCCACTACCAACGACAACATATTGGCCTTTGGGAAAATTTAATTCTTTTATTTTTTGGATGAGATCCATAAGATTATTATATATTTATAATTGTCTTTGTTGTATATTATTTAAACTAAAATTATATGTTATCTATTTATTTAAAGCATCACATAAAGAACCACTGCATTTACTATTATACATATTATTATCACTATAACTTTTAGAATTATCATAATTACAAGTCATACTTTTATTATTCCATTCTGGTCTTTGACTTGTTATATATGCTATTTTTACCAAACAGAATTTATCCCTTTTACCTAAAATTTCACTATATGCCTTATAGTAAGTTTTAGGGCCTTCTGCAAATGGACTTGTATTTGGATCAAGAATATTAATATTTTCTTTAGACAAAGAACAACTCTTAAACTGTTTCTCCATACAATCATTTGCTTTTTGATCTGATTCATTTGTTCCAGGTATGGTTGTTGTTCCACAGTCTATAATATTATTTTTTACGACTGGAATAACTTTGTTTTGAGCAACAGAAGAAACAGGAGAAGTTGTAGGTGTCTTTATTTCTTCAATTTTAGGTTGTAAATTCTGTGTTGTATTTGTTTCTACTACAGTTGTGGTTTCTTGTTTATTTACCGTAGGTTCTACTTTTTGTATTTGAGGTTTAGTATTATTTTCTTGAGTTAATTCTTTTACAGGAATAACTTTACTTTTAAAAAAATTTTTAATTATAGGTAAGTCATTTCTATAATAAAAACCTGATACACCTCCAGCAGCTATTATAAATAAAACCACTATAATTAATAGTGCTTTTTTGTTTGAATGATTAACAACTTGGTTTAAATTTGAATTACTTATGACACTATTAGTGGCAAATGAATTCATATTGGAAGCATTCACTGTATTAAATCCCTCTTGGATATCTTGTTCATTCCATCCACCTCCTAATAATTCTTTTGTGATTGTTTCCTTGTTTAGGCCCTTTAGTAATTGTTGTTTAATATAATCTAACAATTGTTGGTTAATCATTATTAAATTATATCATAATTAAAAATTCGAAGGTGCCTACTGTGACCGGCAGTAGCCTTTTGGCATAGCAAGGACGGTCCTTGCTATATCTAAATTATTTTTTTGTATAGATAATTTCTCTTACTTCATCTGCTTCTTCTATGTTTAAATAAAATGACATATCAGCCCTATTATTACTTTCCCCCTCTTCTAATTTCAATTTGAGAAGGAGAAGATGTCCATATATTTATCTCAGAGATATTGAATATTCTAGAAATTACACCATTATTAGTTTCAACATTCTGAATTGTATTGAAAGATATTGTTTTAGTACTTTTTGATAAAATACCTCTATATGTAGTTATTTTATCATCATCAATTATGTAAAAGAAATTCTTATAGCTTAGATATAAATAAATTGTTATTGGGATCCCAAATAATATAAAGATGGATTTAAAAGCACTCATCCCTCCCCCAGCAATTGAAAAAGGCATTGATATTAAAATAATTATTAAAACTAACTTAGTAAAAGCATACCAAAAATAACTTAACGGTATTTTATTTTTTATCGATTTCTCAACCATATATAAATATAAATTATTAATAATAAAAAATACCAACCTAAATGATTATAATGATGAAGATTTATAACGGCACCAGACTCTTTTATAATTTTTTTATCTCATCATTGCTTTTGTCTTTGGTCCTATAAGTCCATCAGGAACAAGTCCTTTACTTATCTGCCATTTTTTGATTATAGCTATTGTCTTAGGCCCAAGCTTACCATCAATTACTAATCCTAAATTCATAGTGTCATTCAAGTATCTTTGTAATTCTTTAACAGCATCACCAGTACTTCCATTTTTCAATGTTTTAGTACCGAGATTATATTTAATAGGAGTTGAATTTGAAAGATAATTTGTTGGATTATAAACTGGAGTTGTATTTTTAGTAACTAAATTTTTTATACAAGATTGACCATTAATATAACTAAATCCAGTTGTTCTATCACCGCATCCTGGTATAGATGAATCAACGACAGGAGCAATAATAGGAATAATAGGATTAACAACAGTTACAGGTTTTGCTATTATTATCGGAGAAGGACTACTACCCCCTCCTCCACCCCCACCTCCACCTCCTCCGACAGGAGCAACATAATAAGTGAAAGCTAAATCTTTAGTAATAGTCGATCCTTCTGTAAAAGATGAATAAGACATCAATGTAGTCCCCTTACTTTCAGCTCCTGATAATATTGAAGAAGATTTGAAAGTAAAAGTAATTGCTCCAGAACCTTCACTAACAAGTAATTTATTCGCTGTTGAAGCAATACTACCGTAAGCACCAGAACTATCGACAGTCGATTGTCCTGCTAATGTAGTTCCATAGTAAGCACTAATTATTGTCCCCTCTGGAGCTTTTGTTCCATTTATAGTTACGTTTCCATAGAAAGCCATTGGGAATTTAGGAATTGATGAAGCAGAAGAAATTGAAGGAAATATTATTAAAGCTATAAAAATAAATAAGTATTTTTTCATAAATTATTAGTTAGCGTATACAGAGTTAGTGTAGAAGTTGGTAAGTCCTGATGTTACTGCTGTTGTACTTGTTAAATCAGAATTTTCAAATGTAAGACCTGTAATTTCAAATTTTACAAACCCAGCTGTCTCTGTTATTTTAGAGGCTGTCAAAGTTATAGTAGCTTGATTACCATCAGATATAGTTGTATTAGGATTTATAGTGTAGTTAACATTACTACCCATATTAGTACCAGTTATTCCTATATAACTAAGATTATCTGTTAATTTAGCTAAGCTAATTCCAGTTGGTTTTACTGTAAAGACGAATGTACCTGTAGCATAACCAGAAACACCTTGAGTAGATGGAATTGCTGTAGCCGTAGCACTAACTAGACTTACTTCAACACCAGGAATTGGTACTACATTAACTGTTCTAGAAATTTGAATAGCATTATTACCATAAGCATCTGAAACATTATATGTCACAGTATAAGTACCAGCTACACTTGTATTCACTGGATTTACTGTAACTATATTTGCTGTTATATTTCCATCTACATTATCACTGGCTGTTGCTCCAGCATCAGTATAGGAATCCCCGACTGTAAGATTAATAGTTGAATCACCAACTAAAGTTATAACTGGTTTAGTAATATCTGGAACTAATAAACTTTGTGAACCAAGATAATTATTTGTTGGATTTGTAACAAATACTCCATAACCTTTTAATTCACGTAAATCATTTAAAATATTAACATCTGATACTGTTTTAGAAAGCCAATTATTACTTATAGATGGTGAATCTAAATTAGCGTTAGTATTTGTAAAATCAATAACTTCACTAATAGAATCAGAAATTGAATTTATTATATTACTTGGATTATTAGTATCTACACTAGTTAATCCTTGAGGTATAGCATAACTAGGAGAAGCTACTCCTATAGCATTCCATCCTGTCTGTAAAGTTCTTTGAAATAATCTTTGAGATGGAGATATACTAAAATTGTAATTAAATTGTAATGTTTGATCGGAACCTGTTTTGTTGTTTATGAAATAAGCATACAAAGGTTGAAATTCTGTTTGTCCTGCCCCAGACATTGTCTGCCATCCTGAAATAGAAGTTGGATTCAACAGATATATATCAAAATTAGTAGAGACTTCCGAAGCAGAAAAATGATGGCTCAATAATACTTTTGGAGTTGAAACAATATTCCAACCAGGAGAAAGTGTTATAGATTGGTTATCAATGACAGAAGCTCTGGTTAACGACGGCATAACCAAAAAAGCTAAAAACAGAAATCCAATGTATTTTTTCATATATTTTTTATTAGATGCTAATGTTCTAATAATACAACTGTTATAGAAGAAAGCAAGAATATCACTATTGGAACCATGAGTAAATTTTTGGTCACGAGTTACTAAGTCAAAAATGCTGGTTGCCTACTGGGACCGCGAGTACGCTTTTTGACTATTACATAGTCAGGTACTTTTCGCTCTGGTTAACACCAGAGAACGAAAAGTCTTTCAAATCCCAGACGCAAGCCAAGTAGTTGGCTTGCTTAGTCACCCCAAAATAAAAACAGCCCCTTTCGGGGGTTTTTATTTTGGGGTGCCTACTGGGATTTGAACCCAGACTGAGAGTTCCACAAACTCTAGTGCTAACCATTACACTATAGGCACCATATCTAAATTACTATTAGTAAATAACAGCAACTAACCATTTATACCAGAAAATGCCTAAAAAATCTAGGCATAATCTTTTTTATAAATTATTTACAGGCTGGACCTGTTATAGCAGCAGAAAGTGTTGTCACTACACCACTACTATCAGTACAATAGAAAGCTGGTGTACTTTGGATATTTGTTGGTGAATTATTAGTCTTTAGTGTGAAGAGAGGTGCAGAGAGAGCCCAGGCACCAGATGTGGAATAGCAAGATCCGGCTCCGTTTGTCGCTGTAAGTAGAGATATCATAGAATTAGATATTGCACTTATCGCTGTATCAGCTCCTTTAGCATGTCCCTGAGGAGAGAAGAGAGATCCAGGATTTGGATTTGTACAACTCCCCATCGGATTGGACCTAAGTCCGTATGATCCAATAGCATTTTTAAATAGAGTTGCTTCTGGTTTGAAAACAGAGATTATATTTTTTATTTTTGTGTCTTTAATATTTTTTACAAAATCTTCTACTTTTATACTATCGGTAGGCATTGATATATTATTATCAACATCGATATCATAGAAAGTCGTCATCCAATTTAGATTAACTTCATTTCCTGCTATTCCACTATCGTTTAACCCCAAGACTTTAGACAGAGGAACATTCAAAATAAATTTAAATTGATATATATTTTGATCGTTTTTACCAATCCATACTTCAAAAGAATTTATATCTGATGCACCAATAGCCGCATCCATATTTGTTTTCTGATCAGGGGACAGTTGTGCAATTAGAAGTTCAGCAAGGTCTCCGAGCATCTTCTTTGTCACAGGACGACTAGCAGTCATCTCATAATGATAAGTATCTACTCCATGAATAAATTCACTTTCCATCTCTCTATATTCCAAAGCCCCAACAAATTCTTTAGAAATAGAAGCTAATTCATTCTTTACATATAAAGGAACATCACTGGAAAGGATGTTATAAATATCTATTTTTTTAATTATATCTTGAGTTGGAGCTCCTAATTCGTTTGTTATCATCCCCAATTGATTTGGTTCCATTGAGACCACAGCAGGAGCTGGGGCATCTTT
>SESG01000827.1_pt1 | contig 17992 bp, 18 predicted proteins | sample 3171421 | NCBI WGS metagenome assembly SESG01 (sample SAMN10866946, study PRJNA518727) | freshwater metagenome | biome: subpolar coniferous forest; feature: holomictic lake; material: water; isolation source: holomictic Lake 227, 6 m and 8 m depth | place: Canada: near Kenora, Ontario | collected... | reverse complement strand
CGCCTGTTATGAACCAAAATCACGCAACCGACTGCTTCTCCAGCACAGCAACGGAGAAAATTCACTCGCCGCTTTTCTCAACGAGTCGCGCATCAAGGAGCTTGTACAGCAAAAGAGCGACGCGCTGCAGAACATCAATAATCCTGGCGAATACACTTTTCCACCTTCAACACAAGCATGAGCACTACCTGTCATAATCCCCTCGTCGATACATTTCACCGTCCTGTGGACTATGTTCGCATTGCCGTCACTTCACAGTGCAACCTGAGATGCTCCTATTGCATGAGCGAGGCACATGAAGGAAGGTCAACGGCGAACGTTCCTGTGAGCAAGTACGAAATTATCACCATTATGAAGGTGCTTGCAAACCTTGGCGTTACCAAGGTGCGTTTTACCGGCGGAGAGCCACTTCTGCGCAAGGACATTGCTGAACTGGTTGGTGAGGCAAAAAAAAACGCTGCCATAAAAACCGCAGGCCTCACAACCAACGGCCTTCTGCTCGACCGTTTTCTTCCTGCCCTTATTGACGCTGGCATTGACGCCATCAACTTCAGTATCGACACGCTGGATCGTCAGAGATACCAAGCCATAACACGACGCGATGAGTACCGGCGAGTGCGAAAGAATCTCGACAAACTGCTCGACACTCCACATATTGCAGTGAAGCTCAACGTGGTGCTCATGCGCGACATCAACAGTGATGAAATCCGGCGCTTTGTTGATTTCACCAGAGATCATGCTGTAACCGTACGATTTATGGAGTTGCAACCCTTTGACGACAATCAAATCTGGCGAACCGGACGATTTTTCAGCGCCGATAAAATCCAGGAATTGCTGAACGCTCACTATCCCGATCTTGAGACCCTCACGGGCTCTGCCACCCAGTATTTCAGTTACACCTTGCCCCGACACAAGGGCTCAATTGCCATTATTCCCGCATTTACAAGGAATTTCTGCAGCCAGTGCAACAAGATTCGCATCACATCGGACGGCAAAATTATCAGTTGCCTCTATGACAAAAAGGGGTTGGAGCTGCTTCCGCTCCTGCGCAGTAACGCAGGCGACCAGGCTTTGGCCGATCTCTTCAGAAAAGCGGTATCACTGAAACCCGAAGATGGAAAACACTCCACCAGAGATGCCGTCAGAACGAGCATGTCGGAGATTGGGGGGTAAACGAGGTAGTGACAGCCATACCTGGCACGATCGTCCCGCCCTGCAAGACCCGGCAGAAAATCCCCTCCTTTGGCATGATGCACTCGCCTGTTGCCACTTGTATGGCACAGCCCGAAGTATGGCACTCCTTGCCGATCTGGGTAATCTCAAGAAGAACCGCATCACCGACCCGGAGAGAGTCACCAACCATGAGTGTTGACAAATCTATACCCCTCGTCACAATATTTTCAGCAAACATGCCGTGATCAAGCTCCGCCATTTTTTTGCGCATCCGGTCAATACTCTCACCTGCAAGTATTGAGACCTGCCTATGCCAATCGCCAGCATGAGCATCGCCCTCTATGCCCCACTCCGGCCTCAGCACTATCTGGCTGACCTCTTTTTTTATGGTTCCCTTTTCTGTACTGATACAGGCGGCTTCAACAAAACCCATAACCCCTTGCAAGTTTAGTGTTATTCTATTTCTAACGTCGATAGTAATATAAACAATTTTGTTTTTTTCGTATTTTTTGTAGCAAGAAGCAAAAATACTTATTGATTTTATTGATGCTCCAAAGATTATAAATGCTCCATAGTAATTGATTCCGTAATAAAATAGCCAAGGTGCTCATTATTCAAGCGATGCTCAATGCGGAATTACGGAATGACTTTTTGCCAAACACTCATCACCTTGTCATTTCGACGAACGAAGTGAGGAGAAATCTTACAGCACAATAAAGATTTCTCGCTGACGCTCGAAATGACAGAAGGCCAAGGTGCTCATTATTCAAACAATGCTCGATGCGGAATTACGGAATGACTTTTTGTTGAACGCTTACACAACGACATGTATGAAATCAGAACGGGAATAAAAAGTGAACCACGAAAGAGACGAAAAGCAAGATGAAATATACGAGAGTGTGCGGCAAAAGCAGAAATCTCTTCATAACTGATGCAGTGTAGTTTTTGATCATGAATTTTTTGTACCTTTGAAAAAATATCTTTCAGAACTGCCACAACTACCTGTTGGATTTGAAGCACCTTACTGGATTATGTAATCTCCCGGCCAGCGACATCACCGGCATACTCAACATGGCCGCCGTATTTAAAAGAGAGTTGATAACCACCAACCCCTCTTTTGAGCACGCTCTTCAGGGCAAGCGCATTGCTCTGGTTTTTTTTGAAAACTCAACCCGAACCCGCTTTTCTTTTGAAATAGCCGCTCGCCACCTTGGTGCTGGCACACTGAACTTCAGTGCCTCATCAAGCAGTGTCAGCAAAGGGGAGAGCCTGAGCGATACCATCAAAAACCTTGAAGCGATGCAGGTGGATGCCTTTATTTTGCGCCACCCCTCTTCAGGGGCTGCCGACCTCATTACCTCAATCACCTCCAAAAACGTCATCAATGCCGGGGACGGTTCACACGAGCACCCGACACAGGCTCTGCTCGACATGTTCACACTCCGCGACCATTTTGGAAAAATTGAAGGACTCAAGGTGATCATTATCGGTGACGTACTGCACAGCAGGGTTGCCCGTTCAAATATTTATGGCCTCCTTACTGCTGGCGCAGAAGTTGGCCTCTGCTGCCCGGTCACCCTCATGCCACCCGATGCCGACCAGCTCGGCGTCACCCTCTTCACCAATCTCGATCAGGCCATCGCCTGGGCCGATTCGGCAATTGTACTTCGCCTGCAACTGGAACGGGCTACAGGAGGCTACCTGCCCTCGCTTGAAGAGTATTCTGTCCATTACGGCCTCACGGATGAACGGCTTGAGCGGGTTCAAAAACACCTGCTGGTGCTTCACCCAGGGCCCATAAACCGTGAAATAGAAATATCCAACAATGTTGCCGATCGCATACAGCCACCGGGCTATTCAAAAAGCATGTTGCTTGAGCAGGTGACCAACGGCGTTGCTGTGCGGATGGCGGTACTGAAAACGCTTCTTGCCGGATAAACAAAGCCGTTTCCATTTTGTCAATCGCTCGCTAACTCCTCAACCCTTTACCATGAACAACAGATCTCATCTCAGCAGAACACTCTTTATTCTGTCAGCGATGCTCCTGATCAGCATGAACAGTGCCAAGGCAGAACCACTGCTCAACCCAACCTTCAACACTCTTTTCAAGCCACTCCTTGCAGACCCGATGGAGCCAAAAATTACCGTAATGCCCTGGCTTGAAAAGCGCAAGCTGCAACTCGATATCGGTAGCTCGGCTGATCTTTACCAAAGCAAAAGCAACAAGTTTGCCACAGGTGTTGATTTCGCAACATACTCTCTCCTGAACCGTGGTGACAATTTCAGGTTCCCGGTTGATGCTATTGATTATCTCTTTGGCATCAACGCAAGCTGGAAAAAACCGGTCAACATCAGCGTGCTCCCTTTTGATGAGTTGAGCGGAAAAATCCGGCTCAGCCACATCTCTGCCCATTTTGAAGATGGCCACTATGATGCAGCAACCCACGAATGGATCCAGGAGGCAGACTGGGGTGGTACCATTCCCTTCACCTACAGTCGGGAGTTCATTAATCTGGTTGTGGCGCTCAGTTCACCAAAGCACCGCATCTATGCCGGATACCAGTACCTCTACCACACCATCCCTGAGGGAATCAATCCTCACTCGTTCCAGGCAGGCGTTGAGCTCTCCACTTCAAGCAGCACCTACATCGCAGCCGACTTCAAACTGCTCCCGATCTGGCAACCATCACTTGAAGAGACAAGAGGGTTCCGGGGCACATGGAACCTGCAGGCTGGCATGCGTCTCAATAGCATCGGGCTAAACAAAGTCAGAATCGCCTGCAACTATTTTTCAGGGATGAGCCGCCAAGGCATGTACTTCTACCGCCCCGAAAGCTTCGCAACAGCAGGATTTATTGTTGACCTGTGAGAATATCAAAAAAACGGATATCTTTACCGTATATAAGGCGAAAGGAGGCTGTGCTGAAGGAAAAAGGATTCGATTCACGACCCAAAAAGATCGCATTTGTTCATTTCATAATATTTTTAGTACATTTAGAGCATAGTAACAGAGCTGTTCCGTTTCTGATTCATTTCTGCAACATCAATGGAATCAGGGACTGTTTTTCTTGTTAAAGCACACACACAACCTAAACGACAACACAGATGAAAAAAATGCTTTCGCTTGCAGCAATGCTTGCCGTTTTATCGTACGCATCTCCGGCATCAGCCGAGCTGAAATTTGGTGGAGACGCGGCTGTCCGTCTAAGAAGCGAGTTCAACGATACCGAAGTAAACAATGTGAATACCTCAACCAGTGAGGAATTGAAGTTCCAGTACAAGGTACGCCTGAAAGCCTCGGCAGACCTTGGTGACGGCTACTTCTTCAAGGCTTTGGTACAGAGCGAGGAGACTGCCGCAGGAATACCTGTCGCAGGTGGCTGGTCAGAAATTGGACAAAATAACAAAGGTGCATACAACCTTGAGGTCTCAAACTTCTACTTTGGACGGACGATGGAAGAGAGCCACTATCAGATTGGACGCCTTCCGCTCAACAGCTTCAACAATCCGATCTTTGATCTGACTCTGTGCCCTGTTCCAGCGTTCAATGGAATTGCGACCGTATATGCCGTTGATATTCCGGTAAACACATGGAACTTCGACCGTGTCTTCGGCCTCAACTATGGTACCAAGGTCGGCAACGGTGATCTCAATGCGACCCTTGTTGTTCTTGACAATACCGATACAACGGGTAACAGCGTCCTTGAGGGTGACGGAATGTTTAACGACGGTTATCTCCTCCACCTTGCCTACAAAACAACCCTTGGTGATGTCACGCTTGAGCCACAGGCAATCATCTCCCTGACCGATTTGACCGGTGGAACCTATAGTAATGTATCACCAAACACCTTTGGTGCCAATGCAACCATTCCTGCTGGTAAATCAAAAATTGGCATGAGTGCGTTCTATACCGTCTGTGAAGATACTGACCCCAATGTTGGTGCTCGTCCAAAAGTTGATTACAGCGGCTACCTTCTGAGGCTCAAGGGTGAATCCGGTCCGGTTATGGCATGGATTGACTACAACAGAACCAAAGACAATTCACCCGTTGTAGATGTTACTTATGACAACCTCTTTGTCTGGGCACAGTACAACGTCAAGGTGCATGAGTCCGCTCTTGGTACCTTCAGTGTCACACCGACCATCCGTTACCGGGCATCTGGTAATGATAACGGCATAACACAGAATGACAACAGCCAGCTTCGTGGCGAGCTCTATGCAACCGTGACCTTCTAAGTCAGCGGTTCAACTCTCAACATGAAAAGCCGCAGGCGACTGCGGCTTTTTTTTCACTGAACATTCCTTATTTGCGTTTTTTGTTGCACAGGCTCCGATCCTGCTGATAACAATTGAAACATTACACATTTTTTTACGATATTGGGAGAAATTCCCAAAAGCGTGCGCAAACAGAAAACTCCCGTTATCCTGCAATGGTGAGATCTGTTCCTTTTTATTTGAAGTTCAATTTTTTGTCCCAAATACCCGGTTTGCCCACGCAAACCCAATCCGTGTCTGACTGTAAAACCGGTTATACTGTTCTTTTTGCTAATAAATCGTTATAAATAATTATTCCAATAACTTAAATACAACAGCGGTACTATGATTACCATTAAAAAAATCATCTGCCCGGTTGATTTTTCCGAATTGTCGCGCAAGGCGCTGCAGTACGCCAACGAGTTTGCAAAACTCTCTAACGGAAAAGTCTTTCTTGTGGGCGTCATTGAAAATGACCCAACCATCACCTATTCCCGTGGTCTTGAAAAGGAGCGTGCTGAAGAAGAACAGAAACTTGTTGCGCTGATCGAAGAAGAGAAGATGGCTGGCATTGTGGCCGACTATGTCATCTACGAAGGATTTGCCGAAGAGTGCATTCTTGATTATGCCAAACGACAGGAGGCTGACGTTATTATCATGGGCTCACACGGGCGCCGTGGCCTGAAGCGCATGATTCTCGGAAGCGTTGCTGAGCACGTCATCCGGCGCTCCCCTTGCCCGGTGCTTGTTGTCAAGGAAAATGAGCATGAGTTTATCGACTAAGAACGCAAATCACAAATAAGTTACTTGCATTACATTTTTTTCTAAACAATCAAAGAAAACTTTTATGGCACAAAATGTCAGAAACGTTTCCCAAACCGAAGAGGTATCAAGCACCCGCAGGGTTATTGCAGCTTCCTCGGTCGGGACGCTCATTGAGTGGTATGACTTTTACATTTTCGGTACTCTGGCGAAAATTATTTCCGAACAGTTTTTTCCAAAAGACAATCCGACGGCAGCTCTGCTCGCAACACTGGCGACCTTTGCCGCAGGTTTTGTTATCAGGCCCTTCGGCGCACTCTTCTTCGGACGCCTTGGCGACCTTATCGGACGGAAGTACACCTTTCTTGTGACCCTGGTGATCATGGGCGGCTCCACCTTTGCCATCGGTCTTGTTCCCGGCTATAAAACGATCGGCTTTTTTGCTCCGGCGATTGTCTTCTTGTTACGCCTGCTGCAGGGTCTTGCTCTTGGAGGTGAGTATGGTGGTGCAGCCACTTATGTCGCCGAACACTCTCCGGCAGGGCAACGGGGCTTCTGGACCAGCTTTATCCAGACAACAGCAACCCTCGGTCTCTTTTTGGCACTCGGAGTCATTCTTATTGTCCGCCAGACGCTTGGTGTTGAAACCTTCTCTGACTGGGGATGGCGCATTCCTTTCATCCTCTCATCTCTCCTGGTCGGAGTTTCGGTCTTTATCCGCATGAGAATGTCGGAATCACCGATGTTTGTGAAGATGAAAAAAGAGGGTAAAACCTCCGCAAACCCTCTTGCCGAAAGCTTCAAGGAGAAGGATAACCTGAAAATGGTACTGATTGCTCTTCTTGGCGCAACTGCCGGTCAGGGTGTGGTCTGGTACACTGGTCAGTTCTATGCACTCTCCTTTTTGCAGAATGCCTGTAACGTTGAGTTTGTGCAGAGTAACATGATCATTTCGATAGCCCTGCTCATCGGCACACCATTCTTCATTGTTTTTGGTGCGCTTTCCGACAAAATCGGACGAAAGTACATCATGATGGCTGGTATGCTTATCGCAGTTCTCTCCTATGGCCCGATTTACAACAATATGTACGACACAGCCAACCTGAAAACCAAAAATGAGGTTGTAGAAAAAAGAACTGTTGAAACCAAAGAGGCTGTGAAAGGTACTGATACCATCACGACCACTGTAACGAAGAAAACCTTCGACGATGGCACAACCTACAAGGAAAAAGTCATAACGACTGTTCCGCTTGATGAAGCAAAGAAAGCGAAACTTGAGGCGGCAGGAAAACTGAAACCTGAAACCAAAAAGGAAGTAACCCTGCCGAATAATCTCTACTACAAGATGATTGGCTTTGTCTTGATTCAGGTTATTTTTGTCACCATGGTCTACGGTCCGATTGCCGCGTTCCTCGTTGAGATTTTTCCGACCCGTATCCGCTACACCTCGATGTCACTGCCATACCATATCGGCAACGGTGTCTTCGGAGGTCTGGTCCCGCTTATCTCCACTCGTCTCGTTGAAGCATCCAAAGAACCAGGCTATTCGAACCCGCTTACGAATATGATTAACAGCGTTACAGGGCACATCGGCACACCTGCAGGCCAGGCCGATCCGATTGCCGGCCTCATGTACCCGATACTGATTGCAAGCGTAAGCTTTGTGATTGGAATGCTGTACATCTCCAACAAAACCAACAATATGGACGTTGAATAACCAAGAACCTTTTAATTTCATCCATTATGTCAGCAGTAAAGAAGATGTTCGGGATTCTCTGGTCACTCATGGGGGTAGGGATCATCCCTCTGGTAATCATGCAGGCCATGAAAGAGATTGGCGCAAAACCCAGTGAAGAGAACTGGATTTTCTGGTCGATCGTCATTGTCGTTCTGATGCCTATTATCTCATTCAGCCTCATTACCTTCGGGGTGTTTGCGCTGAAAGGTGAGTATGACGTGCTTGAATAGCCATTAAAGCACACACCTGTTCTTTTTTCTCAGGGAAAAGCCGCATCTTTCGTGCGGCTTTTCCTTTTTTGGGGAAAGAGAGAAACTAACCCCCTTTGACTGATGGATATTCAGGATAATGCTGCAGAGCGCACCGACATTAAAAAAGCTCTTGCGGAAAAACTTGCTACGCTGCCTGCCTCTCCAGGTGTCTACCAGTTCAAAAATGCAAGTGGCCGGGTGATCTATGTTGGCAAGGCAAAAAACCTCCGCAACCGTGTTCGCTCCTATTTCAGAAACCGGCAGCAACTCTATGGCAAAACGCTGGTTTTGGTCACCCATATTGCCGATTTTGAGCTCATTATCACCTCTTCGGAGGTCGAAGCGCTGATTTTGGAAAACAACATGATCAAGGAGCTGAAGCCGCGCTACAACGTGAACCTCAAGGATGACAAAACCTACCCCTATCTTGTCATTACCAATGAGCCCTTTCCCCGCATTCTCATCAGCCGCCAGAGAAGAAAGGATGGCTCAACATGGTTCGGCCCCTATACCGAATCCCGGCAGCTCCACTCCATTCTTGATTTTATCGGCTCCATTTTTCCGCTGCGAAGCTGCAAACACCGCCTGAGCGAAGAGAATATTGCTACAAAAAAATACAAGGTCTGCCTCGACTACCACATCCACAAGTGCAAGGGGCCGTGTGAAGGGCGGCAGCCGGAAGAGGAGTATCTCCTCATGATCGAAGAGATTATTCGTCTCCTGAAGGGCAAGACCTCTACCATGATACGCTCGCTCACAAGCACCATGCAGCTCTTTGCCCGCGAGCTGAAGTTCGAGCAGGCGGCGGAGATAAAAAACCAATTAGAGAGCCTCAAGCGTTACGCAGAACGGCAGAAGGTGGTGGCGGGTGATGGTCTCGACAGGGATGTTTTCGCAGTTGCCACCGGAGAGGAGGATGGCTGTGGCGTCATCTTCAAAATTCGGGAGGGTAAACTGCTCGGTTCTCAGCACATTTACATGAACAATACCACGGGAGAGAGCGACGCCAGCCTTCAGGCAAGGGTGATGGAAAAATATTATCTCGAAACCCTTGAGCTTGTGCCTGATGAAATTTTGCTTCAGGAGAGCCTTGGGGCTGACGAGGAGGAGACCCTGAGAGCCTTCATTCTGGAAAAACAGCGAGATGAAGGGGCGGAGAAAAAGATGATCCGATTTGTGGTGCCTCAAATTGGTGAAAAGGCCCACCTGGTTGAGATGTGCCGCCAGAATGCCCGCCACCATCTGGAGGAGTACCTGATCCAGAAACAGAAACGGGGCGAAGCGGTGCGCGAACACTACGGTCTTACCGCCCTTCACGAACTGCTCCATCTGCCGAAACTCCCGCAGCGAATTGAGTGTTTCGACAACTCCCACCTTCAAGGTACCGATTATGTGAGCTCAATGGTCTGTTTTGAGCGGGGAAAACCGAAAAAAGCGGATTACCGGAAATTTAAAATCAAAAGTTTCGAAGGGTCAGACGACTATGCCGCCATGGAAGAGGTTATCCGGCGGCGCTACAGCGGTTCACTTGCAACCGCACTTCCCTTGCCTGACCTTATTGTGGTCGATGGCGGCAAAGGGCAGGTCAATACCGCTTTTCGTACCCTGACTTCTCTCAAGCTCTCCATCCCCGTTATCGGTCTGGCAAAACGCATTGAAGAGATCTTTACGCCGCAGGCTCGCGACCCCTTCAATCTGCCAAAGACCTCTCCGGCACTCAAAATGCTCCAGCAACTGCGCGATGAGGCGCACCGCTTTGCCATCACCTATCACCGTCAACTGAGATCAGAACGAACTTTGAAAACAGAACTTACGACGGTCAAGGGAGTTGGTGAGAAAACCGCCTTCAAACTGCTTGAGCGCTTTGGCTCTATTGACGGAGTGGCTCAAGCAACCCTTGATGAGCTGACGGAGGCGGCAGGCAAAAAAACAGCGGAGCTTCTCTACCGTTTTTACCATCCGTGAATATGCTCTTTCTCACCCCTGCCCGCGCTCCAGACTGTTTTTGTTAAGAAAATTCTGTTATATTTGGTCTTGTGTACCGCGACGCGGTGAACTGAAGAAACTCTTTACGATTGCTTATGAATGTGCCTGATTTTTTCGACGATAACCGCCATTACCCAACGGGTGCATCAGGAAAAGAGCAGCCTGACCTTGACGGTCTTGATTCGATGTTTGATTCGGAGGATCTGCTTGAGCGCATCGTCCAATATAATGAAGAGGGATTCCAGCTTGAGGCGCTTTCCGTTGCGCGTCGTCTTGCTGAAATAGCGCCCTCCAACACTGAGAGCTGGTTTTACCTTGGCAACTGCCTGACCCTCAACGGCTCTTTTGAAGAGGCTCTTGAAGCCTTTCAGAGAGCTACGGTCTTCAGCCCTATGGACAGCGAAATGCGCCTGAATCTGGCGCTCGCCTGGTTCAACACCGGTGACCACGAAGAGGCGATCAGGGAGCTTGATGACATGATTGTGGACTCCTCAATTGAAAAGGAGTACCACTACTACCGGGGCATTATCCTGCAGCGGCTTGAACAGATTGAAGAAGCAGAATCAAATTTCGAATATGCCCTCACGCTTGATACAGAGTTTGCCGATGCGTGGTATGAACTTGCCTACTGCAAGGATGTGCTTGGCAAGCTGGAGGAGAGTACGGCATGTTATCGAAAAACGCACGATTATGACCCCTACAATATCAACGCATGGTACAATAATGGCCTTGTACTGAGCAAAATGAAGCGCTATGACGAGGCGCTCGACTGTTACGACATGGCCATAGCCATTTCTGATGATTTCAGCTCGGCCTGGTATAACCGGGCAAACGTCCTGGCCATTACCGGGCGTATTGAGGAGGCGGCTGAGAGCTATCTGAAAACACTGGAGTATGACCCGGACGATATTAACGCCCTCTATAACCTCGGCATAGCCTACGAAGAGCTTGAAGAGTACACCGAGGGGATTATCTGCTACCGTCGCTGCATTGAGCTGAGCAGTGATTTCGGTGACGCATGGTTTGCCCTTGCCTGCTGCCACGAAGCGCTTGATGAGTACAAAGAGGCATTTACGGCAACGATGGAGGCTTTAAAGTTAGCGCCTGAGAGCATTGAGTTCCTGCTGCTCAAGGCGGAGATTGAGTACAATCTCAACGATCTTGAAACCTCCATTGCGACCTACCGGCAGATTATGACACTTGATCCTGAAAATCCGCAGATATGGGTCGATTTTGCTATCGTACTCAGAGAGGATGGCCAGATCAATGCCTCAATTGACGCCCTGCAACAATCACTCAAGCTTCAGCCACTTTCGGCCGATGCCCACTTTGAAATAGCCGCAGCCTATTTTGCCATGGGCGATAAACTCAGTACACTCAAGGCGTTGAGCAAGGCATTCAAGATTGACCCGGAGAAGAAAGAGCTGTTTCAGAGCACTTTTCCAGAGCTCTATCAGCAGGATTCGATCCGTCGAATGCTCGGAATTGCATGAAGAGAGCGACAAAAATTCTCGGCCTTATCGGTCGTGCCGTTGATTATTCATACTCTCCGCTCATCCATAACAGGGCGTGCTCACTGCTTGGGCTTGATTACCATTATACCATCTTCAATATTGCAGAGCCCTGCATGATCGGTGACGCCCTTCGCGGGGCAAAAGCTCTCGGGATTGCAGGGTTCAACGTCACCATTCCCTATAAAAAAACCGTTGTTCCCTTTCTCGACGCTCTCTCCGAAGAGGCCGCCTCCATTCGAGCGGTCAATACCATCGTCAACGAGGGGGGAAAACTGATCGGTCACAACACCGATATTGCCGGATTTGCCGCTCCCCTTTTGCCTTACCGGGAGAGTATAACGGACAAAAATCTCTCCATTTTTGGCGGCGGTGGAGCCGCACTGGCGGCCATCGAAGCCCTCAACCGCTTTTTTTCTCCAAAAGAGATTCTACTCTTTGTGCGTGACAAAAAAAAAACCCGTGTGCTGCTTGAAAAGAGTGCCCATCACAATCTCACGATACTCCACTCCGACGATCCAGAAAGAGTGAGGGAGTGCCGCGTTGTTATCAATGCCACGCCCATCGGGACCCGAGGCCATGGAGGCTCTCCTCTCCCCCTTGATCAGGAGCTGCTCCATTCCGGCCAGATTGTTTATGACATGGTCTATAACCCTCTTGAGACTCCCCTCCTGAAGGCAGCAACGCAGGCAGGAGCCATAACCATATCAGGTATTGAGATGCTAATTGGCCAGGCCGAGCGCTCATTTACCCTATGGACTGGCATGCAGATGCCGACCGTCGCCGTAAAAGAGTCACTTCTGCAAGAGATTCAACAACAATAACCCACTCTCTGCCCCAGGGGCATCCCGACACATGAAACTCTTTTTCTCCCTTATCCTTCTCGTTATCACCCTTGACCAGTGGACAAAAAAACTTGCAATTACCTTTCTTCGCGATGGAGTACACAACATCACCATCATCCCGAATTTTTTTTCCCTCTCCTACGCGGAAAACAAGGGTGTGGCCTTTGGCCTTGAATTTGCTCCACCAGCAGTGCTCCTCCTCCTGACCGGCCTCATCACGGCAATCGTACTCTTCTATGTCATCCGCTCAAAAAAACGGAGCGCTCTTTTTCTGCTCTCCTTTGCCCTCATCACTGGCGGAGGGATTGGCAACATGGTTGACCGGATAAGAATCGGTCATGTTGTTGACTTCATCTATTTCGATCTCTATCACGGCCATCTTTTCGGCACGTATCTCTCTTTGTGGCCTATTTTCAATATTGCAGATTCAGCCATCACTATCGGAGCCTGCATATTGATACTCTTTCATAACAGGCTCTTTCCCGCAGAGGGCCAAGAAATGAAAAGCGATGTTTGTTGATATCCACTGCCACCTCTCCTTCCCGGAGTTCGACAAGGATCGAAACGAGATCATTGAACGCCTGACCGAAGAGGGCGTAGGGCTGCTTATCGATCCAGGCGTTGACGTTGCCTCAAGCAAAAAATCAATTGAGCTGGCTCGCGATTTCGACTTTATCTACGCCAACGTCGGCCTTCACCCCCATGAAGCTACTTGCCCTGTAGAAGAGGGCGTTTTTGAAGAGTTGCTCACGCTTGCCCGATCACCAAAAGTGGTAGCCATAGGAGAGATCGGTCTCGACTATCACTACCCGAAGCATAACCGCCCTGCACAGCATGATGCGTTCCGTGAAATGCTGAAAATGGCCCGCTCGCTCGACATGCCGGTCGTTATCCATTGCCGTGATGCCTGGGAAGATATGCTGCGTATCCTCTCCGAAGAGAGCCATTCGGCCATGCGTGGCGTGATGCACTGCTTTTCGGGCGACACTCTTATCGCCAGCGAGTGCATCCGCAAAGGGTTCAAACTCTCTATTCCAGGCACGGTGACCTACAAGCGCTCCCTGCTGCCAGATGTTATAAGAGCGGTTTCACTTGATGATCTCCTCACCGAGACCGATGCGCCTTACCTTTCGCCCGTACCACACCGAGGCAAACGGAATGAGCCTGCCTGGGTCAGCGCCGTCACGACGGCCATTGCCCATATCAAAAAGATGTCACTCAAAGAGGCTGCGGAAGGTATTGCAAAAAACAGCTTTGAATTGTTTAGATTGAAGGTCTGACCATATTTTGAAAATCACGCAAACTTGCTTAGGTTGAGGACCGACCGTAACCGATGCAGCAACCATAACTACGAGCCATGAACGACATACAGACCAACACTCCCGTCAAGCAAAGTGTAAAACCATCTACAGAAGACAATCTGCTCTACATTGCCATCAAGTATAAATCGGCAATTATCGGCGCACTCATCACCCTCATCTGCCTCGGAGCAGGAGGCTTTTTCTGGATGCGCCAGCAGCAGGCCAATGAGCTTGAAGCGGCACTGCAACTCTCAAGGATCGCCCCCTCTCTTGACCGGGGAGAGTACCAGAAGGCCATCAGCGGTGACGGAAAAATTGCCGGACTGAAAAAAATTGCTGATCAATACGCCGGAAAATATGCTGGCACACCGAGTGGCAATATGGCCAATCTGCTGCTTGCCAATGCCTACTACTCCATGAATGAGTTCGACACAGCCCTGAACCTCTTCAAAACCCTCTCCATCAACAACGACGATCTGGCCGCTGCCGCCCTGGCTGGAGCTGGCGACTGTTACGTTGCTAAAAATCAGTTTGTATCGGCCGTCGAAAGCTATCAGGAGGCATCAAACAAGGCCGAAAACCGCATACTGAAAGCGCTCTACCTCACTCATGCCGCAAACGCTTTCCGGCAGGCAAAGCAGCTTAAAAAGGCGGCTGAGCTCTATACGAAAGTGATTGCCGACTACCCCGGCACATCAGAAGCGGCCACAGCGCAGCGCTCACTCTGGCAAATTTCCGGAATCCTTTAAGAAACAGCAACCATTATCCAAATATATTTCAGTATGCCCGAACAGTTTATTATCAAGACAAGCCTTGGCGACATTACCATCAGCCTCTACGACGACACACCGCTGCATCGCGACAACTTCGCCAAACTCGTCGGCGAAAGCTACTACGACGGCATCCGCTTCCACCGGGTCATTGAGGGATTCATGATCCAGACCGGCGACCCCCTGTCGCGCCATGAAGAGAAGCGCTCCCTGCATGGTACCGGCGGCCCCTCGACGCGTATCCCGGCAGAAATCAAACATTCGAACGAAAAGGGAACACTTGCTGCGGCAAGAGACAACAATCCACAGAGAGCCTCATCAGGAAGCCAGTTCTATATCAACCATGCGAACAATGGATTTCTTGACGGACAGTACACCGTCTTCGGTGTCGTTGAAGCCGGTATGGATGTGGTTGAAAAAATCGCCGCAGTCAAGACCGACCCCAATGACAACCCGCTTGTTCCGGTCGTCATAGAGTCGATCGTTGCAGTAGCAAAGTCCTGAGAGGCTGAAGCAGAGATGGAGAGCATTGCAGCCAACATAGAGTGTATTCAGGAGCAAATCACTGCAGCCTGTATTGAAGCGGGCCGCGACAGGGGCGCGGTGCGCTTGATCGCCGTCTCAAAAACTCACCCGGCCTCATTTATCAGGGAGGCCTTCGATTCCGGCCAGATCGAGTTCGGGGAGAGCTATGTGCAGGAGTTTCTCGAAAAGTACGACGATCCCGAGCTTGAAAATCAGGGAATCGAATGGCACTTTATCGGCCACCTGCAATCGAACAAGATTCGCTCGATTATCGGCAAGGTGAGCCTCATTCACGGCATCGACAAGCTCTCAACGGCTGAAGAACTCTCAAAACGGGCCCTCCAGCACAACCTGCAGGTCAACTATCTGCTTGAAGTCAACACCTCCGGAGAAGCATCCAAGTACGGAATGGTGCCGGAGGAGATTCTTTCAGTGGCAGAAGATCTCTTCAGACTCCCCAATATCACCCTTAGGGGGCTGATGACCATCGCCTCGCCGGAGAGGGTCAAGGCTCAGGCGGAGTTCCGCCAACTGCGCACCCTGCTCGAAGCACTGAAAGCGGTTGCACCCGATCCATCACAACTTGTAGAACTCTCCATGGGCATGAGCGGCGACTTCAGGGAAGCCATTCATGAGGGGGCGACCATGATCCGTATCGGCACGGCAATTTTCGGCTGGCGGTGAAAGCTATGGCATCCTGACCAGCTTTAACACTCTTTGTATACCCTTGTCAATTAACCTGTAAAACAACCCTATCATGATTTCACAGAAGGCAAAAATCCAGGAAGCTGTCGCCTTTATCAGAAAAAAAACATCCCTCGACTATCCTGTCGGAATTGTTCTGGGAACAGGCCTCGGTGCCCTTGTCAAGGAGATTGATATCGATTTTTCCCTCGACTACAGTGATATTCCGAACTTCCCGGTCTCAACGGTTGAAACTCACCACGGCAAACTGATTTTCGGAACCCTTTCGGGCAAAAATGTTGTAGCCATGCAGGGGCGCTTCCACTTCTATGAAGGCTACTCCATGCATCAGATTGTCTTTCCAATCAGGGTCATGAAGCATCTCGGCGTCAAAACCCTTGGCATCACCAATGCCTGCGGCGGCTTGAATCCTGCCTACAAAAAAGGGGAGATCATGCTGATCGACGACCACATCAACTTGCTTGGCACCAACCCGCTGATCGGGCCAAACGACCCTGAAATCGGCTCACGCTTTACCGACCTCTGCGCACCCTACTCTCCCCGTATTCTTGCCCTTGCCGAGCAGGTAGCCCTCGACCACAGAATCAAGGTGCAGCGTGGCGTCTATGTCGCACTTTCCGGCCCCTGCCTTGAGACCCGCGCTGAATACCGCATGTTACGCATCCTTGGCGCCGATGTGGTCGGCATGTCAACCGTACCGGAGGTAATCGCCGCCGTTCACCAGGGCACCGAGGTCTTCGGGATGTCCATCATTACCGACGAGTGCTTCCCCGACTGCCTCAAATCAGTCAGCATTGAAGAGATCATCGAGGTCTCCAACCATGCCGAACCAAAAATGACCTCTATCTTCAAGTCTATTGTAGCAAACCTTTAATCGTAAAAAACACCTATGATAGACGCCATATCGTTCAAAAACAACACGCTTCACTACCTCGACCAGCGTTATCTTCCGCTCAAGGAGAATTACGTTGCAACCAAAGATTACCGCGAAGCCATAGAGGCAATCAAGACACTTGCCGTGCGCGGCGCACCACTGATTGGCGTTGCAGCAGCCTACACCATCATCCTCGGCATCAACAGCTTCAAGGGCACCAAAGAGGAGTTTCCCCCTTTTTTCAAGGCGCTTGTTGCAGAAGTTGAAGCTTCACGCCCGACCGCCGTCAACCTCTTTTTTGCGGCGGCGCGGATGAAAAAGGTCTACAATGAAAATTTTGAGGCTGACACCATCGAAGCGCTCTTTGCAAAAATGAGCGCTGCCGCTGGCAAAATTCATACCGATGAAATTGCCAACTGCGATGCCATGTCACGCCACGGTGTCGAACAGATCAAGGCTGATTTGGCCCACATCCTCAAAACCCGCAAGCTCAACGTCCTGACCCACTGCAACACTGGCACCCTTGCCTGCTGTGGCACAGGCTCAGCACTTGGCGTCATCAGGCTTGCCTGGCAGGAGGGGCTCATTGAGCGCGTCATCACCTCCGAAAGCCGTCCGCTGTTGCAGGGTCTTCGCTTGACAGCCTGGGAACTTGAGCAGGATGGCATTCCCTTTGTCTCCATCTCCGACTCCTCATCGGCATTTCTGATGCAGCGCGGGATGATTGATTTCGGTATTGTCGGTGCTGACCGGATTGCCGCCAATGGCGACACGGCCAACAAGATCGGCACCTGTGCCCACGCCATCAGCGCATTCCATCACAACCTGCCCTTCTACATCGCCGCGCCGATATCAACCATTGATATCACCATTCTTGACGGCACCTGCATCACCATTGAAGAGCGTAACGCCGATGAGCTGAGAACCATTTTTGGCACACAGGTAGCCTCACCAACCACGCCGGTGCTCAACTACGCCTTCGATGTCACCCCTGGCAAATTGTTGAGGGGGATCATCACCGATAAAAAGGCGGTTGTCGGCGATTATCTAACGGGGCTTGCTGCCTTGATAGAGGAGTAAACACTGAACACTCTTCAGACGCAAAATCAGAGAGGCTCACCGGGAATTTTGTGTTTCCGGTGAGCGTTTTTGCTACATTCTCTTTACAAATCAAACAACGATCAGGAAGAAATACAAGAGGGCTTTATGGACACACTTTTTCTGGCGCGCTCCCAGTTTGCCTTCACCTCGATTTTCCACTTCTTCTTTATCCCGCTTACGCTTGGGCTCTCTCTCT
>SESG01012764.1_pt1 | contig 18015 bp, 14 predicted proteins | sample 3171421 | NCBI WGS metagenome assembly SESG01 (sample SAMN10866946, study PRJNA518727) | freshwater metagenome | biome: subpolar coniferous forest; feature: holomictic lake; material: water; isolation source: holomictic Lake 227, 6 m and 8 m depth | place: Canada: near Kenora, Ontario | collected... | reverse complement strand
CTCGGGGTTGTCTATCCCGCGGTTTAGTCAGTAATGCTGGATTTCCATTTCTTCGCCTGCCGTAAATACCCTAAAGTATCTCCATGAACTGTTTCGTGACTGGCGCCTCAGGTTTCATCGGTGCGAACCTGGTGCATGAGTTGATTGCTCGCGAACATGAGGTAAAGGTGTTGCTGCGGCCGGGGAGCGACCTGCGCGGGCTGGCTGGGGCCGCCTTCGAGCGAGTCGAGGGCGACTTGAGCGATGTGGCCAGGCTCAAGGAAGCGATGCGCGACTGCGACTGGTGTTTTCATGTGGCCGCCAGCTATCACCTCTGGTTGCGCGATTACCGGCCGATGTATGCGGCGAACGTCGAAGGCACCGGCAACGTGATCGAGGCTGCCGCCGCGGCTGGCTGCCGGCGCATCGTCTATACGAGCACGGTGGGCTGTATCGGGTTGCCAGAGCCGCTCGCGGGCCGGATTACTCCTTCGGACGAAACGACGCCGGTTTCTGAGTTGCAGATGAAGAACCACTACAAGCGCTCGAAATGGCAGGCGGAGCAGGTGGCCACCCGAATGGCTCGAGCAGGCCTGCCGGTCATTATTGTCAACCCGACCGCGCCGGTCGGTCCCCGTGACGTGAAGCCGACACCAACCGGCCAGGTGATTGTCGATTACTTGAACCGCCAGATGCCCGCGTACCTGGATACGGGTCTGAACTGGGTTCACGTGCGGGATGTGGCGATCGGTCACATTCGCGCCGCGGAGGATGGGCGAATCGGCGAGCGATACATCCTGGGCAACGCCGAGGGCAACTGGTCAATGAAACAGGCGTTTGCCGTTTTGGAAGAGGTCACCGGCGTTCGCGCTCCGAGATGCCGAGTTCCTTACTCGGTTGCACTGGGGGCGGCGTATGTGAACGAAGCCCTATCGTTTCTGACGCGCCAGCCGCCAAAAGCGCCGCTGGCCGGGGTGCGTATGGCTCGCCACAAGATGTATTTCAGCCCCGCTAAAGCGATTCGCGAACTGGGTTTGCCCCAAACATCCCCCAGGCGGGCCTTAGCGGACGCGGCCGCGTGGTTCCAGCAGAATGGATATGTGAAATGAAGTCCGGAGTGCGAACGGCGAAGTCCGTAAGCAACTTCGAGGTGCCGGATCCGACGAGCTTTGGAATGAACGTAAAGGCGTTGTGGGCGGGAACTCTTGGCCTTTGCGCTTGCTGCGGCTTCAATTTCCAAGCCGTTCCCGCGCATGCCGCGGAGCCATACGCGGGAGTTTATCAGCGTGCGACTAATGAGTTCGCTCGGGCTGAATTCTTCAAACCGGCGGAGACCAGGACCAACGATCTCGCTTTCACCCTGGCACCCTTGATTCTGCAGCAGGTTAAGGACGCCACAGAACCTCTTTCCCTGGCTGACCGGTTTGGCACGTGGGGCGTTTCCAATGGGGTCCCGGTGCTTGACCCGTCACACCTCGCGATCTACTGGGAAGTTGACACGGTGCAGATTCGCGGCCAGGAGCACGCGCGCTTTTGTTATGTGTGGGGCTACTCCCCTGATCCCAATGAAGCCGGAGACCGGCACCGCACTAATGCCCTGTCCGCTGACCAAGCTGCGCCCGGCTTGCCGCTGCAGGGTATTAGGATCACGCTCGACGCTGCCGGGCAACCCATCATCTGGGAAGTGCTGGCCGACGGTTCCGGGGAGGAACTGTTCTTTGTCGCTCGGAACATGGAAGCCGCCGCGGTGGCGGAGTTTGGCAAACCGCTGCCGGGACGGCGCTACGCGATTGAGCGCAGCGTGGCGGCCGCCCCAGGCGTGATCGTCGCGCGAGTGATTGACAACAGCCCCGTGGCCATGGGACCGACGCTGTATCTGAGTGCCGAGACGCGGAAGGTCAGCACGCTGATCTGCCGGTGCATGCCAGCGCAAGCCAGGAAGCTCCTGGCGACTCGCAGTTATGATCTGCTGCCATTCCAGATCGCTGCCACTAATTTCCTCAGTATGAAGGTAAATGCGGCGTCCCTGGGGTGGTTTGCCTTTTGGCCCGGCGATCACGCGGGTGGGAACCGGTTGGAATCGTGCCTGCGATTGCCCGCTGCCTTCTCTAACTCCCCGGGTAGCGCCGCGCGATAGACTGGGGAACCGGGGGCGCCAATCAACGCCGGGGCTGAAGGGGGGAATATTCGGGCTGTTGATTTCAAGCTTGCGTTTTGGCAGTCAGGACGGAACACTGCCGTCACTATATATGGAACCTGAAGTTGTACAATTACCTCTCTGGCAGCAGGCTTGGGGTTGGTTTGAAGCGAATAAACGACAAACGTTCTTGGGCGCCGGAGGCTTGGCGGTGGTCGCCTTGATTATTGCCCTGTTTCTCTACCATCAAAACGAAACGGATATCGCCGCCAGCGAGGCGTTGTCCAACGTGGCGGCGCCACCAATGGCCGGCGCCGCTCGCGGGGACACGGCGGACGCTTTTCTGAAGGTCGCCGCCGCCTATCCTAACTCGCGTGCCGGTGCGCGCGCTTTGTTGCTCGCGGGCGGTAGCCTTTTCGTGGAAGGGAAATACCCCGAGGCGAAGACCCAGTTCGAGAGATTCATTCGGGAACACCGCGATAGCCATTTCATTGGCGAGGCCTTGTTGGGTGTGGCCGCCACTCTGGATGCTCAGGGTAACAGTAGCGGCGCCATCACCGCCTACAAGGAATTGATCGACCGTCACTCGGCTGATCCCGTGCTGCCGCAGGCACGGTTTGCGTTGGCCCGCCTGTACGAAGCGCAAAACCAGCCGGAACAGGCCCGCAAACTCTTCGAGGAAGTCGAACGCAGCAATCCGTACGGCTCACTTGGCTCCGAAGCAGGCATGCGGTTGGAAGAATTGAAGATCAAGTATCCGAGCCTGGCGACGCCTGTCGCGCCGGCAGTCACGCCCGCCGCGCCGGCAGTCACGCCCGCCGCGCCGGCCGTCATGCCCGCCGCGACGGCCGTCATGCCTGCCGCGACGGCGAAGACGAACGCCACCCCGCTCCAGCCCAAAAAGCGTTGATGAAGCTGACCATCATCGGGACCGGTTACGTGGGACTGGTCACCGGCACCTGTTTTGCCGAGGTCGGTCACCAGGTGGTCTGTGTCGATAACGATGCGGCCAAGGTTAAAGTGCTTCAGGAGGGCGGCATCCCCATCTACGAGCCGGGCTTGGAAGAGTTGGTGAAGAAAAACGTGGCGGCGGGCCGCCTTACCTTTACTACCAGCATCGCCGAAGGGGTGGAGAAGTCCGTCGCGATTTTCATCGCCGTCCCCACCCCACCCCTGCCGGACGGTTCGGTGGACATGAGCTTCCTCGAAAAGGTAGCGCGCGACATTGCCGGGGCGATGACCAGCTACAAGATCGTCGTTGACAAGAGCACCGTGCCGGTCAAGACCGGTGACAAGGTAGCCGAGACCATCAAACGCTACTGCAAAGCACGCGTTGACTTCGATGTGGTCAGCAATCCGGAGTTTCTCCGGGAGGGGTTCGCGGTGGAGGACTTGATGCGGCCCGACCGTATTGTGGTGGGTGTCCGCTCGCAGCGGCCTGTGTCGGCGCTCAAGGATATTTACTCGCCTTTCAACGCGCCCATCATCTTCACCGACATCAATTCCGCGGAGCTGATTAAACACGCGTCCAATTCCTTCCTCGCGCTGAAGATCTCGTACATCAATGCCATCTCAGTTCTTTGCGAGGCAACCGGCGCGAATGTTCAGGAAGTTGCCGCTGGCATGGGGATGGACGAGCGTATCGGCCGGCGGTTCCTGCAGGCTTCGCTAGGTTTCGGCGGGAGCTGCTTTCCCAAGGACCTCAGCGCCTTCGTCAAGATCGCCGAGCAGGTTGGCTATGATTTCCGGCTCTTGAAGGAAGTTCAGCAAATCAATGCCGGGCAGATGGAGCGGTTCATGAAGAAAATCCTGGAAACACTCTGGGTGCTGAAGGACAAGACCATTGGCGTGCTGGGCCTGGCTTTCAAGCAGAACACCGATGATATCCGCATGTCCCCGGCTATCGAGCTATGTCATCGTCTGCAGAAGGAAGGAGCTGTCCTTCGCGTCCATGACCCCAAGGCCATGGAGAAGGCCAAAGCCGTGCTGAAGGATGTCACGTTCCTCGAGGACATGAATGCGGTGGCTGAGAATTGCGACGCCCTGGTCATCGCCACAGAATGGGACGAATTCAAGAAGCTCGATCTCGACCGCGCCCGTAAAGCCCTAACGCATCCGATCTTGTTCGACGGCCGCAACCTCTTCGACCCGGTAGAGATGGAGAAGCTCGGGTTCATTTACAAGAGCATTGGGCGATGAGGCCGGGGATAATTGGTTGGATTTGTTGGGCTTTGGGTTGCTGGAGCAGTGGCATGACAGGGTGAAAGACAGAGGAGGGGAGCGTCGGCCGCTGATCTCTGATCAACCTGGAAAGAGCAGTTCAAACACGCCAAAAGACGCTAATGAAGCCGATTTAGTAATGATCCCAGCTTCACCTTCCGGGTGAAGGCCGGTTCTGGTGCATCTGCTTACCCCTGTTCGCGTTGTTTAGCGTATTTAGCGGACAAGTGCTGTCTTCCGAATCAACCGTTACCATGTCAATCATCGATGTTGCTGCCGCCCTGGTTTTCCGCGATGGAAAACTGCTCATCACCCAGCGCCATGCGGCCGCGCATCTGGGAGGGCTGTGGGAGTTCCCGGGCGGTAAGCGTGAGCCAAATGAGACCTTCGAAGCTTGTCTCGCTCGTGAGTTGCGGGAGGAACTGGGCATCGAGGTGACCGTGGTGGACCTGGTGGAGAGTCTGACCCACGCTTACCCGGAGCAGACCGTTCACCTGAAGTTCTATCGCTGCCAATGGCGAGAGCACGAACCGCAGCCGCTGGGCTGCCCTGCATTCAAATGGGTGACTGCCACTGAGCTAAAGGACTACGCATTTCCCGCCGCCGATGCCCGGCTGCTGGAGAACCTGCAGTCGGGAACCGGGATTTGGCGTCAGGGTGAGCGGTGAGCACACGCCCGGTTCGCCGCGCCCGCAGGGCCCTCAAGCGAGCGCTCGCCCTCGTGAAGGCAGCCTGGGGAAGCGTATCCGGCTATGTCTTGCCGTAGAACTGTTCAACAATCTGGCGGAAGTTGTTCTCGGCTACGTTGACGATGCCCATTTCGCGGCGCGCGTTGTCGGCTGAGTCACTGGCGTGTGCGGCATTGACCATGATGGTCTGGCCGAATTCACGGCGGATGGAACCGGGCGGCGCCTTCGATGGGTCGGTGGGGCCCAGCACATCACGGATCTTGCTCACGGCGCCGACGCCCTCGTAAACCAGCGCGATGCACTTCTCCGATCCCGGGTTATTCTCCTCGCCTTGCGGGCATTCTGACGGCGAGCGGCCGGACATGAACCGGACGATATTGTCGAACTGGTTGTCGCCGAATGACGGCCCCAGAATCGCGCCGAGTTGTTCCTCCTGCTCGGAGCCGATCTTGAACCCAAGCTCCTTCTCGATCGCCGCCTTGGCCTTTGCCGCCACGACATCTTTGAGTTTCGTGCGCAGTGTCTCGCGCACCGGACCGTAAAACTGCAAGGCCTGAGCCACGCTCATGCGGTGGACTTTAGTGCCCACGATGAACAGGCCGGTGCGAGAGAAGAAATCAATCATGTTGCCGGGCCGGCCGGTGGGGAACCGGAAATTCTCCGGCTTGATTAACACCAGCGTCCGCTCGGGCTGCTCGCCGGGCTGATAGGCGATGACATCCCCCAGCACACCGCCATCCGTGTCCGAGTAATGCGCCCAGAGCTTGAGCTTCGATTCGGCCTCCTCCGGGGTGGGGGCAGCCAGCACTGCCGGCTCGAAATAGCGCAACTGGTCGTGTTCGTCAATGATCAGGTCGCCATAGGTGTCACGGATGGTTTCGCCCACCCGGCGATCCGGGCTGACATTGCCGACGACCGAGCGAGTCTTGCGCACGGCGTCTTCGCCCTGGAACAACAGCATCATGGCGCGCCGACGGCGGCCTGTCTTTGGGTCGGGCGACAGATTGCGCAGAACATAATCGTAAATCAGCTCCTGGATGCGCCGGTCCTGGGGATCATTGGCCGAGATCGTTTCCTCGGCGTATTTCTTTACCAGCTCAGCGCTGGGCTCGAACATTCGCGCGGCGACCAGTTCGCAGCCAGTCCGCGTGATCAGGCGTGTTAGAATCCCTCCCGTGCGCGACTTGTGCAGGGAATAGGGGGTGATGATGACGTAGGCGAGTTGTTGGGGCATAGTCTAGTTGGTTGTAGTGGGATTGGCCGGTAACGGTGTGGCGGAGGCAGGCACCGCCGTGGACGGCGTGGCTTTGCCGCCCAGAATCTTAAACATCACGGTTCCGCAGGTTGGGCATTTGCCTTTAATGGCTTTTCGCCCGTTCTTCATCGTTTCTTCCACCGCATCGACTATTTCCTTCTTGGCCTTGCATTTGACGCAGTATCCTTCGGGCATAGAAAATTTTCTGCTGCGACGCTTCATGCCTCGCGGCAGTTACTGGTGACAGCTTAGGGGGCGGCGGTCCCTAACGTCAACAGCTAAAACCCACCGGGGAAGTGACCCCCAAATACCCCCTGGCCGGCCAAGCCGCCTGCCGATGCAAACCCAACTGCATTGGAAGCGAGTCATTGCCCGCCGCGTGCGTTTCGAAATGGGGTCGCCGCTAACTGGAACACGACCACCAGTCTGCAACCGCCCCACCAAACCGCGCATTGCGTCGAACCTGGCGCGGCGTTTTTGTCGCTGGTAAGGGGATGGCAGCGAGATGTCTTCGCCAATGGAATTCCCCAATACGACTGCCTAACTTGCCCATACTGCATCCCAATCACTGCGCTTACTACCTCGTTAATACTTGGTTACTACGATGTCAATACCTGGTTACTACACTGTTACTTCCTTGTAGGTACCGGGTGGTATATCAATACCTCGGCGCTTGCCTGTGCCGGTATGAGGAATCGTTAAAGCCGATTAAGAAGCTCCGTTGACCGTCTCCAGTGACGGCTACCCTGGCAGCTTCAATCCACTCAGATGCGGTGTCCGCCGTCGGGATCTCCGGGTGTCCTTGTGCTTCGCAGCAGAGGTGCTTATTTCGGAGGTTGCGGTGCCTCGGTGGGAGCGTTGGTTGCGGCGGTTCCGGTACCAGGCAATACCGGAGATTGGGGAGTGGTGGCTGGAACTGTGTCGGCGCCAGCCATTTCTTCGGAAAGAATGGTGATGGCGATCCGGCGGTTGCGGGCGCGGCCTTCGGGGGTGGTGTTGTCGGCGACGGGCCGAAACTCACCGTATCCCACTGCTCCCAGACGGCGGGGGTCCACTCCAGCATTCTCAGTCAGGAAACGGACGGCGGCGGTGGCGCGTCCGGTCGAGAGTTCCCAGTTGCTGGGGAAACGATGCCGGGCGCCGGCTTTGATCGGCACGTTGTCCGTGTGGCCGATGACATGGATCTTGAGGTTGGTATGCTGGGCTAGCACCGCCGCCACCTTGTGCAAGACAGCCGCTCCGGCCGGCTTCAACTCAGCCTCGCCGGAGTCAAACAGGACGCGGTCCAGGATGCTGACCGTCAGCTTGCCCTGTAGCTGCGAGATGGTGACGTCCTTGGACTCAAGCGCGGCGCGCATCTCGTCTTCCAGGCTTTGGTGGGTTTGCACGACGGCCACCTTTTCCTTCTCCAATTCCGAGAAACGGAACTGGCTCTCAGCCAGCTTCTCCTTGAGGTCGGCGGCCTCGGCATGTGTCTTGGCGGTCGCCGCCAGCGCCTCCGCCAGCTCAGCCCTGACCTTTTCCACCTCACGTTTCTTTTCCCAGGAGGCCACGCCAAGCAAAGCCAGCAGCAGCACTATGGTCAGCACGCTCGCAATCATCCAGGTTTCTTTGGGCATAGATCTTCAGTTCTTGGCCGAGTGTAATAGGGCGTCACCGGTCGGAAAAGCCCGTTCCGTGCGGGCTAATTCTCCGCCGAGTGCAACCCGCCAGTGCCGGCGCGGAAGGCGATGTTCATACGTTCCGGATCTCCGGGGATGGGTTGCGCGCAGTTCCAGTAGCAAGCGCCACAGTGGACGCATTTTTCGCGGTCAAAGGCCGGCACGCCGCCGGTGCCCGGGGCAATGGCCTGGCCCGAGCATAGCTCGATACAGATCTTCGTGCCGCAGCGCTCGCAAAGCTCGGGATAGAGAAAGACAACATGATCGGCGTAGCCGGGCGGCGCCTGCACTTTGCCGCCGAGCAACAGCGCGTCCTGATGCGACATGAGCAATTGGCCGTCGTAAGGTATCGCCGGCCAGCCGCACCGCTGCATCAGCGTGCTGTGCAGCGAGACGCCTTTGATCGCGCACTCCTTGCGGAGTTGTTGGATTTCCGCCTCGGGGATGCGGCCGCGGTAATACTCCTCGATCGTCGGAATACGCTTATAGGGCGGAACCGGCTCGCCGTTAAGGGTGACACGGCCGTTGGTCAGTCCCGCCAGCGCCATGCCAACCATGCCGCGCACCACGCCCTGCTGGAATCCGTCGCGTGACTTCTCGGCCACGCGGGCTTCGGATTCCACCCAGCTCGCCCGGCGGCGCTTGAGGTAGGATTCTTCCAGATGTTGCCGGGTGAAGGGCTGCTTGGACTTGAGCAGTTCGAGGACGCTTTCGGCCAATTGCGCGCCGGTGGTCCAGGCTTCATCCACGCCCGAGCCAGTGAGGACGTTGGTGCTGCCGGAGCCCTCCCCGATCCGCGCGTAGCCGTCGCCGACCAGGTGTGGCTCACCCCGGCGGCCTGATTCGCCGAGCGTCTTTGCGCCCCAGGATCGGAGCTTGGACCCTTTGAGGTGCCGCCACAGATACGGATGCAGCATCCAGTGCTGCAGGTAGCGATAGGCGGTGCGCACCGGTGTGTCGAACCAGGAGGGAACGAAAACGCCCAGGGATGCGACCCGGTCGGGATGGAGGTAGAGGAAGCCGAAGATCTCCGGCTCCGGAAAGCCAAACGTGTGCCAGACGGTGCCAGGCTGGAGGGGGGTGTCGGCGGGTAAGTCCACGACGAACTTCATGCCCACCGCCCAATCGCGGGTGTGGTGACCTTCCGGCAGCCCGAACTGCGCATCGAGCTGTTGGCCGATGGGGCCCACCGGGCCGTCGCCGACCACGGTGAGCGCGGCGTGGATGTCCATGCCCGGCATGAAGCCATCGCCCGGCTTGCCTTGCTTATCCACTCCCTGGTCCAACAGCCGGACGCCGATGACTTTGTGGTCCTCGATCAGCGCCTCGGATACCGGCGTCCCGGGCCAGATCTGGACTGCCCCGGTGCTCTGAACCTGTGCGCCGACCCATTGCATGAACTGCCCCATCGAGAGCACCAGCCCGCCCGACTTATGGAGGAACGCCGGCGACCACGGCAGTTCGACCGCTTCATGTTTGAAAGGCAGTAATCCTCGGAACGCCCGGATGCTGGCGTCCGCCGCCCGCAGGGGCCATGAGCGCCGACTCGCGCCAATGGGGTCGAGCAAATAGACGACTTTCTCCTCCGTGACCGGGGTGGCCATGGGGATTTCTTTGGGGTCGAGATTGGGAAAAGCGGCCCGCAGCCCGCGCGCGCGCGTCACGACGCCCGATACGCCGAAGCCGATGTCATCGGCGCGTTCGTAGCAAAGCACCTGCGGAGGCGCACCGGGCAAGACCGCACTTTCAACGGCGGGCGTGCCGTCCGGGTTGACCAGTTGCTTTGAAAGCGCGGTTAGAAACCCCGCCGTCGCCGGCCCGAATCCGACGCAGACAATGTCCGCGTCCATGCGCTGGCGGTCAATGGCGGGCGAGGATGGGTTTGGCGCTGGTGTTTCCAAGTAGAGATCTCTGATTACACGAGGGTTCGCGGCGCCCTAAACCGGATAATCCATCGCCTCCGAGATCATCACCTTGGTTAGAGCCTCGGCGGCGCGATCCTTCGCCAGGCGGGCGCCGGTCAGGCAACCGTCCAGTTTCGCGCGGAGGCGAACGAAGGGTTCCAGGCCGGTGAGGTTCACGCAGGGGCGAGCTTTGCGCGGATGCGATTCGTTGGCTTCGGTGACGCTGGCGCAGGCGCGGGCGGAACCGTCAATCCCGGGGATGATCCCCTCCAGCGATTCCAGTTCTTCCGCCGAGTAGCAGGCATGGCAACTGGCCTCGTCCCAGGCCGGGTGCCGGTTGTAGCCGTGTACCAGTTCGGCGCACACCCGGCCGACCTCGCCGGCTGCGCGGGCGCTTTGCACGTGGCAAAGATCGGAGAAGAAGTTCACAAAGCCCGGCAGGGCATCGGCCAGCGCCGGGTTGGCCTGGCCCTTCTCTTCGAGCTCGATCATGTCCAGGATGAACTGGCGGGCGGCCAGCAGCCAGCACAGCGCGTCGGCTAACGGGAACGTCACGCTCTGACGGCTCTTGTGGTAGAGTTTGGCGCCATCGGCGTCGGTGGCGGTTTGCAGGTGGTTGAGTGTCCAGAGCCAGAGCCTCATGGCGGTCGTCAGCGTGCAGGCCCCCGTGCCTGGGCGCTCAGACGCAAGGCGGCTCATCTCGGCCATCCACTCCTTGTATTGCACGAGGAACAGCTCGTTGGTCATGGTGAGCGAGAGCTGGAGACGTTGCACCGCCTCCGGACCTTCATAGGTAGCCTCGAGCTGGGCATCCATCCACTTCTGGCCCAGAAAGCCCGGGCAATCCTCCGTAACCCCGTAGCCGCCCATCAGGCTGACCGCCTCGCGCATCATGTTGGCGCCGTGGCCGGTGTTCCAAAGCTTGCAGGCGGGACAGAGCACGTTCGCCTGTGAATCGAGCAATACGAATTGAACCAGCGGGTCGGCTTGCAGTGCCTCGATCCGCTTCTCGTCGCGGGAGCCCGCAGGCTTGGCCAAAAGCTGCAGCAGTTCCACCGCATCCTGCTGTGATTTGGACAGCGCCTTGAACGCAGCGCGTCCGGACAGGTTCTGCGCGGCGAGAATCGCGTCCTTCTTGCGCTCCAGGGGATCGAGTTGGTCGAACAGCCTGGCCGCCTCGAAACCCAGCGAAGCGCTCGCTTCGCCCGTGGCCCAAATATCGACCAGCCGGTGCAGCACGTCTTCCTTTTGCTGCAGGCCCAGCTCATAGCGAGGCGTGCCGGGACCTCCCAGGCCGCCGCGAAAACGACGGCGGGCGTACATCACCACCGGTTCAATGGCCGAGAGTAGTTTGGCGGAGGTCATTAGCCCAACCGTCACGCGGGTGCGGCGGAAGACCGCCTCGATCAGCTCGCTGTGCGAATAACGTGGGATGATGACGCCGTCCTTGACGGAGTAGCCGCCGATGATGCGGTGGGCTGGCACTCGCACGCTCAGCACCGGGTCGCGGGTCGAGGAAAGCTGATGCACCAGCTTCTTGGTGGGGGTCCCGCGATCCCAGTCACCGGGATCGGTTTCTTCCAGGATGATCATGCAGGAGCCCTTGAGACGCTTGTCGTCTGACTCCACGGCCGCGGTAACCACATTGGCGAAGCCCATGTTGGTAATGAAGCGCCCCCGCTTTTCGACCTGCAGGATGGGCTCCTGGCCCTCCTTCCATTCCACGACGCGCACCTTGCCGCCCAGCATCCCGGTTTCTACGCCGACGAAGGGGATAGGCTCAGTGAGCGCGAACGCGGCGCGGACTTGCTGGCGGTTTTCTCCCGGCTTCGGCGGTGCGGCGAGGGCCAGGTAATGATCGCGTTGCGCCGGTGTGCCGCGCTCATGGATGGGAGCCAGACCGAGATTCCCTGCCAGGCTGGAGGTGGCGGCCCCGGCATCCACCCAGGAAAGCTCAAAGGCAATCAGCGCCAGCGCCAGGTTCTTGGGTCCCTCGATAAAGCCGCCGTGCTGTGGGTCGAGAAAAGCGGCGGTGATCCCGCTCTCATCGAAGGCCGCCAGCAGGCTGGCCTTCTCCGGCGTCCATTCGTGGGAATTCCGCGCGCCCTGGGCGACCAGTCGGGCGACGGGGCCGCGCGCCACGGTGCGGGTGGACTGAACGAGCATGGCCAGGTCGTATCGGTCGGCGAAGCGCCACATAAGCTGGCGTAGGTCGTCCCCGGGCAGGGTTTGGAGCGTGGGCGTAGATTTGATGTCGGTGGCTGCAGGCATAAATGATTGTCTGGTTCGAACCGGCTTAATTACTAAGCATCCCGCGCTTTCGCCGGGCCTATTCAGTCCACGGCACGCGAGGCAGGCAAGCTTTTAGGCCATCCGGGGCCCGGGCGCAAGCCAAAGCGTGCCAAAGCGTGCCTTGTTGGAGTGCCGAGCCCTCGGCTGCATCGGCCTGCCGTTTGGCCGCGTCCCCCTCCTTTTGTTTGATTGAAGCCGAGCGTTGGTAAGATTAGGCTCTTTTCATGGCGTTGGTGCGTATTTTGATTGATGGCTATAATTTGATTCACGCTTGGCAGCGACACCGGCAAACCAGGGATAATCATGCCCGCAGCCCGCGGCATAACTGGCCCGAGCTGGCTCCCGGCCAGGCGCGGCATTCTGCGGCCGCTCGCGACGCACTGATCCGGCGGCTTACGCTCTACCAGGATGCCATCGGCACACCAATAACGGTCTTTTTCGATGGCAGCGGGCGGACTAGTGGCAAGCCAGCGGCTTCATCCAAGTCGGAGATCGAGGTGCTATACTCGCGCGAGGGCCAGACCGCCGACCAAATGATCGAACGCGCCGTCCACCGCTTCGAACCCTATGGCGCGGTTTTGGCCGTCACGGACGATCATGCGGAGCGGGAGACGGTCAACAGCTTGGGCGGCAGCGCCGCCAGTTGCAGCAACTTCATTCGGGACGTCGAAGATGCCTTGGCGGAACTGGGTGATGATATTAAACACCACAACCGGCGAGAGCGGCACACATTTCAGCAGCGAAAATAACCGGCCCGGACAGAGGAACCGATTGAGAAACCGATACGAACATGACTGCCGAGCCAAAGGGCGTGCGAATTGGAGCGACATCCGATTCGGCTTGAACTGCCGGCTGCTGGCTGGGCTGTTGGTGCTTGCTGGGCTGACTCCGTGCCCGCTCCGGGGGCAAACCAATGCTGCCAGAGCCACTCCGCCATCCGAACGCTGCCTGCTGATCGTGGAGACGTCGAAGTCTATGCAACGCCGGTCGGACGCGGTGCTCGGGGCTGTGCGGGAATTGCTGCAGTCGGGCCTGAACGGCCAGTTCCAGGATGGCGGCACGCTCGGGGTCTGGACCTTCAATGAAGGCCTGGCTGCGGGCCGATTCCCGCTGCAGACGTGGTCGTCCTCCGCGCCGGCGGACATCACTCAACGCACGCTCGCCTTTCTGAAGGCGCAGAAGTGCGCGCAGCAGGCGAACTTCGACCAAGTCGCCCCGGCGTTAAGCCGTGTCATTGAAGACTCCGAACTCCTCACGCTGATTATTATTTCCAGCGGTGACTGCGAGATCCGCGGCACGCCGTGTGACGACCGGATCAACGTGGTTTGCCAGCGATGGCGGGCGCAACAACAGAAGATGCGCATGCCGTTCGTCATCATCGTGCGCGCCAGGCGCGGACAGGCTGCCGAGTATGTCGTCAACACGCCGCCCTGGCTGCTTCAGGTGCCGCGTTTATCCGGGGACGCCAAGAGTGCCGGGGTGTCACCTGACAAGTTCATCGAAGCCGTGCGCCAAGTTCCGCTCACAAACATACCACCGCTGATTATTTCCGGGAAGAAGCCCCAACCGGAGCTAGCGCCGGTACCAACGCCGGAACCGGGGACTGCCAAACGCGAAGTGCCACTCAATGCGGCAGAGGCGACTGCTGCCAAGGTGTCTGCCGCCGTGAACTCGTCGCCGCCAGCCGCGCCACCGATTGAAGTTGCGAAAGCTGTGCCGGCGCCGCTGGAGCCCGAGATGCCTTTGACGGAATCAGCGCCGAAAACAGCCCCGCCGGCCACCACGGTTAACGAATCAAAACCAGAGGCTGTGAAGGCCCCTGAGGCAAAGCCAGCCGGGCCCGTGCCGTCGAAGCTCGAGGCCGCTCCGCCTCCTCCTGCTCCCGGGCCCAAGCTTGAGCCTGCAACCGTCGAGCCGTCCAAGCCGTCTTCCGCTCCTGAAATCAGGACAGAGCCGGTGCCCGCGCCTCCCGCGACCCGTGAAGCTCCGCCCGCCGCCGCTCAAATTGCCCCCGCCAGCGCTGGAATCTCCCGCCCCTCGATCTTAGAACCGGCTCCGCCCGCCCGGTCCACGCCGGTCGCTCAAAGTGCCACGGCCGTCCCGGCCGAATCGCTGCTGCGCAGCCGGAACATCTGGACGGTTGGAATCCCCCTGGCCATCCTCGCGGTTGGCTTCACGTTCCTGCTGGTGCGCCGGTCGCACGCTGGACCGCAGGCCAGCCTGATTACCCGATCAATCGAACGCGATAAGAAGCCATGAACCGACGCAAGTTCCTTCAGGATGCTGGCACCCTCGCGGTGGCCGCCGCCGCCGCGCCGGTGATTTCGCTGGGTGCCGCCGATAAGGAACCCGTGACCGCGCAACACCTGCCGCGCTGGCGTGGATTCAACCTGCTGGAGAAGTTCGTGCAGCAAGCGGGAGGCAACCCGGCTTTCCGCGAGGCCGATTTTGCCCTCGTGGCGGAATGGGGCTTCGACTTCACGCGCCTGCCGCTCTCCTATCTCTGTTGGGCCGACCCCAGTGATTGGCTGAAGCTGCGCGAGGAGGAGTTGAAGCACATCGATGACGCCGTCGCCTTTGGCGGCCAGCACGGCGTGCATGTCAATCTCAACCTGCACCGCGCGCCCGGCTACTGCGTCAACCCGCCGAAGGAGCCGTTGGATTTGTGGAAGGATGAGCCGGCGCTGGCGGCTTGCGCGTTTCATTGGGCCCAGTTTGCCAAACGCTACCGTGGCATTCCGAACGAGCGCCTGAGCTTCGATTTGCTCAATGAGCCGAGCGATATTCCGGAAAAAACATACGTGCGCGTCGTCCAGCGCCTCGTCGAGAGCATTCGCGCCGAGGACCCGCACCGGCTCATCATCGCGGACGGTCTCAAGTGGGGGAGCGAGCCGGTGCATGGATTGACGGGGCTGGGCATCGCGCAGAGCACGCGCGGCTATGAGCCGGTGCAGATCAGTCATTACCAGGCGAGCTGGATGCACGGCTCGGATAAATGGCCCGAGCCGACCTGGCCGCTGAAGCTTGGAGAAAACCGCGTGATGGACAAGGAAACCCTGGCCAGGAAACGCATTCTCCCGTGGAAACAGCTCGAGCAAAAGGGCGTGGGCGTCCACGTCGGCGAATGGGGTGCCTTCAATCGCACGCCGCACAAGGTGGTGCTGGCCTGGATGCGGGATTGCCTGGCGCTATGGAAAGAAGCGGGCTGGGGCTGGGCGCTTTGGAACCTGCATGGCGGCTTTGGCGTGCTTGACAGCCAGCGCGCCGATGTCGAATACGAGAGCTTTCGCGGCCACAAGCTCGACCGCCAGATGCTGGATCTGCTGCGGCAGGGATAGTGCGTTTGCCGCCTTACTCGACCCGCAGCCAGACAGTCTTCAGATAGGCCGGCTCGGCCCTTGAAATGGGAAAATCCGGCGGTTGCGGAACGTAGTGACGTTGAAGCACTCTGCGTGTTGCCGCGCGGATGGCCTCGTCCACCTCAGCCAGGAACTCCTCCGGTCGCCAATCCGCCGCGTTGGTCGAAGCAAGCAGCACCCCGCCGGTTCTGAGCAATGGCAGCGCCGCGCTGACCAGCCGGCCGTAATCCTTCTCGGCACGAAAGGTGCCTGACTCCTTCGACTGTGAAAACGTCGGCGGATCGAGCACGATCACATCGAAGTGCCGTCCCTTCTTCCCTAGCCGACGCAGCCAGTCAAACACTTCACCCTGTATGAACTCGTGACCGGCCGGATCAAGTTGGTTTAGGACGAAATTGCGTTTGCCCCAGTCGAGCCATCGCTTTGAAAGATCGAGACTGGTCGTCCGTGCCCCCGCTTTCGCCGCGCACAGCGAAAACCCGCAGGTATAGGCGAAGGCGTTGAGGAGTTCCCATGGCCTATTCCCGGTGGTCAGTTGGAGCAGGGGAAAGTCCGAGGCAATGTGACTAGTGAGCAGGCGACGGCGGTTGTCGCGCTGATCGAGAAACAGGCCTACGGAGTAACCTTCGTCGAAGCTAAGCTCGAACTGCAACCCGTTTTCACGAACGGGGAACTGTCCCGGGGCCGCTTGGCCCAACAGCAGTTGGGGTGAAGCCACGGCCCGGGCCGTTCGGCACGGCTGGCGCGTCAGAATCTTGTGGTAAGCTCCGCGCGACGAGCAGACGTCTGCCAGCCGCCCAATCGCGTCACGCTGCGCCGAAGTGAGCGCGGACTCGCTCTGCGATAGCAGGAATTCTCCCAGTCGCTCCACATACCAGCCCGGCCAGCCATCGCTGCCACCCTGGATAATCCGATAGGCGTTGGTTGCGTCCGATTCGATCAAGGCCTCGCGTATAGCGAGGCAGGGCAGGGGACCCATCGGCTCGGCTCGACCTTCGCAAGCTGGTGCTGAGTCGGCAGACGTGGCTCCTGCCCAGCCCGGTCCGGTCGGCGCTCGGAAGGTGGTTTCCTCACCGGAAGCCGGGTGTTTGAGTGTCAGTTCTGCCGCGTGTAGATATACCCGTGCGGCCGGTGTGCCGCCGTAGAGCGTGTCGCCCAGAATGGGGAAGCCCTGTTCGGCCGCATGGACCCGGATCTGATGCGTGCGGCCAGTCAACGGCTCAGCTTCCACGATTTGGCAGCCGCCGATGCCCCCGACTTCTGACTTCCGGATTGTGCCTGCCCTGAAATGCGTTTCGGCCAACTCCCCACCGGCGTGCAATGGCCGGCTCACGTATCGTTCTCCGGCGCGGACGAGTGCCCCTTTGGCCGTAACTTCTTTCCAGCCGATCGGCCGGTCGGTCAGCATTAGATACTTCTTCCGAACGCTGCGCGCCGTGAACTGACCGGTGAGCGAGCGATTGGCGAGCGGCGTTTTCGTGAAGACCATCACGCCGGAGGTATCCTTGTCGAGCCGGTGGATGATCGCCAGCCGCGCCCACCGGGCTTCCCGATGCCGTAGCCAGTCGTAGATGCCTTCTCCCGCGTACGGGCTTGGCGCATGGGTGTTCCAGCCGGCGGGCTTATCCACCACCAGCAAATGCTCATCTTCGAAGATCAGGCACTTCACCAAAAGCTCCAGGCCCCCTTCCAAACCACCCAAATCCCGAGCAGGAAGTTCGTCAGTGCGTGCGCCGTCATCGCATCGCCCAGCCGGCCCTTGCGAATCACCAGCCACTGGTATGCGAGCCCGCACAAAATGCCGGCCGCCCACCGGTCCGGGTGCATCAGCCCGAAGATCGCCGACGTGACCACGAAGGAGAGCGCGTGGAATTGGCCGAGCGGCATCGCCTGGAAATCTGTCTTCACCAGCATCCGATAGAGGAAGGAACGGTAAACGACCTCCTCCAGGGGCGGAACCACAATGGACGACCCGGCGATGCGCACCAATACGAACAACCAGGCCATGGCCGATCCTTCACCGAATCGCTTACCCGGATTCCAGACCGTCTCCGCCTCGTTGAGTCTCGGGTACAGGCCATCCAGACCGACCCAGATGCCAAAGATGGCCGCACCTACCACCAACGCTTCCCAACTGATAACCCAGCGCATTTCCCGAACGAAGGGCCGCATCTCCCAGATCAGCCACGCGCCTACCAACGTCTTAAGCAGGTAAAGCCAATAGCGCGAATCGTCGCCCAGCTTGCCTTGCAGCATGGTGAGCGCGACGAAAATGGCGAACGGCGCGACGCGCGCGTATTCCGGCGAGCCTGCAAGTCTTCGGCGAAGGAAGTTCATTGGGGTGTAATCATTCCCACATCTGCCACCAGCGCCAAGCCAAAAATAAACTGGCGTGTCCCAGCGGCGCATCCTGATTGATACCACCGCCGGAACGCCGGATGAATCCGACGTTCCGTAATTGGCACAGCCGCCCGCCTTGGTGGTGGTGTTAGGGCGCTCCTTGGTTGGGAGAAGAACGG
>SESG01020824.1_pt1 | contig 18020 bp, 14 predicted proteins | sample 3171421 | NCBI WGS metagenome assembly SESG01 (sample SAMN10866946, study PRJNA518727) | freshwater metagenome | biome: subpolar coniferous forest; feature: holomictic lake; material: water; isolation source: holomictic Lake 227, 6 m and 8 m depth | place: Canada: near Kenora, Ontario | collected... | reverse complement strand
CTGCCTTCTTTCAATAGGCTGGCGCGGACGGTGAACTCCTGGAATTACTTTCCAGGGGTTCACCGTCTGCGCCACCCCTGGCTACAAACAGTTCGCCCCTCCGGGGCTCCACCCCGGATTTTCCTTGCCCCGATCATTCGGAAACTGGGCAGCCACAAGGGCAGACCCTACATTCGTTTCTCCGTCCCTGTGTCGACAGGGATGGCATTTGCAACAAAAAGACGCAGCATGCTGCGTCTCTACTGGTTCGATGGGCAAATTTGGGTCTCACTCCATCACATTTTCTCATCGTCGAATCGTCACATCCTTCTTCAGAACGGAAATTCCCCCTCCTTCAGCGCACTTTTGGCTTTTTCGGTTTTGGGTTTCTCCGCGGCAAGATGGATTGGATTGCCATCAACAAATATAGCTTTGTAAGGAGTTGTCGGACACGCATACTCGCAGGCACCGCAACCCACGCAAATTTTCTGGTCGACTTCAGGGATAAATAACTTTCCATAGGGCACCATGTGAACCGCCTTGGTAGGACAGTGTTCAGAACAGGCACCACAATCCGTCCTTTCTGTTTCAACGATGCAGTTCTTCTTCTCGAAATGAACCTGACCGATTTGAAGCAGATGCTTGGCATCTGTGGTAATTGGAACGATGGCCCCCGTCGGACAAACATCACTGCAAAGTGTACAGTCAAATTCACAAAGCCCCTTCCTGTAGGCCATGTGCGGCTGCATGACCCCAATCAACCCGTATTCCAGGAATGCCGGCTGCAAAACTTTGGTCGGACAGGCCGAGACGCAAAGGGAACAGCCGGTACAAATCTTATTGAACCTTTCGACAGACTTCGATCCAGGCGGCGAAACAGGGGAAGTTTTTTTCTCCGGCAAGGTACTCTGTCCTTTGGGTTTCGGGACAATCAGTTTTGGTTTCTTTTCGGCAGGAATTGAATCCGCTGCCTTGAATCCATAAAGAGCTGCCACCCCAATCACTCCGGTAATCAGAAAGCTACGTTTGCCAGGATCCAATACTGCTCTTCTGGCTTTGCCATCTGCTTTTGGTGCCAGTTGTACCGGTGTGGCGAAAGAGTTCTTCTTTGCAATTTTGTAACTCATCGCATCATCCTTACACACAGTCAGGCAATTGTAACAAGAGACGCAACGACTGTAGTCGATCTTCTGTGACTTCAGATCGATACACTCTGATTTGCAGACACGGGCACACCTGTTGCATTTGGTGCATTGATTCTTGTCGAGTACAATTTTGAAGACCGAGAATTTCGAAAGAAATCCCAAAAAGGTACCCACCGGACAGACGGTATTGCAATATAGCCTTCCCCTGTAAAATGCAGCAAGTACAATGCCTGCAAAAAAAACAGCGTTGATAATCAACAAGAAAGGCAGAACAGGAATGAGATCGTACCGGTACAGCAGGTTGTAAATATCGGCTTTGGCAAATCCCGCAGAAAAAACATTATTGATCAATACCACCACCGGCTTGAACAAGGTGGTAGAGATCCTGCCGAAAAGACTATATGGATCCAGAAGGGTAACAAGGGTAATGCTGCCAAACAGAACAGGGATCAGTACCATTGCCAGAATCGCATAGCGGACGATAGTCCAGGCCTTGCTGTATTTGTATTTGCTCTTTTTTCGTGTTTTACCGGAGAGCCACGAGACGAAATCCTGGAAAATCCCCAACGGACAAAGGACAGAGCAGTAAACCCTTCCAAAGAAAAGGGTCAGCAACAGCACAACAATAAATCCGAATGAGGCTACTCCGGTTACCGTAATGGTTTTCAGCAATGTTGGGACGAACTGCAAGGAGACCGCCCACTGGTAAATCTCTTTTGGAAAGGTCTTCCTGAAATCGATAAACAGCAAAGCCAACAAAACAAGAAAAAAGATGGAAAGCCCAACCCTTAACCTTTTCAGCAGAAGAAAATTCATTACAGGTTAATGCGGTTGATGTTCAGTTTTGAAAGGTCCATCTGCCCCAATCCAGCGGCACCGGCTAACTGAATGTGATTGATTTCAGCCGGGTCTTTGCCGAAGAATTTGGTGGCAGCTGCATCGGCAGCCACAATATCAGTAGATATAATCAGGCTCTTCATGGTTACCACATCGTCGAGAGAAACTCCCATCGGACCGTTCGTCTTCATCACATAATAGGCATCTATGACATTCAGCGCAGGCTTTTTGTAATGAAGGAAGTCTGCAATGCACTGGTGCAGGTCGTTCTTGTGCCAAAATCCGCGATCCCAAACGCATCCCATCATGTTCTTCATAGAGATCGAAAGCTTGGAGGAACTGTGATTCTTAAGAATTGGCACATTGATGAACACATCACAGTTCACCAATAATTCGTGGACCTTCATCTCTTTTAGTTTCGAGCCACCATCAAATTCTACCTTCTGGTAATATCTTTCACTGTCTCCCGGCACCATTTTGCCTCCGGCTGCTGTTACCGCGGCTTCAATGCCTGAATTTTTGTAACATTTGGTCCACTCATGACAAGTATGGTCAAATACAAAAACCTCTTTGGCTCCAGCTTTCAGGCACTGTTCTACAATACGCTTCACCAGGATGGGATTGGTGTTGGCGCCCCGCTCCGGAACCCTGTCCCAGCCAATATTCGGTTTAATCACCACCTTTTGGCCCGGTTTCACAAACTGTGACATCCCACCCAGCGATTCGATGCCTTTGTCAAACATGACATCAGGTTCACCGCCGCGAACGGCAACGAGATCATAAGGCATTGCTGCATTTCCGGCCATGAGGTTATCGATGCCGCCAAAAGTTATTGCGGCGCTAGTCGCAATGCCAGCACCAATACCAGTTGTAATGAATTTTCTGCGTTCCATATATTTTTTGAAAATTTGAGCTGTTTATCTGCCCAAATTTAAAAAAATTATAAATGATCCGTAATTACACAGGCATACCTCATCCTACGGGTTTTCCCGGATATGGCGAAGAGAGAAATGTCCAGAATATATATCCCGGGCTGAACTTTTTGATTATCACCGCCTAATCCATCCCAGACCAATTGATCTGCGCTGCCTGCACTGACATTATTGGCCAGCTTTCTAATGACTCTGCCGGTGCAATTCAGAATCGTTATATTTAAAATCCACCCGGTCTCACCTGTATTTATGTAGATATTTAGGTTATCATGGATCCCATCACCGTTTGGCGAGAATATGACAGGATCAATTGAAACCCAGTTTTTAGTAGAATCAGCCTTTCCGACAGCCGAATTCTGATAACCCGGAGTTGCAAATCCGGCACTTTTTGCTGCCGAATGCCAGTTCTCCTTCCGGGAAGCCGGCACCGAAAAACTGATCCGCTCCAACGAGATTCCCTCCTTTTCGGTTATCAACGGATGATGCATTCCTTCATTATATTCCATTTCGTCGAGAACTTCCAAATCTGCATTCAGCAAAACGACGCTCCCGGAAAGATCTGCAAGGGTGGGAAATTTCTCTGTCTGAAGAATGCAATCTGCCCATTTGGAAGGGTAAAAACGAAGAACCCCCTCGATTGATTTGGTCACTGCCAGGTAGGAACCTGCAGCCAAATATTGCTGACCTGAAGAAAGCGGTTCAACCTGTTTCAAGGCCCCGATTTCATCCCGCGTGGCCAGATACAATCCGGAAAGATCAACTTTGTACCTGCTGTTGTTATAGATTTCAACAAAATCAGAACCTTCAGGGTACGGATTGAACAACACCTCATTAATCAGCAGGTCTGATTTTACAGGCAGGTAGTATCCAAACTTCAGTACCATGTCGGACATGGTATTGCTACATTCATCCTTTAGTCCATGGAGGGTAAGGGAATAATCCAGTCCGCTTAGGATGGTTGATGGCTTGAAACATATCTTCAGCAAATTGGCATCCTTATCAGTTCTGACTGAGTCTACCACCACTCCTGCCGGGAGGTTTTTCAACGCTTCTTCGGGAATACCTGAAAGTAAGAAGAATTCCGAAAAGCGAACTTCAAGCCTGCAATTGTCAGCAAAAGTGGATGACAGGATTTGCGGCGGCATGTGATCCGGATTCGATGCTCTGACAGAATTTTCGGCTCCGGGCGTACCTCCTTTGGCCGACAGTGTGGTTACCCAGTTGCTGCGCTGGCCGCACAAGCGTTCCGGATCGATCCTTTCCAGGGAATAACCGCCATCCTCAAATCCTTTCTTGTGTAAGGAAGGAAGATAATCCACCTGATCAATCAACCGCTTGTCAGGGTCGTACATCGAAATGGTCAGTCCATCATTGTTGACAAGAAATCCGGAAATTTCAATTCCTTTCCCATATTGCTGAAGATCTTTTGTACCTCCGGTGGCGGTAACCAGCAAATAGCCTCCCGGTACAACCGTCACTTCCGGAAATATTTTCAGTTTGGTTCCCAAACCAAGGCTCCAGCCTTTCAGGTTCACAGCAGTCGGACCTCCATTGTACAATTCAAGGTATTCGCGGTCTGGTAATCCTTTCACCGGGGTCGGATCGGCCATAATTTCATTAATAACAATCTCTCCTGCAACAAGTTGAGAAACATCGAAGTAATTTGAATTTACAACAGAGCCGGCGGTTTTATCGGCAAAATGTTTCAACGAGATGTTCGCAGGCTTCATTACCGGATGTTCCAGCGTTCCGGCATTCAGATCAAAAATGGCACTCCAACTTTCGATTGAACCAAAAGCGACAACAAAAAAAATAAATATGTAATTTTTTAATGCCATTTTATTGAAAATGATAAGAAAAATCTATAGTTTTGCCCAATCGGTCGTATAACTGGTCGGCTCAGAAGAAGTTTTCCCTTAAAGTTAACCCATCTGAATGACAAAAAAGAAGAAAATTGGGTCAAAAAGGTTTCGGCATTTTGCCTTGGGATGCCAAAGAAATTTATGCTTTTGAAGAAAGGATGATTAAAGCGTTTTTCACTTTTGCCTTTTGCCTTCATTTTGTCCCTTAAATATTTAAAAAAGATAAAATCTAAATACAAAAAGTAATGAAAGTAGCAATCGTAGGAACCAGTGGCGCAGTAGGCCAGGAATTTTTAAGGGTATTGGCGGAACGCAATTTCCCGTTGGATGAACTCGTTTTGTTTGGATCGGCAAGAAGTGCCGGAGCAATTTATCACTTTAAAGATAAGGCACTTACTGTAAAAGAGCTGCAACACAACGATGATTTCAAAGGGATCGACATAGCCCTTGTATCTGCCGGAGCCGGTATCTCCAAAGACTTTGCCGGAACCATCACCAAGTTCGGGACCATCATGATCGATAACTCCAGCGCTTTCAGAATGGAACCGGACATTCCACTGGTAGTGCCTGAAGTCAATGCAGCGGATGCCAAAAACATGCCACGCCGAATCATTGCCAACCCCAACTGTACCACCATCCAGATGGTGGTAGCCCTGAAACCGATAGAAGAATTGTCCCACATCACCCGGGTACGTATCTCTACTTACCAGAGCGCAAGCGGTGCCGGTGCTTCAGGGATGGATGAACTTGAGACGCAAACGGCACAGATCGCGAACAGCGAAGAGCCTACCGTCAAAAAATTTGCCTACCAGATCGTTCAGAACCTGATCCCGCACATCGATGTCTTCACAGACAACGACTACACCAAGGAGGAGATGAAGATGTTCCACGAAACACGGAAAATTATGCACTCCGACATCCTGGTAAGTGCTACGGCCGTCAGGGTACCGGTCATGCGTGCCCATTCCGAAGCCATTTGGGTGGAGACGGAAGCTGAAATATCAGTCGAACAGGCACGTGCGGCTTTCGAAAAAGCCGAAGGTGTGATCGTCATAGACAAGCCAGCGGAGAAACAATATCCTATGCCGCTATTTCTGGCCGGTCGCGATGAAGTTTTCGTCGGACGTATCCGGAAAGACCTTACCACACCCAATGGACTGACTTTCTGGACTGTCTCTGACCAGATCAAAAAAGGAGCCGCTCTGAATGCAGTTCAGATCGCCGAATACCTAGTGAAAGAGGGTGTTGTGAAATAATTGACAATTGACCATAAAAGTTTCCCACCCCAGTTTCCCATCAATCTTATTGGAAACAATTGAAAATTAATGATTTTCAAGAACAAAGAGAAGGCGTTAAATTGTAAGATTTAACGCCTTCTCTTTGTTCCCATTTGTGGTACCATCCTCTATTCGTGTGTATTTGTGTCCCTTCGTGGTTCAGTCTTCAAAGTTCGGAAACAAGAAGTCATTGAAAGGAAACCTCATTACGTGTATCTTCTTCACCTCTTCATACAAGGCCTTTTTGAAATCCGGTATGTTCTGTTTTTGTTTGGCCGAAATAAAAATAGCATTCATGTTCTCCTTGGCCATCCATGAATTCTTCCACTCCTCCAAGCTTTTATTTTCTCTGGTCGACGGGGTCAGGTCATCTTCCTCTTTCTCAACATGGGTAAAGGCATCTATTTTATTGAAGAGATAGATCATTGGTTTATCGGTGGCGCCAATGTCGGCCAGCGTCTTGTTCACCACTTCAATCTGGTCTTCAAAACCGGGATGGGCGATGTCCACCACATGAATCAAAATATCCGCCTCACGGGTCTCATCCAGCGTCGATTTGAACGACTCAACAAGGTGATGAGGCAGTTTGCGGATAAATCCCACTGTATCCGAAAGCAGAAATGGAAGATTCCCTATCACCACCTTGCGTACGGTAGTATCGAGCGTGGCGAACAACTTGTCCTCGGCAAACACCTCCGACTTGCTGATCAGGTTCATGATGGTGGATTTGCCAACATTGGTGTACCCAACGAGGGCGACGCGCACCATGTTCCCGCGGTTCTTCCGCTGAACGCTCATCTGTTTGTCAATTTTGGCGAGATCGCTTTTCAACAAGGAGATTTTATCCAGAATAATCCGTTTGTCCGTTTCAATCTGAGATTCACCGGGTCCGCGCATCCCGATACCTCCCTGTTGTCTTTCAAGGTGGGTCCACATACGTGTCAGCCGTGGAAGAAGATACTGGTATTGAGCAAGTTCTACTTGGGTTTTGGCATGGGCTGTCTGGGCCCTTTTGGCAAAAATATCGAGGATTAGGTTGGTGCGATCCAATATTTTGCAGTCGATTACTTTTTCGATATTCCGGAGTTGGGTGGCCGAAAGTTCATCATCAAAAATGACAGAATCAATCTCATGCACGGTCACAAAATCAAGAATTTCCTGCAATTTACCCGATCCGACAAATGTAGCAGGATGGGGATTGACAAGTTTCTGGGTAAACCGCTCGTAAATTTCGGCACCGGCCGTTTCGGCCAGAAACTCGAGTTCGTCGAGGTATTCCTGTACCACTTTTTCATCCTGCCTGCCATAAATCAATCCAACCAGGATCACTTTCTCCTTCTTGATGGAGGTGTCGTGTAATTTCGCCATGGTGCAAAAATACGCAAAATATCCGGCTACTATTTATCCCCAACCAACTTGATGCCGAATGAGATAATATTGGCGGACAATCCGTCACTCCTGGAATAATGGCTGTATCTCACATTAAAATTCTTGAAGCCAAGCTTACTGATTTTGAGCCGGGTAAAAATATCCGTGTAATTCAATGCCAAACTGTATTGTTCTGCCGTGAATTTGGAAAGGTCATAATCTGAAGTATAATATTTTTCAGCCGATTTGTGGGTTTCAAACGGGGCAAAATAATCGACCTGATTCTGGATATAATACCTGAAGGAAGGCGTTACGGAAAATGACTGGCTAAATCTTACGGGAAGGTCCAGGTTAAGCGTATGCGCCTTCAAACCCCAGTTATCCAAATAATACCTGTAATAACCCTTCAACACAAAAGTTTCGTTGATATAATAACTCGCCCTTACTCCGAACGGAAACTTGTACCGGTTACCGGGTAAACGCTCAATATCATCTGCCAGTTGATAAACAGCATTATTGTCCGGTTTTGTATAAACAGGAATAAATGCGGCATATCCAATATAATAATTGGGCTTGTCCGCAAAATAGACTCGCTGATAAGGGGTGGATAACATTCCCTGCTGAAGAACAAGATCAAAAAAGAATGCTGCCTGCAATTTTTTGTTCAGTATCTGTGAAGCGAAAAAGGACAAAGTATAGGAATCCCTGCCGGTCTGGTCCCATGGCTTGAAAGCAGAGGGAAGATACGCGGTTGAGGCAATTCCCTTGTTATCCATGACTGTCACACCTTTAAAATAACCATTCGACTGAAAGTTCAGTCCATAGTCGGCATATTCTCTCAACTCAGTGGGATAAATCGGTTTCCAATGATCCAGGTAGGCAGATCCCTTCAATCCAATTTCCGTATTCTTTTCGTTGAACAATCTCGTGACATTTCCTCCAAAACCGTAGGAGATGTAATCATATTCCTTTGAATAGGCCACGTTGGACCCCCAGATTAAATTTCTGGAATCGGATGAATGGCTGTAATCCGTATGAATCGCTTTATTGACATCACTGTGAGAAGCTCCTGTAGATGCCAGCCAGGGTGTTCCGTAAGGCTTGGAAGGAACTGCAGGTGTTGAATTAGTCGGAGTGGTTATGATGGTTCCCCCTCCACCGCTGTTCCTGGATGCAGCAGTAGTCGTAAACAAAGGAGCGCTCTTCAGGGTCGATGACACAGACATAAACGGATTGATATTGCTCGAGGACGCGGAAGTATAGGCAGAAATACCTGCATCAAATGTTAGCACATCGTTATTGTTCAACGGAATGCTGATTACCAGCGTAGGGGTTATATCTTCGAGTTTTTCCGTACCGATTCCACCGTTTACCGGCGAATGGCTTCCATCCTGGTTGTAAAAACTCATCAGCAAACTCACCTCGGTACTTTCCAGTACTCGTTTTCTGTAAACTTTGGCTGAATCTGTTCCCTGAACTTTGGTCGAATCAGAGGATTGGGCAACAGAATTTCCTGAAATTGCCAACAGACTCAATAGGATTAATATGGCTCCCTTCATTCAATGAGAATATATAGATGAATATCTAATTTGATCAATGATTTTTTGGTTAGTTGCATCCGCAACCACCTCCGGTTTTCCCTCCGTTTGCACCTGAAGCACCTTCCCTGTATACCTGAAAATTGCTTTCAAACCGCTCACTTTCATGTGCGGACAATTTCATATCCGGATCATTCAGGTATATTTTCTTGTATTCCTTGACAGAAACGCATGATGAGAGAAGCCCCAGGGCAAAAATCATCAGATAAATTTTCTTTCTCATTTTCCTGTAATATTCAATTTCTCAATGCTATTCATTTTGATCTTGTCCGAAACGTAGATTTTACCCTTTTCATCTACCACCACATAATCTATTGCTTTCAGTTGTTTGATCAGGTTGAGGCCCACATCAATTCCCATTACAAAAATCGCCTTGGTGAGGGCGGTGGAAAGCTCCGCATTCGGGCCGAAGAGCGTCACACTGGCCACTCCATGAACAGGCCATCCGGTTCGCGGATCAATGATATGCGTGTACCTGACACCATTAAACTCGACAAAATTCTCATAATTCCCGGATGTGCCGATTGAACGACCCTCAAACGGAAACCACGAAAAAATCTTTTCCTTGTTGAAAGGATTGGTAATCCCAATCATCCACGGTTTTCCGTCAGGTTGTTTGCCCCATGCGGTAATATCACCTGATGCATCCATGATCCCTGCTGTCACACCCATTGATTTCAACAATGCAGCTCCTTTGTCTGCCGAATAACCTTTCCCGATTCCGCCAAAGCCGATACGCATTCCTTTCAATTTCAGGAATACAGTGGTGTCCTGCACATTCAGGATGATATTTTTATATCCGACTTTAGAAACAGCGGCTTTTACCTCTTCTTCTGTCGGGAGTCTTTTCATGGAACCGTCAAACTTCCAAATATGGTTCGTACCCGCCCAGGAAATATCAAAAGCGCCATCGGTGAGCTCCGAAATCCTGATGCTGCGAACGATCAGGTCGAAGACCTCCTTGTCCACCTTCACCGCTTTTATCCCCGCATTTTTATTGACCATGGAAATCTGCGTGGTGGAGTCCCATTCGGAAATTAATTTCTCGATGCGGGTCACCTCTTTTGCCGCCGTGTCAATGTAGTTGTTTGCATCTGATTCACTTCTGGCCACTACCGTGATATCAAACTGACAACCCATTAACTTGAGCGTTTTGGTAAATTTTTCCTGTGCATTCATCACGACAGGAGCAAGTAGTAAAAGGGATAAGACAAAATTTCTCACTGAAGATTAGTTTCAAATGAGTGAAGCAGTGCGATATATTCATTAGGAGTTATGTTTTTATAACTCGTTGTTCCAAGTACTTTTCCCTTTTTATCCAGGACCAAAACCAATGGGAATAGCCCCTGCTTGTTGTAGGTTTCAGCCAGTTTGTCATTTCTATCCTGTAGCTCTTTGGGAAGTGCATTTGCCTTTTTCTTGGGAAAATCAGCACGGAACATCACAAAATGGTCTTTTGAATACTGAATAAATTCAGGCGACTCCCAAATAAATTTCTCAAGTTTCTCGCAAGGAATGCACCAATCGGATCCGGAAAAAACAAGTACAATGTTTTTTCCTTGCTGACCTGATATTGCCTTTGCTTCCTCAAATCCGGACTCCCATTTTTGAGCCTTTGCAAAAAATACAAATGTCAGAATAACAACAGTGAACAGAAATTTTTTCATCTTCAGTTTTCGAAAATTAAAGAATCATTATTATAACCATTTCAAAATTTCTACAAGAGTATGAAAATTATTGTGCAACCCGTACAGTTTTCAGCCAAAAAAGTGTTATTTCGATATATATTAACAAATAATAAGCTTTGTATACTAATTTTCAGGGGTATATGGCGAAAAAAAAGCTCGCTTTTTTAATTTGGGTATAAACTGAGGGACTCTTTTCTGATATTCCCGATATTCAGGATATTTACCCGAACTGATCTCTTCACTAAAGCCTGAACTGCCCTGAAAAAGGACTATCAGCAGAAGACAACCAGCAATGCTCCAATTAAACCACTGACCTCCTGCGGATAGGCCAAAAAGATAAAAGCAAACCCAGATAGCCTGCTCTGCCAGATAATTGGGGTGACGACAATAGGCCCAAAGTCCTCGATCCCGGAATCCTTTTTTATAATCACCTGTTAACATGATTCCCGATTGGATCATCGCATGTTTTTTACTTTGGAAATTCCATTGCTGAATGTCGGCAATTGTTTCGAAGAGTATAAAAAACAAGATCAAACCTGCTATAATCCAATCATAAATGGCTAAAGGTGAAGTATTATTCTGTAGCGCGATGATGGCAGGCAAGGTAAAAAGCAGAATCAGCACATTTTGGTATCCACTGATAAACAGTAGATTGAAAAACATCCATTTCCAACGTGGATTAAATTCCGGCTTTTGACGCAATATCAGCCAGCGGTAATCTTCCTCTCCCAGCCAGAAGCGCCACTGATAAGCTCCTTTCAAGGCAAAGTTGACCGTTAGCCGCACTCCCCAGACGGTAGTCAGGATTCCCATCAGCAGAAGCCTTGGTGAATAATCGCCGTAAAATGCAATGACCCACACATAAACAACAGGTAGAATGCTCCACAATTTATCGACCTGACTATAGTTCTGTGTCAATTCACCTGCAAGGAATGTCCAGACAACAGCCACGGCAACGATTTGAATCAGGGTAAAAATGGCTTTCCATGCCTCAGGTCCCGGAGCCGCAGCAAAAAAATAACTAAATAGAGGAACTGCCAGCAATGTGATCCCCAAAAGTGTGGCGGTAGTTAATATTTTCATTATTTTCAGATTGAACTTTAGTTAGTTATTACCTTGTTTTGATGAAAAAGTTACAGTGTGAATCAGTTACAAAAATAAAGCATCTACAAATTGTATTTTTCCCAATATTAAAGTTGAATCACGAACTGAAAAAACGTAATTTAGAAGATCAATCAACTAAGAAAATATCAGACAGATGGAATACATCAGATTTGGCAACACGGGAATGAAAGTCTCAAGGATTTGCCTGGGAACCATGACATATGGTAAAGCTGCAGACAGATGGCTATGGGCCTTGAACGAAGAACAAAGCAGGCCTTATTTTCAAAAAGCGCTTGAGTTGGGAATTAATTTTTTCGACACGGCAGATGTCTATTCCTATGGAACAAGTGAGGAGATCGTTGGCAACCTGCTAAAGGAATTCGCAAGACGAGACGAGGTAGTGATCGCCACCAAGGTTTATAACCCGATGAGCCAGGATCCCAATGATGCTGGGCTTTCCCGCAAGCACATCATGAGTTCCATCGACAACAGCCTCAGACGGCTTAAAACGGATTATGTGGACCTTTACCAGATACACCGCTGGGATTATAATACTCCTATTGAAGAAACCATGGAGGCCCTTCACGATGTGGTCAAGGCGGGCAAGGCACGCTACATTGGCGCCTCATCCATGTTTAGCTGGCAATTTGCAAAAGCATTGTATACGTCGGATCTTCATGGCTGGACACGCTTTGTTTCGATGCAACCCCATTACAACCTGATCTACCGCGAAGAAGAGCGTGAAATGATTCCATTGTGCCTCGATCAGAAAATCGCGGTAATTCCGTGGTCTCCTTTGGCACGCGGACTTCTCACCGGCAAAAGATCCAAAGAAAGAAATGAGACTCTCAGGGCGCAGACAGACGAATTCGGGAAAAAACTATACCAGGCAGATTCAGATTTTGAAATAATTGCCAGGCTCTCAGAAATTGCTACCCAAAGAGGGCTTCCTGAAGCCAGGATAGCCCTTGCCTGGATGCTTTCGAAGCCGGCCATCACTGCCCCGATCATTGGGGCAAGCAAACCCGGACACCTGGAGGAAGCAGTCGCGGCCTTATCCATCAAACTGACGCAGGAAGAAATCATCTCTCTGGAAGAACTCTACATGCCGCACCCTGTCAGCGGTCACATTTAGGATTGCCATTCATTTACCAAAAAGAGAACTGATATGTTAAGCGAACATCTGGTTGATTACATCGAAAACACCCTGAGAAAAAACAGTAACATCACTGCTTTATCTGATTACAACGGTGAAAAATTTACTTATGCCCAAGTTACCCGGCAAATCATCCGATTTCACAATCTGTTCGGGAATGCTGGGCTCAAACCGGGCGACAAAGTAGCCTTACTGGGAAAAAATTCTGCCAGATGGTGCATCAGCTACATTTCTGTCATCACTTACGGGGCGGTAATCGTACCCATTTTGCCCGACTTCAAGCCGGAAGACCTGCTTCATATCCTCAACCATTCCGACTCAGTATTACTGTTCTCTGCTGATAATATGTTCCAGGATTTGGATAAGTCCAAAATCCCGCTTGTCAAGGCGGTAGTTTCCCTGAATAATTTCCAGTTGTTGTTTTCCCCCGACCAAAAAATCGCAGACAACATTCATTCGGCAGAACAAATGTTTGAAGAGAAGGAAAGGAATGGATTGAATACGACCGACTTTAGTTTTCCAAAGATTACCAACGATCAGCTGGCTGTCATCAGCTATACTTCGGGAACCATGGGGTTTTCAAAGGGTGTTATGCTTTCCCATAATAATTTGACTGCCAACATTCGTTATGCACAGAATAATATGCCTCTGCAACCGGGCGATTCCATTGTATCCTTCCTTCCTCTGGCTCATGCCTACGGGTGCGCCTTCGAATTTTTATTCCCGTTCAGCATTGGATGTCAAATAATCATCTTAACAAAAACTCCTTCACCCAAGATCATCATGCAGGCTTTTCAGGAGATCAGGCCTGCGTTGGTGCTCTCTGTTCCATTGGTCATAGAAAAGATCTACAAAAAACAGATACTGCCAGCCATCAACAAAAAATCAATGAAGATTTTATTGCGGATTCCGGGTATCCGTTCCATCCTTTATGCCAAAATTAAGGCGAAACTGGTGGCATCTTTTGGCGGAAAATTCCACGAAATAGTAATTGGCGGCGCACCTCTAAACAAGGAAGCCGAGTTATTCTTCAGAAAAATCAAGTTCCCTTACACGGTAGGCTACGGGATGACTGAATGCGGCCCTCTGATCAGTTACATTCCTTCCGGTCAGATTAAGCAAGGATCTGCCGGCAAATCTGTGGATACGCTGGAAGTCAGAATCGATTCTCCGGATCCACAGAAAATCCCCGGAGAGATCATCATGCGGGGAGATAATGTCATGCTCGGATATTACAAGAATGAAAAAGCAACCGCGGAAATCATTGACAAAGAGGGATGGCTCCATTCAGGCGACATGGGTGTCATTGACAGCCAGGGAAATATTTTCATCAAAGGAAGAAGCAAAAACATGCTCCTGGGTGCCAGTGGTCAGAACATCTACCCGGAAGAGATAGAAGCGCAATGGAATAACAAATACGCAATTACTGAATCCCTCATTGTTCAGCGCAATGGCGACAAACTGGTTGTCCTGATTTATCCTGATCCCGATGCTGTTGAAGCCGGCAATTTATCAGAGGAAGATTTGAACCTGCTCTACAAGCAGTACCTCAAGGAAATCAACGCATCCGTGCCGGCTTTCATGAATGTTTCCAAATTCGAAATCCATCCTGAAGAGTTCGCCAAAACACCAAAACGCAGTATCAGGAGGTTTTTGTATTCTTAAGGCTGAACCTGCACAATGATCTCGTCCAAGGTCCGCTTCGGGACGTGATGAACCTGGTTTTCGTCGCGCCAGTATTTGATTTGACCATCTGTTACGGTATCCAATACAACCGTTTCCTTGGGTTTCCCCAATGCAAGCACCTGAACAATCACCAGATGTTCGGGTAGTTTGAGCAAAGTCTGAATCTTGTTGCGGTTCACCGAATACACAATACAACCTCCAAAACCAGCTTCAGTGGCTCCAAGCAAAATGCTATGCGAGGCAATTCCGTCATCGCACAAATAATTCCCGGGAATCAGGGTGTCGTGAAGCATCACGATATAGGCCGAAGGCCGTTCTCCTTCCTCCGGACCGGGCCAATCAGTCAGGTAGCCTGCCCAAGCCAGGTTTTCAAATATTTGAGCATTTTCGGGCTCTCCGGTACTGAGGAAATATTTCAATGGCTGGGCATTGCGGGCAGAAGCCGAAATTCTGGCCAGGTCAACCCAATCCCGCAACTGCGATTCGGTAATCCGTTCTGACTGGTAAAAGCGGCGGTAACTTCTGTTTTGCAGGATGAGGTCTTTTAACATGACTCTTCAAAGGTATTGATTAAATAATTTTAGCAAGTTCCTTGACTCTTTTCCAGACACCGTCATCAACAGGAATACCCAGTTCCCGGTTCTCCGTTCTTTTTTTCAATGATTGTTCACCCGGGTAAAAGATCTCATCCCCCTCAACTGAAGGATCCGAGTCCTTGACCTGTCTGATGGTTTGCTCCAGTGCCTCCTCCATGAATTCCTGAGAATTCATTTTCAATGGATCAATGGCAATGAATACCTGGCAACAACTTCCGCACGAACCTTTCCCCAATTGATCAATTCCGGCAGTCGTCAGTCCCCCGGATAAAAGCGCAGACATGACATCCAGCAGAATGGCAAAACCTGAACCCTTCCAATATCCCATAGGCAGAATCCGTCGGGTTTCTTCGATGGCCCCGGGATTATCAGTCAGGTTCCCTTCGTGATCGAATCCTCCTGGATAAGGGAGTGTGTCGTTCTTCATCCTTGTTACCTGCAATTTCCCGTAGGAATATTGAGACATCGCCATATCCAGAACCAGATGGCCCCCTTTCCGGGGGACGGCCATTACAAACGGATTATTACCGATACCTTCTGAGGAGGCACCCCAGGCAGGCATGCATGATTCGGTGTTTGTCCAGCAGATTCCGATAAACCCTTTTTCGGCAGCCTGCCATCCATAAGAACCTCCACGCATCCAATGAGTTGTATTTTTGAGACTTACAATTCCGAAACCACTCATCCGGGCCAATTCAGTAGCGCGGTTCATGGCAAAAAGTGCATTCAGGATTCCGGGGCCCATGTTCCCGTTATAAATTTCCATATTTCCCAAACCAACCTCCAAAGTTGGTTCGGCATTGACATCCACCCAGTTCTTGCCGATGTAATCCACGTACCTTTCCACCCGGTTCAAGCCGTGTGAAAAAACTCCGTCCATGCTCGATTCGGCATGAATTCCCGCACAAATTCCGGCTTTTTCTTCCGTCATCCCGGCTACAACGAATGCTGACCGGATGGTGGTCTGCATCTCTTCAAAACTGATTCGCGTCATGACAACTATGGATTGGATGAATGATTTTTAATTTATTACCACCCAAATTTACAATTCAATAACGAGATGCATGGGATGATTTGAAAAAAAAGCAGGAAAAGGCATATTGGCGGAGTGCCCTATCATCAAAGAAAATTAGCTAAGAAAATTGAGCTTGTTTAAAATACTGATTCTGATTTCAGTCCATACCCGGACAACGACTTCATGGCATAGCCTGCACTTGTCTGTTAGGGTGCAAAATGAATCTGGATTTTTCATTGACAATCCCAGCACAAGACTCCATGATCCGCAATGAAGGACTATTTAATCCCATAAACAATTCTGAAATGATAGCCATAAACCGCATACTGAATGGCATCCTTGAACAAAAGGGGCTTCCTGACAAGTGTCCAGAAAAACAATTTCCAAAATTCTCTCCTTCCCTTGTTCCTGATTCCTATGACATAAACCAACTTGAAGAAACTTTTGATGTCTGACAAACGCAATTTAGATTTAACTGCGTCAATGGGACGGTAGTTCCTTAAGAATTGGCGAACACGCTGGTAATAAGGTTTGACAGAATAGATTCCATCGATGACACGCCGATAACCTTCCAGAAGTTCCATCGCATTCATTTTAGGGATGAAGTTCATGGTGGCATCCGTGTTATTCCCGCTCGATTCACTGACCAGCCTGTTTTCACCTGCCATCCTTTTGTACAGCCGGGTGTTTTTTGGGGCGTGCAAAATACCAACCATCGCAGAAACAATCCCGCTTTGCTGGATAAATTCAATTTGCCGCTGGAAGATGGAAGGAATGTCACTGTCGAAACCAACGATAAATCCACCGGAAACCTGCATGCCGGCACGCTGAATTTTTTGGACACTGTGAAGAAGATCCCTGTTGTTGTTTTGCACTTTGTGGCATTCATTCAGTGAAACAGCATCAGGGGTTTCGATCCCGATAAAAGTAGACTTAAAACCGGTATCCACCATCAGTTCAAGCAGGTCGGAGTCATCGGCCAGATTGATAGAGCATTGGGTTTCGAAAGCGAATGGGTACCTATGCTCCTTCATCCACCTGTTCATTGCCGGCAACAGACTGTGCTTAACCATTTTTTTGTTCCCGATAAAATTATCATCCACAATCAGGACAGGTCCGCGCCAATGCAGGCGGTAGAGCGCCTCAAGTTCATCGAGTACCTGACTCGTATTCTTCATCCGCACTTCATGCCCCAGCAAGGTGGTAATCTCGCAAAAATCACAGGCAAAAGGACATCCCCTGTTCACCTGCATATTCATGGTTACATAATCCTTCATAGACAACAAGCTGTAATCTGGGACGGGAGTCGTTGTCAGATCGGCATAATCACTGGTATGGTAGACTTTCTGAAGCGGTTGGCCCTCAGCCAGGTCTTTCAGAAACGGCACCAGGGTTATTTCAGCTTCGTTGAGCACGAAATGATCGATTTCAGGAAAGTGTTCATAGTCCTGGGTAAAGAGCGGTCCGCCTGCCACTATTTTTCTTCCTCTGGCCAAACACTCTTCAATGACCTGAATGGCAGAATCCCGCTGGATCGACATCGCGCTGATAAAAACATAATCCGCCCACAAAATATCACTCGGCTTGAGTTTGGCCACATTCAGATCCACAAGCTTTTTTTTCCAATTTTCAGGAAGCATGGCCGCCACCGTGATTAAACCGAGCGGGGGGACAGTTGCCTTTTTGGAGATAAACCGCATGGCATTCTTGAAACTCCAGAATGAATCGGGATATCTCGGATAGACCAATAAAATTTTAAAATTGTTCATGCGTTTAT
>SESG01016908.1_pt1 | contig 18037 bp, 8 predicted proteins | sample 3171421 | NCBI WGS metagenome assembly SESG01 (sample SAMN10866946, study PRJNA518727) | freshwater metagenome | biome: subpolar coniferous forest; feature: holomictic lake; material: water; isolation source: holomictic Lake 227, 6 m and 8 m depth | place: Canada: near Kenora, Ontario | collected... | reverse complement strand
ACCCAGAGCTCTGAACTCCAGTTCATCAAACAGCCGTTTCAGCCGTTGCTCATCGGGTGGTTCCATGACCAGCTTATCCGGTTCGAAAGCAATAGGAACATCAAGTATTATTGTCGCAAGGCTTTTCGACATCAGGGCCTGGTCCTTGAAATCAATGACCTTTTGCCTCAGTTTTTCATTGGCAACCTTTTCGGGGTGGGCAACAAGATTTTCAACCGATCCGAATTCGGCTAAGAGTTTTCGTGCCGTGACTTCGCCCACACCCGGGATACCCGGGATATTATCCGATGCATCTCCCCAGAGCCCAAGCATATCGATAACCTGCAAGGGGTTACTCACCCCAAACTTCTCGCAAACTTCCTTAACTCCGAGAATATCCACATCCCCGCCGAACTTCCCGGGACGGTATATCAGGGTTCGGTCGCTGACCAGCTGTCCGAAGTCCTTATCGGAGGTCATCATATAAGTCAACCAGCCTGCAGCCTCCGCCTGCTTGGCGAGGGTGCCGATCACGTCATCCGCCTCAAAGCCGTCTACAAAAAGAACGGGAATTTTAAAAGCGTGAAGAAGTTCGTGAATGACAGGGAGTGATGAGATTATATCTTCGGGGGTTTCCTCCCGGTGAGCTTTGTACAATTCATAGCCTTCATGCCGCACGGTAGGTGCGATGGTATCGAAGGCAACACCTATATGCGTGGGCTGTTCCTTCCGCAGTACATCAAAAAGAGTATTGGCAAAACCGAAGGCAGCCGAAGTATTCACACCTTTTGAATTCACCCTCGGGTTGTTCTTGAACGCGTAATACGCCCTGTAAATCAGGGCCATTGCATCAAGAAGGAATAATTTGTTTTCAGTCAAAATAATGATTTTCGACAAAGATAAAGGAAATAGGGATAAAATATTTCCCAACAAAATCTTGTTTATATTTTCTTTCGGCGGATGTAGAATCACCATATTTAAACATATACTTTTATGCAAGTCAAAACATCTTCCATGATAAAAAAGAAATCAGCAGAAAAGAAGATCTTCGTGTTGGATACTTCAGTTATCCTGTATAACCATGACGCGATCAGTAGTTTTGAAGACAATGATGTGGCCATCCCCATCACGGTGCTTGAGGAACTCGACGATTTCAAGAAAGGCAACGACACCATCAATTTCGAAGCCAGGGAGTTTATCCGCATAATGGATAAATTATCGGCCCGTTCAACCCTTACCAAATGGATCTCCCTTGGCGGGAGCAAGGGAGGAAAGTTCAAGGTAGTAATGAACGAGCATAGCGATCTCGATGCCAACACGGTGTTCGGCGAGAACAAACCCGACCACTGGATACTCAACGCGGCCCTGATGATGATGCAGGAGAACCCGGGGAAAAAGGTGGTACTGGTTTCCAAAGACATCAACCTCAGGCTGAAGGCCAAGGCGCTGAATATTGCTTCAGACGACTTTCTCACAGGCAAGGTCAAGGATGTGGAAGGACTGTATGCCGGGAAAACGACGATTGAGGGGCTCGACAAGACGATCATCGACCTGATGTATGAAACAGGCTTTTGCCTGCCCGAAGATATCGGTGTAAAAAAGCCAATTGCCAATCATTATTTCATATTAAAGAACGGGAAAAGCTCGGTGCTTGCTTATTTCAATCCGGCCACCGAACGAATTGAAAAGATCGAAAAGCATTCCTGTTACAAGATCACGCCCCGCAACGCCGAGCAGGTATTCGCCTTTCATGCCATTTTGAACCCCGATGTGAAACTTGTTACCTTACAGGGTATTGCGGGTACAGGAAAAACCCTCCTGGCTCTTAGCGGCGCACTTGACCAGAAAAGAAATTTCAAACAGATCTACCTGGCCCGTCCGATTGTTCCCTTAAGCAACAAGGATATCGGATACCTCCCGGGCGACATCAAGTCGAAGCTCGATCCCTACATGCAGCCCTTATGGGATAACCTGAAGTTCATCCAGAACCAGTACAACGAAAAAGACAAGGAATACAAGGTGATACAGGAGGCAGTTGAGAATGAAAAGCTGGTGATTACACCCCTGGCTTACATTCGCGGAAGAAGCATCTCGAATGTGTGCTTTATAGTGGATGAGGCTCAGAACCTTACACCTCACGAGATCAAGACGATCATTACGAGGGCCGGGGAGAATACCAAGATCATTTTTACAGGGGATATTCACCAGATTGATACGCCTTATCTCGATGCCCAGTCGAACGGGCTGTCGACGCTTATCGACAAGATCAAGTATTCTCCGTTGTATGCACATGTGAAGCTCGAGAAGGGTGAGCGCTCCGATCTTGCAAATCTCGCGAATGAGCTTTTGTAAGCTTTAGCCCAGCGGAGTCCTGACCCTGCACCCCACAGATGCCAGGAGCGAAGGGAGCACTTCACATAAGCTGCCTCAGGGTTAAGTGAGTGAACAGAGATCTGGGTTATGATTAAGGGAAGAGAAATGGTGAGCTCACTTAGACCGTAGCAGCGTTGTGAAAGTGCGACCGACAGCGACCCAGCAACCTTAGCGTTGCGATGATGCAAGCGTAAGATGCAAGCGCTTACTGTTCTTCGTATACTACCGTCATCACAGTTTGCCCAACAGCCTTGAGAGTATTCGCGTCGATGGCAGCAAGATTGTCTTTCGTAGTATGCCAATATGGATAAAACCCCGACTCAGTCGACTTGTCGAGATGGATCAGGTCAACGACCGGGATGTTCATATACTTCATGATGAAAATATGGTCATCGGTCACATAACCTCCTTTTTCATAAAGGAAGTACGATGAATACCCGATGCGGTTGGCAACATCCCAGATCTTCTGCTGAACATCCCCTGCATTCTGCTGGGAAATACCTTCAAGCAGAAAGGTGGCACCAGGAGCCCCGACCATATCGAGCAGGATGCCATACCTCGCAGAATAGCCCTGTTTATGCGGGTTCTGGGCCCAGTACTGGGAACCAAGCCCCCACCATTTGTCTTCCCCCTGGCTTTCATCCTGGGGCGGACCGTAATCCTCGAGGTCAAATAATACAATGTCGATCCCGATCGCAGGTTCTTTAATGCTGAACTGCCTGGCGGCTTCCATCAGGATACCTGTCCCGCTTGCTCCGTCGTTGGCGGCATCGACCGGTTTACGGCGGTTTTTCGGATCAGGGTCGTGATCGGCCCATGGACGGGATTCCCAGTGGGAACAAAGGATGACGCGGTTTTTCAGTTCAGGCTTCCAGGAGGCTATAATGTTTTTCCCATCAAGCATTTTCCCGTTGAAAGCGGCAATCCTGCATTTCTGAACAATCACATTTTTGCACCACGACTGTAGTTTCTCTGTGATGAATCCGGCGCATTTTTCATGTGCAGGAGTGCCGGGAACCCTGGGCCCGAAGGCAAGCTGGGTTACAACATATGCATATGCCGAATCCTTGTTGAACGATGGGACCTCGACTTTTGGTTTGTTCAACGCAGAAGAATCTGCTGCCGATGCTGTTCCTTTCTGCGGATTATTGCTGCAAGAAGCAAGGATTATCAGGATTGCGAAGAGGAGAAGGAATTTCATGGTGATTGGTTGTTGGTTGTTGGTGATTGGTTATTGGTTGTTGGTTGTTGGTGATTGGTTGTTGGTTATTGGTTGTTGGTCATCCCGCATCTTGCATCCCGCATCCTGCATCCTGCATCCTGCATCCTGCATCTTGCATCCTGCATCCCGCATCCCGCCTCCTGCATCTTGCATCCTGCATCCCGCATCCCGCATCTTGCATCCGGTTACCCGGCGATCTTGGTCCGCCTCCTCATGACCCATACTCCCAGCGACCCGAAATACAGCAGAGCCCCCAGCCATGAAAGCCAGTAAGCGATGTAGTCTCCATGCAGGGTATAAAAGGTCATTTTATCGTTTGCATTGACTGTTGCTTTGATCACTGCGGGGACCCAGTATATCGTCTGCTGATGCGCATCGCCTCTCTGGTCGATCACAGCCGAGATCCCCGTGTTCGCTGAACGTAGGATACTGCGGCGTGTCTCGATTGCACGCAGGTGGGCAAACGCAAAATGCTGACGGTGGCCTGCAGTGTTTCCCCACCATCCGTCGTTGGTGATAATGCACATTACCTGGGCCCCGTTCCTTACGAATTCCGCAAAAAATTCTCCAAAAATCGATTCATAACAGATGCAGGCAGCAACAGGAGGCATATTCACAACTTTAAAAACCCTGCGCACCGAATCCATACCGAGGCTGCCGACGATTCCTCCAAGGTCAATTGCATATTTCTCGAGCCATTGAAAGCCATTGTATGAAGGCAGGATCTCAACCCCCGGAGTAAGTTTTGATTTGTGATATAGCTGTAATGCCGGATAGCTGTTTACCATAATCGCCGAATTGTAGCGATTGTACCATGCGTTCTCCTGGGTGAATTTGCGGGCTGTATGCGGAATTTTTTCCCCGGGCTTGAATGCATAAAAAGTTGTTCCTCCCACGATGAGATTCAGGTTGGGATACCTGCGGATGATCTGCCTCAGCAGTTCAACACTCTCGAAAGATTCCATATTGTTTTCCCACATCTCCTGCTGGAGGGCCGATTCGGGAGTCACAAGGATGCTGTTGTTCGAATCCACTGCTTTGCCTGCAAGGCTGACAATCCTCCTAACGACCTGCTGAGGAGTGAGTACATACTCTTCAGAATACGGATCTATATTGGGTTGAACGATGACGGCATGAACGGGGTTTGGTTTTTCGCGGTAAGAGTAGTAAATTACGTAAGAGAATGTAATAGGCAGGAGGATTAAAAGCGAAATGGCGAAATAGCGAAATGGCGAAATTTCGCTTTTCGCTTTTCGCTTTTCGCTATTTAGAAAGGAATAGATCATCACATTCACCACCAGCACCCAGACGGTTCCGCCGAAGGCACCAGTGTATTCGTACCACTGAACCCAGCGGTAATATGAAGAAAAGCCGTTCCCGAGGTTGAGCCAGGGCCAGTTCAGGTCCCAGTTCAGGTGCAGGTATTCAAGCATGACCCAGTAACAGATCAGGGCCAGGTAGCTGGCAACCCTGTTGTTAAGTCTGCGTTTGGTTCCGCTGAAAAAAGCGAATACAATGCTCATGAACATCGAATTGAGCCCCACTGCCATAATGGCGCCTTGTCCGGTTGAATTGTATATCCACCATGTAGTCAGCGCATTCCAGATGAAGAAAGCGGGATATGACCAGAAAAACACTGAAAAACGGTTGAAGCGTTCCCGGTTGGAACTGATGAGCTCCTCCATCCGCAGTAAAGGGACAAAACCAATGAACAGCAATGCAGGAAACCCCCGTTCGGGCCATGCGAGGGAAAAGATCAGGGCCGAAGAAAGTGACAGCAGAAGAAGCTGCAGTTTCAGATTTTTCATACAAGCAGAATAGGAACAGCAAAGTTAGTTAACCATTGCATACGTTAAGCTATATGAATTCAGGACGTTTGGCAATTGTGTTAATGAGAGGGTATTGTTGTGGGCCAAAAACAAAAATATTTAATACGATATATATTATTATTCATAACTTTACAAGTTCTGTGAACAGAATAGCAATGGATCCCGAAGTTAGTTTAAATAATCCTGATATACTCGAGCAATTCTCGGAAGGCTTTCTGCTCCTTGATTCCGAAGGAAAAATCATTTTCTGGAATAAGGCCCTTGAGGATATTTCGGGAATGAAAAGGGAAGAAGCCCTTGGCAGGCTGCATTGTGATGTTATGTTTGAATTTGCGCTTCCTGAAAGACGAACGCCCGAGACCCTTGCTTTTATTAAAGCATCCCTGGAAACCGCCCTGCAATCAGGGGCTGCCCCTATCATTAAAAAAGCTTGTGAGATTAAAATAGTTACCAGGGACGGTGAGCGTAAAACCTTACTGCAGACGGCTTTTATGGTCAAAACAGGGAATGGTTTTCAGCTGGGGGCAATCCTGAGAGATATTTCGGAGCGGAAGCGGATAGAAGAGGAGCTGAGGCAAAACGAAAACCGCTACCGCATTCTTTTTGAGTCGGCCCACGATTCGATTTTCCTGATGGAGAAGGAAGTGTTTATCGATTGTAATCCGAAAACCCTGGAAACCTTCGGTTGCAACAGGGAAGACATCATAGGTAAGAACCCTTTTGATCTTTCGCCTGAATTTCAGCCTGATGGAAAATCTTCTTTTGAAAAAGTCCGGGAAAAGATCAGTCTTGTACTCCAAGGCCAGGGACAGACTTTTGATTGGGTGCACAAGCGTCACGACGGACAGCTTTTCGATGCTGAAGTAAGCCTGAACACTGTTTTCCTCGATGGGAAGACCTTGATACAGGCTATGGTAAGAAATGTAAGCAAAAAGCATAAATCAAATACCCAGCTGCGGAAGTTCAGCCAATGCCTTCTCAATTTCACCTCTGATTCAAGGTTGAACATACAATCGATGACGGATGTTTTCGCGGAAATCATTGGAGCCGATGCTGCCCTTTACAACAGGCTTGAGGGAGAGATGCTGCATACTGTTGGCAAGCACGGGGTGCCCACTGGTTATGTGCAGCTTGATAAGGCCGACGGGCATCTCTGCTATGAAGTGATCCTCAGGCAGGCTCGGGAGATGTACCTTGTTCGGGACCTTCCCTCGACCACATATCTTGATTCAGATCCGAATGTTAAAAAGTACGGACTGAAGACTTATATGGGATATCCCGTGAAATTCGGGGAAAAGAACCTGGGTTCGCTCTGCGCGGTATTCACCTTTGATTATAAACCGGATGAGGCCGATGAACTCATACTGTCAATGGTTGCCTCTGCAATAGGAATGGAGGAGGAAAGGCTGTGTGATTATGAAATGCTGCAGGAAAGTGAGAAAAAGTACCAGGACCTTTTCAGGATTTTCAGGCTGCTGGCCGACAGCATGCCCGATATGCTCTGGGCAAAGGACCTGGAGAAGAATTTTTTATTTGCCAACAAAGCGCATACAGAGTCCCTGCTGAATGCCGTTAACACTGAAGAACCCGTTGGAAAATCTGATATGTTCTTTGCGCTGAGGGAAAGGGAAAATCATCCCGAAGACCCATACTATCATACTTTCGGTGAACTCTGCACAGATTCCGACAATGTGATCCTCAACACACAAAAAGCCCAGAAATTTACCGAATCGGGAAATGTCAAAGGGAAACACCTTATCCTCGACGTATATAAGTCTCCTATCTTCGACGAAGAGGGGAAGTTCATAGGTACTGTGGGTACTGCCCGGGATGTTACCAAGGAAAAGGAAATCGAAGGCAAAATCAGGAAATATACCGAGGAACTCCAGGAACTGAATACCTCGAAAGACAAGTTCTTTTCGATCATCTCCCATGACCTTAAAGGACCGTTCAACGCCATTCTGGGCTTTTCAGATATTCTGACAAAGGAATGGGAGGATTTCAGTGACGAAGAACGCCAGCATTTTGTTCGCAACATCCACAATTCCGCACAAAACACCTTCAAGCTGCTCGAAAACCTGCTTGCATGGTCTATGGCCCAGTCGGGGAGGCAAACCTTCACTCCTTACCCGGTTGACCTCAGCGTGGTCAGCAATGATATGGTCATACTGCTTCGCGACCAGGCTGAGAAAAAGCTGGTAAAGATCTTCACTGCGGTCAATTTCGGAACTGTAGTTTTGGCCGACGAACATATGGTGCGCACTGTTATCAGAAACCTGATATCAAATGCCATCAAATTCACGGGTGAGGGCGGACAGGTCAAGATTTATTCGAATAACATCTTTGACGAAGACTGTCAGAGGGAAATGGTCCAGGTTTGTGTTACAGATACAGGTGTTGGAATTTCAGAAGAGAATCTCGAAAAACTGTTCAAGATCGACCAGCAACTCAGAACTACAGGCACGGCAAATGAAAAAGGCACCGGGCTGGGGCTCATCCTCTGCAAAGAGCTCATCGACAAGCACAGCGGAAAGATATGGGTGGAGAGCGAAGTGGGGAAAGGCTCGAAGTTTTGCGTTACTCTTCCCAAAGTTTAATTGAATATCGAACAACGAATGTCGAAAATCGAATTTTTTTAATCCGTTCAACATTCAACATTCAACATTCAATATTCGATATTCAAAAGCTTCTGAACCCGATAATCTCCCTGACTTCTTTAATTGTCTGAGAAGCGCTCTGACGTGCTTTTTCAGCTCCCATCCTGGCGACTTTGCTGATATAGGCTTCGTCGGATTTAATTCTGATGATCTCCTCGCGGATGGGGGTTGTGAATTTAATGATGTCTTCGGCCAGCTGTTTTTTCATATCCCCGTAACGGATCTGGCAGGTATTGTATAAGTTGTTGAAATGATCGTAAGTTTCTTTGGAAGAGAAGTCTTCCATCAAGGTGAACAGGTTCTGAACAGCCTGAGGTTTAGGCGAATCGGGTTCTGTAGGACCGGTGTCTGTGGTTGCCCTCATTACTTTTTTGCGGATGACTTCCGGGGAATCAGCCAGGAAGATCGCTGAATTTTCATTGTCAGACTTCGACATTTTAAGGGAACCATCCAGTCCGGGTATTTTAACAAGCTCTTCGCCGAAGTTATAAGCCTGGGGTTCGGGGAAAAACTCCACCTTATACATGCGGTTGAAGCGGTTCGCAAACGTGCGGGTCATCTCGAGATGCTGTTCCTGGTCCTTGCCCACGGGGACCTTGTGTGCCCTGTGGATAATGATATCCGCAGCCATCAGAGTAGGATAAGTAAGCAAACCTGCATTCACATTCTGGGGCTGGGTACGGATTTTATCTTTAAAAGAAGTACAGCGTTCCAGCTCGCCAATGTAAGCGTTCATATTCAGAAGAAGGTATAGTTCAGCTGTTTCGGGGAGGTCGCTTTGTATATATATGGTGGCTTTTTCAGGATCCAGTCCGGCAGCAAGGAACTCAGCAAGCACGGTTTTCACATTGCCGTGAAGATCGGCGGGTGTAGGATGGGTGGTAAGGGAGTGATAATCCGCAATAAAAAAATAGCAGTTATTCTCCTGCTGCATCCTTACGAAGTTCTTCAGGGCGCCGAAGTAATTGCCTAAATGAAGGTTGCCGGTTGGTCTTATGCCGCTGACGACTGTCTGCATGGTCATTAGGGGTTAGGGTTTGGGGTTTGGGGGTTAGGAGTTAGGGATAAGAGTAAAAATGCTTCCCTAATCCCCAATCCCTAATCCCCAATCCCTACATTTTTATCTCGTCCCCATTCTTATTATAAAAATGGTACTCAAGAAAATGGTATGCGTTCTGGGGTTCGAGTTTGAGTTTGACCTTGTATTTGCTTTTCCATTTTGAAAGTTCGTTTGAGAAAAAACCTTTGGTAAGGAAAGCAAATATATAAGGATGGACGATCAGGGTCAGGACTTTTTCATTCTGTTCCCGCACGAGGTAGCTGAGGTTGTTCTCGATCTCGTCGGTGAGCAGGATACTTGGCCTGATCTCTCCTGTGCCATCGCATGACGGACATTTCTCGAGGATCTGGACGTTCATCTCAGGGCGAACCCTCTGGCGTGTGATCTGAACAAGTCCGAATTTGCTCGGAGGCAGGATGCTGTGTTTTGCACGGTCGCGCTTCATTTCATCACGAAGCTTGTCGTAGAGTTTGCGGCGGTTCTGGCCCAGGGTCATGTCGATAAAGTCGATCACGATGATGCCGCCCATATCGCGCAGCCTCAGCTGGCGGGCGACTTCAGCCGCAGCTTCGAGGTTCGTTTCGAGGGCGTTCATTTCCTGGTTCTGGTCCTGGTTCACACGATGCCCGCTGTTGATATCGATCACATGAAGCGCTTCGGTATGCTCGATCACCAGGTAAGTCCCGCTCTTGATTGTCACAGTCTTGCCGAACGTTCCCTTGATCTGCTTGTCGACACCGTAAACCTCGAAAATGGGCTGTTTCCCGGTATGCAGCTTAACGATCCCTATCTTATCGGGGAAGATCTTTCCGATATACGCTCTGATCTCGTCGTACAGGGTAGCATCGTTGACAACAATATTGTTAAACGATTCATTCAGCGCATCCCTGAGGATGGCCGAGGTACGGTCGATCTCGCCAATGATCTTTGTCGGAGGCTTTGCTGCCGAGAGCTTCATGGAGATGGATTCCCACCTCTTATATAAAGACCTGAGGTCGGCATCGAGGTCGGCAACCAGTTTGTTCTCGGCTACCGTGCGGATAATCACCCCGCAGTTCTTCGGCTTGATGCTGGTAATCAGGCGTTTTAACCGATTACGCTCTTCCGCAGACTTGATCTTCTGGGAAACAGAGATCTTGTCAGAAAACGGGATGAGCACCAGGTACCTTCCAGCAAAAGCCAGTTCCGACGAGACCCTGGGGCCTTTGGTCGAAATAGGTTCCTTGGCGATCTGGATGAGGATGTTCTGCCCCGATTTCAGGACATGGTTTATCCTCCCCGTTTTAACGATCTCGGGTTCAATGGCGAAGTCGCCAATGTTGATGTTCTGGGCTGCGCCCGACTGCGCCTGGCGAATGTATTTGAGGAGGGACTGAACCTGGGGGCCAAGGTCGAGGTAATGAAGGAATGCATCCTTCTCATAGCCAACATCGACGAAAGCTGCGTTCAGACCCGGCATGATCTTTTTGATCCTGCCCAAATAAATATCACCTACGGAATACTCGTTGTTCGACTTTTCCTTATTAAGTTCGACGAGAAGTTTGTCTTCCAGAAGGGCGATTTCGACTTCTGATGAAGTCGAGTTGATAATGAGTTCCTTGTTCACTTATATAATATATTGATTACGAAGGCGGATGAGATCCACCGTGGGTAATGAACATAGGAATTGTAGCAGGGAAGGCCCATGCGGAATGCATGGGTTACTTCTTCTTGTGCCGGTTCTTGCGCAAGCGTTTTTTACGCTTGTGCGTGGCCATTTTATGTCTTTTACGTTTCTTTCCGCTCGGCATTTTCCTGTTTTTAAATTTGCTTACTTAACCCTTACGTGATTTTTAACCTTATTTACAAAGGTCTTTGCAGGTTTGAAGGCAGGAATATTGTGGGCGGGAATAATCAAGGTTGTATTCTTTGAAATATTTCTTCCTGTTTTCTCTGCACGTTTCTTGATGATGAAACTGCCGAATCCCCTGAGATACACATTCTGGCCAGTAACCATAGAATTTTTAATGGTTTCCATGAAAGCTTCAACAGAAGCCTGTACAGCGACCTTTTCGATTCCGGTCTTGTTAGCAATTTCTGCTACAATTTCTGCTTTTGTCATTTTTGATTTAAATTAGAAGTTATATATGATTAATACTGAATATCTTTGGTTAATCCCGGAATGGGGTTGCAAATATAGGACTTTTTCGGGAAAACAATGATAAGCAGGAAAAAAAATGATTATTTTTATGATACTCAGCTAAGTGGGTTATTGCAGGATGTGGTGATGAAAAGACGTACATTGATAGTAGGGAGTTACTTTATTATTGCAATATTTCTGAATACCGCCCTGTTCCTGAATTTGATAGCGATTGTATAGATCCCGTTTGGCAGAAAACCAAGATCGATCTGCTTTTCGGCCTTCCTGAACACTCTGAGTTCATTGATCATAAAGACTTCAATTCCGAGGTTATTGTATACACTTATATCAAACAAGTCCTCCTGCGGACAGTAGAAGGAGATAGTGAAATGTCCCTCACTTGGGACCGGGTATACAACAAACCGGTAAAGTTCATTCTCATTAATACCTGTGGGCCCTGTTATAATATGATTAGAAGTATCGGAACTGCAGAAGCCCATGGTTACAATACAAAAATATTCCCCCTGTGTTTTTGCGATTATAAAGCGGTTTGTGTCTGATGGCAGAATTGCATAATCCAGATACCATTGATTTCCTGAAATTGCGCTGCTGAAAAGTGTATCGCCTGTCAGAGCCGGGCCATCGGTGAGATTTCCGATCACTGGTTTCGGCAGAGAATTTGCAACCGTGACGTGCAAGGGTGGTGAAGCAGGTCCATTCCCGCATACATTGACGCCACTGACTGTAAAGTATCCCGTTTGGGCTGTCTGCGTGAAGTTTACCGTGAGTGATCTTGTATTTGCCCCGCTCGCTATCACCACTCCCGGGGGGATGATCCAGTCATACCCTGTAGCACCTGTGATGGCAGCGACGGAATAGACAAGCCCGCTTTGTCCCTGGCATACCAGTACCTTGCCCGTGATGTTGCCTGCAACGGCAGGCATATGGCTCACGGTAACAGGATGAGGAGGTGAGGTGCCTCCATTTCCGCATAAATTATTGCCATATACAAACAGATTTCCGGAGGAAGCATTGGCTGAAAAATTTACTGTTATGCTGTTTGTTCCTGCACCTGAAGCAAGTGAAGCGCCCGGGGGTAGTGTCCAGAAATAGGTGAGGGCATTGCTGATAGCTGCGACTGAGAAAGCAACACCCTGAGAGCCTGCACAAACATCCGATGGCCCTGAAACAGGGCCGGCCGGATCCGGTGCCGGGTTAACAGTTACATTAAGCAGTCCCGGGGAAGCCGCATAGCAGCCGTTCGCATTCAAATAATTTACATTGACCCATTGGGCCCCGGTACCTGTCCATGATACCTGAATTGTAGGTGAACCCTGTCCCCATATAATCGTACCACCCGGTGATACTGACCATGTATAATTGTTCATCCCGGTCTGGGTGTAATAATTTGTAAGTCCTGCATTAGCGCAAACACTGGCTGCCCCCATGATGGTTGGTATTGGAGAACTGTTCACAATTACGGGAAAGACGGTAGCAGCAGCTGCAGTGCACCCGTTCGCATCAGTATAATTAACACTTACAGTCTGTGCCCCCGTGCTGTTCCAGGTAACCACAATTGTGTTTGTTCCTGAGCCTGCTGTGATCGCACCTCCGGCAGAAACTGTCCAACTGTAGTTAGTCATCCCGCTGATGGTGGAATAATTGTTAACCATTGAGTAAACACAACATGAGGACGGACCACTGATAGCCGGGACCGGCAATGGAAACACAGTAACCGGGAAAATAGCCGGGGTTAAGGCAGTGCAACCACTCGAATTCAAGTAATTTACACTAATGTTCTGACCTCCGGCATTATTCCAGTCGACCGTCACGGTATTTGAACCCTGTCCGGCTGCAATTATGCCTCCCGGTGAAACCGTCCATGCATAACCGCTCATCCCTGACTGGGTGGTGTATGTCAGCCCGCTTGTTGCCTGGCAGGTCGAAGCGGGGCCTGAGATCGATGGAACCGGACGGGGGTTTATGGAGACATTTAAAACCTGTGGTGAAAAAGCCGTGCATCCAAATGAATTGGTGTAGTTTACAGATACTGTTTGTGGTCCGGTTGTAATCCAGGTAACAACAATTGAATTGGTCCCAGCCCCCGATGTGATTAAACCACCTGGTGAAATGGACCATTGGTAAGCCGCCATCCCCGGATCGGTAGTATAAACGTTACCGCCGGTATTGGCACAAACGACCTGCGGACCATTAAGCGAGGGCCACCATTGTACTGGTTGGCTTATTGTGACAGCGGACTGCGTTATACAGTTAAATCCGTCGGTCACCGTGACAGTGTATGTCCCGGCCGGAAGGTTCACTGCCGTCTGTGTTGTTTGGGGCGGGGTTGTGGACCACAGGTATGATATTGCTCCGCTGGTCCCGCTTACATTGGCAATAGCCGAACCGTTGGCTGCACCGTAACAGCTCACATTTGAAACCACAGATGTATTGACCTGGAGATTATAGCAGGGAGGGCCTGCGCCTGTGAAACTTCCGAAATAATCAATTCCTGTAATATTCAGGATGTGATTAATGGTATCGGCCGGAAGAAATGCAGTGTTCGGTTGGGGTGACGCCCTCAGGGAATAAAGTTTGGATTCGGTGCCCACCACATCCGCAGGCAGATAATTAAACTGAACATTTGCTGAATAGGATGAAATATTGTTCGTGGCAAGGTCCCAGTAGCGGTTCAGGTAATCGTTCTGAATGTTCGGATCGGGGTATTTCGCGTTAACCACGCTGACGCCGGCCCAGTTGTTTGTGCCAAAATTACCTGAGCTGAAGTTTATGGTAACGGGCGAATACTGGGCAACCCCGTTTGTATCACCCACCGGAAAAGTAAAACTGCCCGCTGATGAAAATTGTTTCCGTAATTTTCCGCTGCCCGTTGCGACGATCATATTGTTGGCATTAAGAGTTCCATTGATGGTGGCCAAAGGTCCTATAAGAAGATTACTATTTCCAAGGCAGATTTTCCCATTGAGAAGTGAGAGTTTTTTATTTACCGTGATATTGCTGTTAAGCAATACACCATTGTTATTATTAATCACCAGGTTGTCAAAAAGGATCGCACCGCTTATTTGCTCCCTGGTTGTTCCCTCAAGGACAACTTTCCCGGTATCGATGCAGGCAGGCAGGCTGTTTTCATTCTTCATATTACCATGGAGCCTGATGACCCCATGCGCATACAACCCACACTCATCCTGCGTGATGATATTTTCAGGCTCGTGGATCATATTCCCCGCAGGAACTTTCAAATAGCTTCCCTGCCGGATGAGGATGCCCTGGGCGGAAACAGCGTTGTGTATCCAGGGGACCAGGAGTATTGCAGCTATATAGAGTTTTGGTTTCATAACCGTCAATTATGGTATTTGACAAACTTCGGTTTGCAGATTATCGGGACCCCAAACCATTGCTTTTCCTGTTGTTGAAATTCCGGCCCAATGGTTTGATCGCGGTGTTACGTTTGAGCTAACAGTTGTCCAGGAGTTCCCGCTTATATCATAGCGCAGGCAGGTAGTCTGGTTACCTCCAGAGAGTATCCATAAGGACCCATTATAATACAGAAGCGGATTACCTGATGATGCTCTCGCTTCAGGCATATCGGCTAACTGTACCCAGCTGTCGGTCGACATATCGTATCTCTGCAGATAATTCAGTGTTCCGGTATTATTATTTCCACCAGCTATATAAACGTAATTTCCCAATTGACAGGACATACTGCCCCAGGCAGTGGGAATCGGAAGACTTGCAATTGAAGTCGTTGTTCCTGTCCCAAGATCATAGCAATAACTATCGGTGAGATAACCGGGGGTGTCTTCCCATCCGCCGATGATATATACCTTGTTGTTCAGGATACCCATGGAACACCCTCTTCTTTCTGAAATGCCAGGGACATGTGTGCATACCTGTTCCCAGGTGTTTGTTCCAATATCATACCTGTTCAGATTATTGTAATCTCTCCAGTCGATATTTCCCCCAAAAGTATATATCTTTCCATCTGTGCTATTATATGCCAGGGGGACTTCAGTACGGCCATCTTCAGGCGGCAAACTGGCTTTTTGAGTCCAGGTATCAGTTGCAAGGGTATAAGTCCAGAGATCAGGTGCCCCCGCGGAATGATTCTGATATCCTCCGAAACAATAAACGATATTGTTCACCGAGATGGAAGCCCCGTCTTCCAGGTCCACATACGGCCTGCTTCCGCCATTTGTAAAGGTCAATGATGTAATAATTGAGGATGTGGTAAAGCTTACCTCACTCCCATAAGATGTTCCGGCGCTATTTGTGGCGTATGACCTTACATAATAGAGGGTGCCGGAAGTTAATCCGGTTAATGAACTTGAAAAAGAACCGGTTCCGGAACCATCTGTAGTATGGCTGTTACTAATGGTTGGGCCTGACGAGGTGCTCCAGCAAACGCCTCTTACTGTAACTGCAGCACCTCCATCCGAGGTCACATTTCCACCGCTTGTAGCAGTGGTTGCTGTAATATCTGTAACGGCTGTAGTTGGATTTAAGATTGGCAGTCCCTCCGTAAAACTGACCTCAGTTCCGTAAGCTGTACCGGTAGTGTTTGTCGCATAGGACCTTACATAATATAATGTACCAGCGGTAAGACCTGTTAATGTGCTTGTAAAACTGCCGGTTCCGGAACCATCGACCGTTTTCGTACCCAATGCGACTGTTGGCCCAGTTGAGGTACTCCAACAGACTCCACGTGCGGTTACTGACGCCCCTCCGTCGGATGTCACATTGCCACCGCTGCTGGCTGTAGTCAATGTAACAGATATTGGAGCTGTCGTCGGCGCGAGGGTTGGCAATGCTGCAGATGCCGGACTGCCGCACATATTGGTCCATACTGTTCCGTTAAATACCTGTACTTCGCCATATGAACCGCAGTTGCTGCACCATATAATCAAACCGGCCACAGGAGAGGGAATAGAAATCTTTTGGGCATAAGTCAGCCTGGGTGGTAAGAACCCCTGGGCTGTTGAATTGACATCAAGAGCTGCACACTCTGCAGCAGAATCATTGCCGATTGCTGTCTGACCTAAAACCACCAGGGTCCCGGATAAGGATTGATTTTCAGCGGTAACTGCTCCTGTGAATGTGGGAGATTCAGCCCTTACGACATTCCCGGTTCCTGTGGTCGCAATTTCCTCAACCATACCAGCACCTCCGGAAACTCTTCCTAAAACTTTGTTGTTGGAACTGACATTTTGAATTTTTTCATAGGTCACACTTGCAGCTGAAATTTTTTCCGTCGTAATAGCATTTTTTGAAATAACAGGTGCCGAGGCTGTTGTGCCGGATCCTCCCAGGTCACCCGCTAATTGGATTTTCCCCTTAATCAGGGTAGTGGCATCAACGCCTCCCGGAGCATCCTGCCATGAAACATTGCCCCAGTCATCTGAAGTAAGGACTCGACCTGATGCCTGGTTCCCATCGACAATTTGCAGGTTATAAGTAACCATAGAATTAGTAGAAACCGAACTTGTGTATATTGAATTAGTTGATAAAGAGCCGGTTTCAAGATTGGAACTCAAGCCATCGCCTAAAGTCACAATAGAGATATTGTTATTACCTATTTGAACTTTATTATCCTGGTCAACTTTTGCGTTATAGCCTATGGCTGTTGAGTTATTAAGTCCCCGTTTTGTCACATCCGCCCCATAACCCAATGCAGTATTGTTATCTCCTGTGCGGTTATATTGCAGTGCGTTAACACCGACGGCGGTAGATCGAATTCCTGAAGTCATGCTGGACCCGGCTTCCTTTCCAATGAGAGTATTATTGTTTGAATTTAAATTAACTCCGGCACGGTATCCAATTATGGTATTGAATTTAGCGGTTGAATCATTTAATCCTGCTTCATAACCCAGTAGAACAGTACCATCAACTGCCCCAACGCCAATTCTTCCGGCTTTCTGGTTGTTCACTCTAAAACTTAGTGCAACGCTATCAGTAGTACCGATAAAATTAAGGGTATCAATAGTGCCCGAATTACCATGCAGGGACCAGCTACTGTCATTTCTTACATTCAGTGTCGTTCCGGAAAGATTTAAGCCTGAACCCAGTGTGATTTCCTGCATCACCCCGTCACCGGAAGTTTCCCTTCCGAGCAACTTGTTTGCAGAGACATTTTGGATTTTGGCATAACTGACACTGGAACCGGCAATTTTAGCCCTTGTAATTTTTCCATTGCCTATAACCGGGACATCGGCCGTGCCGGTAAGGTCCCCTGCTAATTTGATTTTTCCTTTAACCGTTGAGCTGGCGTCGGGTGTTGCAGTCGTAATGGCTGATGTCACGAATTCAGTAGTAGCAATCTGGCTGGTGCTCGTTCCGGCTGTGGCAGTCGGAGCTAATGGTACTCCTGTAAATTCCGGAGATGCCAGGTTAGCTTTTAAATTCAGTGCAATACCAAAGTCAGTAATCAATGCCTCCAAGCCATTGATGGTAGATATTTCCTGGGTATGGGATAAGGGAGCATAGTCATGGTTTGCCCTGATCCTGCTGAGTAAAACATTTGCAGTGTCATTTCGGCGATAGCGATCGTTCAGGCTATCCTGTAAAGCCGGGACTGTCGTGATACCGAGTGTTTGCCAGGATTTATCACCACGCCAGTATTGGCTGGTAGTTCCAGAGTTGATTTTGGTTTCATAATCATGAGACGCTCTTGTTTTACTAAGCAGAACAGAAGTTGTATCTGCCCTGCGATAACGATTGGAAAGGGAATCCTGCAAACCGGTTACAGTCGAAATGCCTTGATTATGGCTGATTGGAGCATAG
>SESG01016077.1_pt1 | contig 18069 bp, 25 predicted proteins | sample 3171421 | NCBI WGS metagenome assembly SESG01 (sample SAMN10866946, study PRJNA518727) | freshwater metagenome | biome: subpolar coniferous forest; feature: holomictic lake; material: water; isolation source: holomictic Lake 227, 6 m and 8 m depth | place: Canada: near Kenora, Ontario | collected... | reverse complement strand
GTACCAGTTGTTGCTTCCCATGCTTTTGTAGGGCCTACAAGTAAACGCAATGAAGATATAGCATTGATACCTTCTATGGCCATAACTATAACTGGGGATGATTTCATGAAATTACGAATCCCTGGGAAGAAAGGCTTATCTTTGATATGAGCATAGTGTTCTTCTAAGATAGCATCGCTAATACTTATCATTTTCATACCAATAATCTTAAGACCTTTTCTTTCTATACGGCTTATTATTTCACCTATTAGATTACGTTGAACTGCATCAGGTTTGATGATAATTAATGATTTTTCGTGCTTTGGTTCCATAACTTTAAATTTTGTTATTAAATAATAAGGAGATTATAGCAAAAAGAGGCACTAAAAACAATAAAACAAAATACATAGGATGATCCTATGTATTTTGTTCAACTATAAACTTTTGTATTTATTCATTATTTCTTCTTCTACTTCTTCTCTTAAACGTCCATATTTGAGATATGAGAGTTCTTTTATTTTCTCAACAATCTCCATGTTTCCTTTTGGTGTAAGACTAAAATGGGAAGTCATACTAAAAGGCTTCACAGGAATACCACCTACGAGCATTTTGACATAGGAATTAAAGTTATCTAACTTCATTATATCTGAGGCAGTAAATGTAGGATTATATTTAGGTTCTATGTATTTAGCGTCTTCAGAACTAATACGATAGACAGCCATTGATCCAACGTTTCCAAATACAGCATCCTTTATCTTATCCTCTAGCTGGGAAATATATTGGTGGGCGACAGTAAGAGAAAGACGATATTTACGAGCTTCTGAAAGAATAGAAGCGATAGAATCAGTCGTAACATTTTGGAATTCATCTATATACAGATAGAAGTCATTCATCTTTTGACCGTACATATCAACACGAGAAAGTGCTGCCATCTGGATCTTACCTACAAGAAGAAGACCTATCAAATTGGCATTCATCTCTCCTAGTCTTCCTTTTGAAAGATTGATAAGAAGAATCTTTTTATTGTCCATTATTTCACGGAAATTAAATGCGGACTTTTCCTGAAGAACGACTGGACGCATAATATCGTTTGAGATAAAGTTATCGAACTTGGAAGTAATGTACGGTACAAAGTTGGCAATGGACTGGTCCCCTGTCGTCTTCTCAGCATTGGCCCAAAATTCTTTGATGATTGGATTCCTACAAGTAGCACAGAGAGAGTCTCTATATTCTTTATTACCTAGTATTCTTGTTATTTCAAGCAATGTCGCATGATTATTTGGATCATCCATAGCCAAGAATGCTGAGTTCTTAAAATACTGTTCAAACATTGGACCCATAGACTCCTTTGTAAAAAGTTTATTAAAAATACTCATGAGTTCATTCACCACAAAAGTCTTTTGTTCTGGATACTTTGGATCATATTCAAGCATATTTAGACCCATAGGACGGGCTGTGTAAGCTGGATCAAAGTATATAACATCATCAATACGTTCTCTGGGAACATAACTTAGAATATCTTGAATATCACTTCCGTGTGGGTCAATAAAACAACAACCATCACCATTCTTAATATCTTGAGCAATCATATTCTTCAGTATTGTCGTCTTTCCTGTTCCTGTCTGACCTATAACATACATATGACGCATTCTATCTTCACGACTCATGCGTATCTCTGTCTCCTTACCTCTAAAGCTATTGATACCGAGGAGAATTCCTTCACTGCCCATCTCCATTGGTGCCGGAGCATCACCTGCCTTGGCTTGCTTAAGCTGTGAAGAAACAACTCCATTTGGAAAGTGAAAGATAGTGGCAAGTTCTTTTAGATTAAGTGGCATATTGTAGTAATCAGAGAAAACTCTATAAGAAAAATCATGTATTAGATTATTCAAGTCAGTTCCTTTTGGATGATTGAAATTAAAACCATTTCTATCTGATTCAGTAAATTGATTGAAAGAGGATTCTATCTCAGAGAGTATCTGCTTGGATCTAGGTTCTGACTCTGCTGAAGCTATAATACGAATATTTGTAGCCATGATAGTACTCTTCAATTTCTCTCCGATATATTCTACAGCTTTATCATTTACTTTCTTCTCTTCTTTCTTTTTTGATGCTCCAAAAAACAATTCACTAGCAAAATTTTTAACTTCTTTTGTAACCTGTCGAGTCATACTCGAAGCCGTACGAACAGACATACCATCCTTAACATCAGCATGAATGATGTGGAATTTCCTTATTATATCGTCATCTTCAGGGCAGATTGAAAATTGGATAGAGGCACCTTCTCCGTGTTTCTTTAATTTAGTGAAAACATTTAAAATTATATTGAGTGGGTCATGATCAATAGCATCATAGAGCTTTATAGGATAGACCTCATGATGAACAAGGGTCGCATAAGAAGCTGAGACAAAACCACCATCAGAGAAGATATTATAATCATCTGGAACTTCCAATATCTTTGCATCCAAGTGTACTCCTAGCAACTGCTTCTCAAATAATTCTGCTTTTTCTGTAGGAACCGCTGTATAAAATATAAAACTATCTGTCCCTTCAGACAAAGCAATCTCTAATGTAAAATGATTGCGATTATAATTCTCTCTTCCCTCGCCCACAGAATGCATACCTGCATAGAACTGCTCCATTGCAGAAAGTAATTCTTTTAATCCTTTCTTATTTTTTTCATCATCAGATGCATCAGGTAGAGTTATCTCAAAAAGCTTCATATTTAATGTTTTAAAAAGAGGAGTTCCTTCTTTTAATCCTGGAACTTTATGAGTTGTATATAGATACTGAACTAAAAAACGATGAAAGTCTGCATCAAGGTGAGGACTATTCATCTTTGCTACGACAGATAGAGCATTGGAAATACCCTTATCAAGTAATATTCCTAGAAGTTCTTCCATTTTACTATCATGAGTCTCTGGCTTTAATCTCAAGACAAGATTCTCGACTTCTTGTTTATCCATTATGGCACCTTTATGCATGGTGTCTTCTGGCTCAAATTTCCTATATTCTGATATGACATTGTGAGCGATACCCTCTTTGTTCACTTCCTGACCTTGTTCGATTAATTTCTTTTCAGTTTCTTTTATATGTGCACGTAAAAATTCAAGCTCTTCTTGAGGGCTTTTAAATTTAGGAGCATTATTTAGGTTAAATCCTTCCATATGAAATTATTATAACATATGAAATAAAAATATAAGAGAAAGTAATTTAAAAATGTTGGTATCTAGATTTTTTTAATAGCTTCTCTCGAAATGCACGCATAATTTTCTGGTGAAAATTTGCTCTGCTCGGCCCAGTCGGCCTGCGCAAGTCATTTCTTAAGAACTATTATAAAAAATCTATACGGGCTTAATATCGTAACCTTATATAGTCCCCAAGAAGGAACTTGCGAGGCTCCGATTAGTAAATCGTGTCGTGAGACAAGGAGCGAGCACGAGGAATTTTCTAGCAAGAAAATATCTGATTTACCAAAATCACCTAAGGGCAGTAATATATTGGAGAGCTATATAAGGTGAAGATATTTTATATTAAATTTTACTTTGTTAAAATTTCAGCATCACCTTCGGTGATTAAAATTGTATGTTCAAAATGAGCAGAATGCTTTCCATCGATAGTTTTGATAGTCCAATTGTCAGATGCAGTCACAATACCAGCTTTACCAATATTTAACATTGGCTCGATAGCTACGATCATTCCAGGAATCAATTTCTGTCCCTTTCCAGCCTTACCGTAGTTCGGAATATACGGATCTTCATGAATTTTAACTCCGACTCCATGACCTGCAAGCTCGCGAACTATCCCATACTTCTTCCCTGCAAATGATTCTATAGCATGACCGATATCTCCTACTGTAGAACCTCCTACTGCAGCCATAATGCCTATCTCAAGAGCTTTTTTAGTATCAGCGAGTAATTTCTCATCTGATTTTGAAATCTTTCCTACAGGTACTGTGACAGCATGGTCAGTGAAAAGACCTTTGTATTTAATACCTAGATCAAGTGAGACAATATCTCCTTCTTTCAAAATTTTAGTTTTAAGTGGTATACCATGAACTATTTCATTATTGACTGAAATACAAATGGAAGATGGAAAAGCTTTCGGTGCACCTTCGGGTCTATAATTCAAAAAGGCAGGAATAGCTCCTTCTTCTTTAATAAAATCAAAGGCATATTTATCGAGATCATAAGTAGAAATACCGGGTGCTACTTTCTTCGAAACTTTTGCCAATACCTTCGCAAGTATCTTCCCTCCTTCCTTTATAATCTCTATCTGTTCTTTAGTTTTTATTATTATTGCCATATATAAAAGATATTAGAATAAATAATAAATATAAGCAACAGAGCCCGAAGCATAGCTTCGGGCTCTATATTGTATTATTATTTTTACTAGAAACTAATCACTAAAGACTAGAACCTAATTTTATTTTATCGTTGTCCCTGTAAAAGGCTCATCATTTAGATATTTTTCTAGGCTTTCTAGGTTTTGGCCAGACATAAAAGCAACTTCCATCCCCTCTCTCTCTGCCATTTCTGAAGCTATCGGATCAAAAGGTGTATTGGAGCCTGGCTTCCAGACAGAAGAAATAAAAGTACGATAAGTCGGCCAATCTAAATTCTCAAACTTCTTGGCTGTATTATTTGTCCTAGGATCGCTATCATAAACATAATCAATATTTGAAAGATTTATAATTTTCTTTGCACCAAGATCTTTAGCTACTAAAACCGCATCTGTATCTGTAGAACACCCTGGCTTCCATCCATAACCAATAATTATACCTTCATTCACTCCTTTGACCATATCAGGATCAGAAATGACTTGATCATAAGCTTCAGACCCGAAAGACAGACGTAACAGCTGAGCATTTAATTGTGTCGAGTAAATCCCTATCCAGTCGAGATCTTCTGACTTTGCTTCTATGATTTGATTTAAAGCTTCTTGATAGCGACGACAAGTCTTGCCACCTCCTACAATAATTACAAACTTTTTACCTTTCTCTTTCCAATTTAAAATAATTTTTTTGAAAGCTAGGATGAACTCTGGATTCGGCATGTCAGGAACTACCATAGCTCCTCCTAGTGATATAATTATTGTTTCTTTATCTTGCATACTATATAAAATGTGGCTTTAATTTATTAATAATTTCCTCGTGAACTTCTTCTATCTTTTGATCTCCATTTATTGTAAAAATGCTATAGCCAGCTTTATCTTTAAAGTAATTCATAGATGGTATAACGTTGTTTACATATTCATCAAAACGATTTGCAATCCCCTCGTCTGTATCATCAGATCTACCTCTTAACTTCATTCTTTTCACAGCTTCTTCCTTTCCTAATTCTATATAAATTATTTTTATATCATCTCGTCCATAAAACTTCATTATACTTTCAAATGATTCTGATTGATTTATAGTTCTAGGGTATCCATCTGTGATTAAAGTAGTATTTTCCTTCATCTCGTTTATCATTCTGTTCATAAGCATACTAGTAGTTAGAGAATCTGGTTGTAAAAATCCTTTTTCAATAGTCGTCTTAACTTTTGAAGCTGTAAAATTATCACGTTCTAGCAAATTCCTAAATTCGATACCTGTTGAGATAAATAGTGCATCATCTGTTATTCCTTTTTCTTTTAAATAATTTAAAAGGAGGACGACTTGAGTACCCTTGCCAGACCCTACTATCCCATAAAATATAAATGTTTGTGGTTTGTTCATATTGTTCTATTATATACTAAATTATTTAAACATAAAAAAAGACCCAAATGAATAGGTCTTTTTTAATATTCTCTCATCGACAGTTGTGCTTCAATCTTCTTAATCAAATCCAAAACAACAGAAACGACGATCAACAATGCTGTACCTCCGATTGCAAAAGCTGTGATACCAGTCAATGCTTTCATTATCAAAGGCAGAACGGCGATAGCTCCTAGGAACACGGCTCCGATAGTTGTAATGCGTGTAAGAATCTTCTCTATATAGTCACGAGTTGCAGGACCTGGACGAATTCCTGGAACAAAAGCTCCATTCTTCTGAAGATTTTCTGCTAGTTGATTCGGATCAAAAGTAACCGCAGTATAGAAATATGTAAATAGGAATACAAATATAAAGTAGCAAAGTGAATATAGCCATGTATTTGCTACAAACCATAATAATCCTTTTGAAATAGAAAGTAGTATGTGATTATGTGCCGCTGAAAGAGCATTACCTATAAGCTGAGGAAACATCAATATAGAAAGTGCGAAAATGATAGGAATAACTCCGGCTTGATTCACACGTAGAGGTAGATAAGTCTGAGTACCTCCTGCTATATGGTCACCGCGAACTTGTTTTGCATAAGTTACAGGTATAGGTCTCTCTGCTTCTGTCATTATTACAACCCCAGCTACAATCAAAGCTCCTACAGCGAGGAATACTATATACAAAGGCAAATTAGCTATATTGAAAGTAAATAGGAATTGACCTATCTCTTGAGGAATCTTTGAGACTATACCTGCGAAGATGATAAGTGAAACTCCATTACCAATACCGAATTCGGAAATTAACTCTCCTATCCACATTATTAGCATTGAGCCTGCTACTATGACTGATAGACTGGCAAACATATGGAACATTGAAAGTTCTACTAGAATGCCCTGCTTCTTCAAGAGGAGCATCAATGCAAATCCCTGTACAATAGCAAGAGGAACTGTGATCATACGACTAAACTGAGCAAACTTTTTACGTCCAGCTTCTCCATCTTCTTGATACATTGCTTTCAAGCGAGGTGACATGATAGTCAAGAGCTGCATTATGATAGAAGCTGTAATGTATGGTCCAACTCCGAGCATCATAACTGAAAGAGTCGAAAGTCCACCTCCTGAGAACATGTTTAATACTCCTAGGAATTGGTTATTGTTTATGAAAGTCTGCAATTTAAGTGCATCAATACCAGGTATTGGAATAGCTGAAAGGAATCTAAAAATAATAAGAGATCCAAGCACAAATAAGACACGAGATCGAAGTGTCTTATCAGTGAATATCATTCTTAATTTGTTAAAAACCGTTTCCATTTTTTATTTTATAGTTCCTCCAATTTTCTCAATTTTTTCTTTTGCTGTCTTAGATAAAATACAATTCTCAACTGTTACTTTTACTGTTATCTCTCCGTTACCTAATATCTTCACTACTGGTAACTTTCCTCCAACTCTACGTACAAGATTCTGTGCAAACAATGTTTCTGGACTAATCACTGAACCTGCAGCAAAAACATTTAATGCTCCTACGTTTATCGGCGATGGCTTTATATCAAATGAAGCAAAACGATAACCACGAAGCTTTGGAATCTTTTTGATTATATCACGCATCTGTGGACGACGCTTGTTACCAGCACGAGCTGTCTGACCCTTTCCTCCACGTCCTGAAGTCTTACCACGTGTACCTCCACGGCCTACTAGTCTTGCTTTTTTATTTGGATGTTCTCTTTTTAATGTATGTAATTCCATAAAATTTTATTATTTAACTTCTACTGCTGATTCTTTACTCTCAACTTTTGCTTCAGTTTCTTGTTCTGCTATGAAAGCTGCAACCTTTGGAAGTGCATTACTTGCTTTTAGCATATACAAAGTCTTGTAAGCGACGCGAGCATTGTTTAATTTATTCTTACTACCAGAATGAAGCTTTGCAGTGATATTCTTGAGTCCTGCTAGTATTAGCATATCACGAACTGTACTTCCTGCCACTAATCCTTTTCCTCTGTTTGGCATCATAGTAAGTTTTGAACTTGAAAACTTTGATGAAACTTCGTGGGTGATAGACATGTCTTTTGTCGTCTTGATCTTGAACATGTTCTTCTTTGCTTGGCGAAGAGCTTTTGCTATAGCCATAGCTGTATCACCTCCCTTTCCTGTACCTAGTCCGATTGAGCCTTTCTTGTCTCCTATTGCAAGTGCTACTGCGAATGTCATACGGCGTCCTCCTGCAACGACACGAGTAACTCTTCTGATAGAAACCATCTTCTGGTCAAATTCTGGTTTTGGTTTTTCAAAGAAAGTTCTTGGCTTTCTTTCACCACCTTCACGCTTGTTGTTGTTCCCTCTGTAGCCACCTCCAGTATTATTTCCACGAGGAGCTCCATTACTTGGTGTATATTGTTTTGGTTTTGTTGTATCCATATATTTATATTAAAACTTTAGTCCAGAAGCTCTTGCACTATCTGCAAGTGCCTTAATGCGACCTGTATATTTAAATCCATTACGATCAAAAACACAAGATTTAATACCTTTTGCATTTGATGCTTTAGCAATATTTGTACCAGTTAGAACTGAACGTTCTGTCTTTGTTCCTGTTTTAACATCCATATCAGAAGCAGAAGCCACTGTTATACCCTTTGAGTCGTCTATCATCTGAGCATATATGTAGTTGTTTGAGCGAAAAACAGAAAGACGTGGAGTTTCGGAAGTACCAAAAATCTTTGTGCGAATCTTTTTCTTTAATCTTAATCTTTTTTCTAATTTCTTGTTCATATTTTGTGTTTAATTAATAATTAGTAATCATTAATTAGTAATTATTTTTAAGCAGCTTTCTTACCTTGCTTACGACGAATAACTTCATCATTGTAACGGAAACCTTTACCTTTATAAGGTTCTGGCTTCTTCATTGCTCTGACTGATGCTGTAAATGAACCAACAAGTTCTTTATCAATACCGGTTATTGTTATGTTATTCTTCTCTGCTGTTACAGTAAGACCTTCTGGAATTTTTACTTTTACAGGGTGTGAAAAACCTAATGCTAGGTTAAGATCCTTTCCGACAACTTCTGATTTGAATCCTACTCCTTCTAATATAAGTTTCTTTGTGTATGCTTCAGTAACTCCGATAACCATATTCTTCACATGTGAAGCGTATGTACCCCAAAGTGCATTGACTGAACGATCACCTTCTTTATTTGGAGTAAAAGTAATCTCTTTACCTGTTATGTGGATTGTGACTGGTCCTGGGAAATTGCGAACAAGAGAACCTTTTGGTCCTTTGACGGAAAGAGTTGAACCAGAGAGACTAACTTCTGTACCTGCGGGAACTATAACTGTTTGTTTTCCTATACGTGACATATATTTATATTTAATTACCACATTTTAAACAATACTTCTCCTCCGACCATTTCTTTACGTGCTTGTTTGTCTGTTAAAATACCTTTTGGTGTTGAATAAACAGTCAAAACTGAACCACCTTTGGCATAACGAATATCTTTAACTCCTTTGTAAACTCGGCATGAAGATTTTGAAACACGCTCTGCGCCTGTTACTTTTGGAGTACCATCTACATAGACTATACCTAATTCAAGTACAGGGAATCCTTTCTTTGTCTTTTTTGTAATAGAAGAAATATAACCTTCTTTTAATAGGCAGTCTGCTATTGCTTGTTTAATTTTGGAAAATGATACAGTAACAGTCTCGTGCTCTGCACGTCCACCGTTCTTTATCATATTCACCATGTTTGCTATTTGATCCATAATATTTTTGACAGGTTCTAGTTTCTAGTGACTAGTTTCTAGTGATTTTATCCCTAGAACCTATAAACTAACTACTATAACCTAATTTAATTACCAACTTGATTTGCGAACCCCAGGAAGCATACCTTCGTTTGCGAGCTCACGGAAGCAGATACGACAAAGACCGAAGTCTCTCATATAAGCATGACCACGTGAACAACGAAAACAACGATTTGTTTCTCGTGTACTAAATTTTGACTTTTTTAAATGTCTTACTGTTACTGATGTTTTTGCCATATATTATTAATTACGAGCTAGCATCTAGAAGCCAGCTAATGGTGAGGTGATATCTCGTTTATTTTCTTAAATATTTCGGTCGACCGAACTACTCAAGGAGACAAACGGATCTAAAACTCACGTAGGCTTATACTAGCAAATGAATGAGGGTATGTCAAATAATTAGTGATTAGTAGCTAGTTTCTAGTGACTAATATTAATAAACAAGAAAGAACCCTCAAAATAAGGGCTCTTTTAAAGAATTTTCTAATGAACTAGTTTAAGAACTTGAGGACTTTTACCACATCAGATGAATAGATATTACCGTGTTTCTGCTTTTGGATAAAGCCGTCGATGTAAATACTCTCTTCCGGTTCATACTCGGAAAAAACATAGAATTTACACCTAGGATTCAGTTCTTTTGCCATCTCCGCAAGTTTTGCCCCAGACTTTTCATTATCTGGAATAATCTCTCCATGAATATCTCTGTACTTAGAATCTTCATCATGAAACACTTCACTGGAAATAATACACAAATCACAAGATTGTGGAATCAGATCCACAGCTTCATCAAATGAATCCGTGTAAATAACATCATGAGCTATAGTTAAATGCGGAAGCTCTTGAGTAATGATGGATTTAAAAATTGGAAGCCAATAAGGACCCCCTTGAACAATCATGATTGTTTTCTTCATAATTCTTATATTTTAAATGTTTACAATTTACTTTAACCTTACATTTTAAGGCTATAATTGTCAAACTAATGAACAATCAAAAAGAGTATACCAACAAGCGATATACTCTTTTATAAAATTACTTTTTATTGAGAACGAGAACACCGTTTCTTCCACAGTACCCCAATTCTTGCTTAAAATAACGAGAATGACTCCAAAATCTGGAATCATTATAAGTATCAATCTCATCAAAATGAATTTTGTTCGGATCCAATCCATATTCCAAAAATTGCTGTTTGATGACATCTTTGATACTTATACCTCCATGTTCATAACCCAAAGGAACAGTTTGTTCGCCATACGCTCCGATAAGATACTTCAAAATTTTTTTATTCTTCTTACCATATACAGGGTGATTGGGGTCATAAATAAATGATTTGTAGCCTACACCACAAGAAATAAAGATCTCGTAATCCTCGGAGTTTTTAGTTTGAAGCATTATTCCATCAACAACTCCTTCATGAGACCGCGATGGTATTGCAGTTGTTATATAAGGAAGATCAACAACTGAACCAAGTCCAGCATGAGCTACGATTAATACATCATTTTTAATTTCATGATAAACAATAGTAGGACAGTCTGCAGTTAGAATAAGAGCAGCAGAACCAACTGGGATTTTCAATCCATCGGTTAAACATCCGGACATAATTTTCACCCCGAAAGTAAGAAGTTCTTCATTAAAACCATTTATGTCTCCTATCATACCTGTAAAAGTATTTGATGTTGGAACATAAAGTTTTTCCATATGATTTCTCTTCAAAAGTTCCAAAAGACCACTATTTGATGTGTGGTATTTTTTCCAATCCACAGGCTTACCTAGGATGAAAATTTCAGCTCCATGTGAAGCAAACTGATCAACACAGATTTCAGGTTCTATAGTAGAACCTGGATATTCATGCATCCATTCGATGCTTTGAATATATCTTTCTTCTTTTGTTGTTTCCATTTTTATTTGTATTAGTTCATATTAGATATATCACATATGATATATCTAAGCAAGTGATACAAAAATACCCCCGTTTAGGGAGTATTTTAAAGTAATTAAGCTTTCTTAAATGGCACACCGATAAGCTCAAAGAATTCTGTTGCTTCGGCTTTAGTCTTGGCTGTTGTTACTAGAGTAATTCCAAGTCCGAAAACGTCTTTCAATTCTTCATCACCTGTCTCAGGGAAAATAGTGTGTTCCTTGATACTCATAGTTAGGTTACCGATATTGTCTACAATCTTTCTTTCAATACCACGGAAGTCCTTTGTACGAGGAATAGCAACGTTTATAAGTTTATCTAGGAATCCATACATACGAGCACCTCTCAAAGTCACCATGACTCCTACTGGGTCGCCAATACGAATCTTGAATGAAGCGATAGACTTCTTTGCACTCTTTGTAGCAGGCTTCTGACCTGTGATCTTTGAAAGTCTTTCGATGACTAGCTTATTGTGATCCTTGTTTCTCTTAAGTCCTGAACCTGTTCCTGAAGCAACGACGACTTTTAATAGACGAGGTGCTGCCATGACGTTCTTGTAACCATACTTGGCCTTAAGTGTACTATATGCTTTTTTTTCTTTTTGTTTTACTGTTTCCATAAAATTTATTAATCTTGTTTAGATACATTTGATACGTGGATAGGCATAGCAATCTCGAGTATCTGACTCTTGTCCCCTGTGTTCTTGGCTTTATGAGCTTTCTTTCTCAAGTTTACGCCTTCAACTATGACCTTACTCTCAGATGGAATTGCTTTTAGAACTTTTCCCTTCTTGCCTTTGTTACTACCTGCGATAACTATTACATTGTCTCCTTTTTTTATTTTCATAAAATTATATAACTTCTTGTGCTAATGAAATAATTTTCTGGTATCCCTTTTCTGCAAGTTCACGAGGAATAGGACCGAAAACACGACCACCCTTTGGATCTAGCTTATCTTTTTCAAGAATAACTACTGCATTGTCATCAAAACGAATATATGAACCATCCTTTCTTCTGAAAGCTTTGACAGTACGAACGACAACAGCTTGATGAACATCCTTCTTCTTTACTGCTTTACGAGGATCTGCAATCTTAACAGAAATTATCACCTTCTCTCCTATAGCAGCGTAACGCTTCTTTGAAGAGCCAAGTACTTTGAAAACTTTACCAACTTTTCCGCCGGCATTGTCCGTTATAACTACTACTGTTCCGTCTTGAATCATATATTTATTAAATAATTACTTTAAAATGCTTATCTTTAGACATTGGCTTTGTCTCTTCGATCTCGACTACGTCCCCTACTTTTTTAACATTGTTCTCATCATGAGCTTTATAGTTCTTTGTCTTCTTAATACGCTTGCCGTATTTCTTGTGTTCAACAAAGCGAGTAACTTCGACAACAACAGTCTTCTGCATTTTGTCTGAAACTACTACTCCCTTTAAAACTTTATTCTTTTTTATTGTTTTTGCTTCCATATATTTAAATTATCTTGCTACTACACGAGTCGATACTGGTAACTTTGTTCCTGCTTTACGAAGAGCTTCCTTCGCTATAGCTTCTGTTACACCATCTACCTCAAATAATATTCGGCCTGGGCGTACATCTAGACAGTATCCTTGTGGGTCACCTTTTCCCTTTCCCATACCTACTTCTGCTGGCTTTGCTGTAAATGGTCTATCTGGGAATACTCTTATCCACATACGTCCTGTCTTACCTATTGCTCTATGTCCTGCTTTACGAGCTGACTCAAGCTGATTTGAACGGATACGTCCACCTGACATTGCTTTAAGTCCAAATGAACCGAAGGCAACAGTAATACCACGAGTATCTGGAGTGACTTTCGTCATATCAGTTCTACTAGTCTGCCACTTTCTGTATTTTACTTTTTTTGGTGTTAACATAAAATTTTTATTTCTTTATATCATTAAAAACTTCTCCACGGTAAATCCAGACCTTGATACCGATATCTCCATAACTCATATGTGCTTTCTCACGAGCAAAGTCAACGTCTGCACGGAAAGTCTGAAGTGGAATTGATCCACGCTTGATCTGCTCACTACGTGCGATTTCTGCTCCTCCTAGACGTCCTCCAAGGTAAATACGAGCTCCTTTAACTCCACGAGCTTGCATTACTTTTTCGATTGTTTGCTTCATTACGCGACGGAAAGGAAGTCTCTTTTCAAGACCTTCTGCTATCATACATCCTACAATGGCTGCATCTGCATCTGGGTTTGTAACTTCTACTATATCAAATTTGAAATCTTCAGGAATAAGAACATTCTTTCTCTTCATCATAGCTACCATGTCTGCTTTTAGTTTACTTGCACCTTCACCTGAACGGCCGATGATCATACCAGGACGTGAAGTGAAAACCATAACCTTTGTAGCCTTTGCACTGCGATCTATCTCAATTCTTGAAACATAAAAACCGCGAAGCTTCTTCATAAGAAACTCACGAATAACGACGTCACTCTTAAGTAAATCTTTGTATTTTTTATCAGCAAACCAGCGAGATTTCCAATCTCTTAGTGTTACTAGTCTATGTGCATATGGATGGACAACTTTTGACATATATTATTCTTTAACTTCTGCTTCTTTTGTTACTTTCGACTTCTTTGTTGCTACTTTTTTGACTGTTTTTACTTTTGGTGCTTTTTCTTCTTTCTTTTCTACTTTGACTGTTTTCTTTTCTTTCTTGTCTGCATTCTTTTCTGTAAGAGTAAGCATTATATGACTTGTACGTTTGTTGATGCGTGATGCACTTCCACGAGCACGTGGCATTGAACGCTTCATAACTATACCTTCATTAACTGTTACGTTTTCTACATATAACTCTTCGATATTTACACCTGCTTGCTTTGCATTAGCAACTGCTGAAGCTAAAAGCTTATCCATAGGCTCTGATGCTCTCTTTGCTAAATTCTTAAGCTGCTTAAAAGCCTCGGAAACCCTTTTCCCTTTGATTAAGTCTGCTACAAGGCGAACCTTGCGAGGAGACTGTCTATAATTTTTTAAAAATGCTTTCATAATAAGTTAATTATTTCTTTTTAGTATCGGTAGCTGCTTTGGCTGATTTGGATGCTGTAATTTCGGCCTCTTTCTTCTTCGCTTCTAGCTCTTTCTGCATCTTACCTCCGTGTCTGACGAACTTTCTTGTTAAAGAGAATTCCCCAAGTCTATGTCCTACCATGTCTTCACTGACTAAAACTTCTACGTGAACCTTTCCATTGTGGACTCCAAATACGAAACCTACCATTTCTGGAGAGATAACGCATGCTCGAGACCAAGTTTTAATAACACCTGTCTCAAGAGGCTTCTTTCCGGCAATCTTTTTCAAAAGCCTTTCGTCTACATATGGTCCTTTTTTTAGTGATCTTGTCATATATAATATAAATAAGCTCTTTTGAGCTCGTTCGTTTATACTAGCAAATATAAAAATAATGTCAACTATTCAGCTTGCTATCTTATTACTAATGCAATTACTTTTGGAAGAAAGATTATTAATCCCATAATTCCAGCAATAACAGTAGCTATGGAAACTGCTCCTGCAGCTACATCCTTAGTATCTCTGGCATATGGATGATAGTTTGGACTTGTCAGATCTATATCTATTTCTATTGCAGTATTAAATGCTTCAGCTATTATGACTAATCCTATTGCAAAAATAATAATTGCCCATTCAACAGAAGATAAGGAACAAATAAAGCCCATATATACAGCAAGGACTGCAAAAAATAGGTGCATCCATAAATTATGAGTTGTTCTAATAAATACTCCCAAGCCACGAAGCCCATGATTGGTACTCTTGAATCTAGAGATTAAAGAAAATCTTTTCTTTTCTGATATTTTTTCCATATTTATATTATACAACAAAAATATAAATAACATCTATTTATTGACAAGAATAAATTTTCCTATTTTATTACTTATTTTTATGCTTTTTATGTTAAATTATTTTATTTATTTATTTTGAGGGTATATAATAAAATTAAATATCGATATATTGTCTAACTAAAATTCTTTGAAATGGGCCAGAAACATTTAAGAGAGAAAAGAGAAATCCATGAATTTAAAAAACGTGCTGGTTGGAAAGACGAACACCATATAGAACTACCCTGTTCTAGAGGAGGTTCTAACACCGAATCAAACATTTTAGTCATGGATGCCTATCGTCATGATGCATGGCATTTATTGTTTTATAATAAAACATTAACTGAAATAATAGGACATTTTAAGCTTGTTGTAAGTATTAAAGAGTTCTTGCATTCAATTAATAATTATTATAAACATAGTGCATTTCACTTACTGTTTGGTCGTAAAACATTAGACCAAATTATTGCATTATTACTTAAAGTTCAAGAGATAAAAAGATCTCAGAGAGTTTACCTGCGTTTAAGCGCTTAATCAACCAAAGGACTGTCCTAACTTAAAACAGTCCTTTTTCATTGTAAATATCAAAACAAAAAATACCCTTACGGGTATTTTTTGTGATAGAGAATTTTGTTTTTTATTTAAGTTACTTTGAACTCTTAGCCTTTCCAACTCTACGTCTGGATACAATCCACATGTTTGAGTATTTCTTTGGTGTACGAGTCTTCTGTCCCTTTCCTGATGGCTTACCCCACATAGTCTTAGCACGACGTAGTCCACGACCTTGGCGTCCTTCACCTCCACCGTGTGGATGGTCTACTGGGTTCATGGCTGTACCACGAACTGTAGGACGAATTCCAAGCCAACGAGAACGACCTGCTTTACCTATGTTTTGTAAATGATATTCAGAATTTGAAACTTCACCGATACTTGCCCATGCATTTTCTGAAACTTTACGGATTTCTGTAGAAGGCATTTTGATATTGGTATAACCCAAGTCATTAGCTACTACTTGTCCGAAGGTTCCTGCACTACGAGCTAGTTTTCCTCCATTTCCTGGTTTGATTTCAACACAGTAAACGAAAGTACCAACTGGAATGACTTTAAGAGGTAAACGATTTCCTGGAGTCATCGGAGCCTTTTCAGAAACGATGAACTTATCTCCAACTTTTATTGATTTAGGAACCACGACGTATCTCTTCTCTCCGTCAGCATAAACTGCTAGACCGATGAATGCATTACGATTTGGATCATATTCGATAGAAGTTATCTTGGCAGGAATATCGTGCTTGTTATACATGAAGTCAATTTCACGGTATAGACGCTTGTGTCCTCCACCTTTATGGCGAACAGTTATACGTCCTTGATTGTTACGTCCGACAGATCTCTTGAAGCCATGAGTTAAAGCTTTTAAAGGCTCAACTTTGGTCAAGACATTACGATATGTAACTGTAGTCTGGTGACGCTTTGATGGTGTTGTAGGTTTATATGTTTTCATATTATACGAATGCTATCTTATCACCCTTTTTCATATATACGACCGCTTTCTTTCCTCCTTTCTTTGTTCCCTTTTTACCACGGCGAACAACTTCTTTTTCTTTGATTTGAATTATAGCAACTCTCTCAGGCATTAATCCGTAGATTAATTTGATTGCTTTCTTTATCTCACTCTTATTTGCATTATCGGCAACATTGAAAGTGTAAACACCTTTTTCTGCACCAATAGCTGCTTTCTCAGTAATACGAGGTCCGATGATCAATGGATGTGTCTTTGCTTTTTTCGAATCATCTACTACTGCAACTTCTTTATTCTTTTTTGTTTTTGTTGTAGCCATAAATATTATTTCTTTTCTATCTTACCTCCTAGGAAAGCGATACTCTCTGTAGGTTGTGAGATTATAATATATCGGAAAGCAAGCAAATCCACAGGATTCATATTGCGAACTTCATCGACTTCGACTGTTTTTATATTTGCAAAACTCTTCTTGATTGTATCTCCTTTTGCTGGAACTGAAATATAGATATTTGGATTCTTTCCACCTACCATCTTTTCAAATCCTTTCAAAGTACTCAAATCTGAGATTACAGAAACTGCATCTTTAGTTTTGATATTTTTAAGATTCAATTCTTCAAGGAAAAGTATTTGACCTTTTCTGAATTTTTCAGACAAAACTGTATAAAGAGCTTTGGCTTTCATCTTCTTGTTGATTTTCTGTTCGTAACTCTTTTCGTTGCGTGGTCCATGTGTAACTCCACCTCCTACCCAGATTGGGGAACGTGAAGATCCATGACGAGCACGTCCTGTACCCTTTTGTTTCCAAGGCTTTCTACCTCCTCCACGAACATCTGATCTGTCCTTTGTATGAGCAACTGGTGTACGAGCATTTGCTTGCATAGCAGTTACTACTTGGTGAACCAAGTCACCATTCCAAGGCACACCGAAGATTGATTCTGGAAGTTCGAATTTACCAACTGACTTACCTTTTTGGTTGTATATTTGTGTTTCCATATTATCCGATTATTTCTACGAGCGTTCCGCGTCTTCCTGGAATCGCACCCTTAATAAGTAATTGGTTATTTTCGACATCAACACCAACGATTTCTAGATTCCTAACGGTAATACGATCGCTACCCATACGGCCGCCCATGCGCATTCCCTTTGGAACTTTGTTACGAAGACCTCCACCGATTGATCCAGGTTCACGTTCTGAGTGTTTCTGTCCGTGTGAACGAGGTCCTCCATGGAATCCATGACGTTTAACAACGCCTTGGAAGCCTT
>SESG01002549.1_pt1 | contig 18071 bp, 13 predicted proteins | sample 3171421 | NCBI WGS metagenome assembly SESG01 (sample SAMN10866946, study PRJNA518727) | freshwater metagenome | biome: subpolar coniferous forest; feature: holomictic lake; material: water; isolation source: holomictic Lake 227, 6 m and 8 m depth | place: Canada: near Kenora, Ontario | collected... | reverse complement strand
CCTCTGCCCGTTTGTTTTCTATCCGGCGCTTATAAAATTCATAGGCAGCGAAGCTAAGCAGAATCAGAATAATGGGCGATAGATACCAGAAGACCTCCCAAAACGTTGCTTGTTTTTCTTCATACGGTCGAAACCACTTTTCATAGAGCGCATCGAAAGTGCCGCTGGGTTTGGTCAACGCCAGTCCCTCATTGATCTTAGCCAGCAGATCAGCGTTTCCTTTGTGAACGGCAAACGAGAATTTCTGTGTAAAACCAGCTTTTACATCCAGCGCCCCAATAGTGGAAATTTTAAGATCTCGCAGGGTCTGCATCCCAGCCAGTTTGCTTAGTAGCATCGCATCATGCTTACCCGATGCCAGCAAGCGCAAGCCTTGTTCTGCCGTATCTACAAGTACCAGTTGTTTTTCCCATCCTTTTGATACGGCATAGTCATACGCCAAATCGGCTTTAAGCACGATAATAGATTTACCTACAAAATCGTCCTCCGAATGGATCTGAGATTCGCCCTTGCGCACAAAGATCGCACCATGAATAATGACATGAGGAACAGTAAAATCCGCGAAGTGGTGACGCTCTTCAGATTGTGCAAGGTTAATTAGGACATCAATCTTGCCCTCTTTAAATTCCTGAAGAATCGTATGAAAAGGCAGCACGTGGATGACGTAGTTCAAGCCTGCTTCTGCCGCGACTGCTTTCCATAGATCGACGGTAAACCCATCCGCAGTGTCATCGGTCATGCCTATAGCGAAAGGTGGATAGTCTTGTTCACTGCCCACGACCAAAATGTCTTTTTGGGCCTGAATAGTCGAGAGAGCGGAGGATTCATTCGCGCTAGCTTGGTTGACGGGTGTCATAGCCAGCAGAACGTCACTTGTAAATAACGAGAGAGAGAATACGATGACAAAAACTGGAAGAGATCTACTGATCTTCAGTTTAATACTTAGATGACTCAATTAAGCTATATTTTAGTTGGGGAATGAGTATTTTATTATATACCCAATATGTGTATTGACATTAGAATACAATAGGTGCAGAGGTATTTTCATATTCATCGCCAAGATTGGCCGGTTCAACAAGTCATGTTATCCTCGGTAAGTGAAGAAAAACCAAACGGGTAGCCTATTTTCCTTTTAGGAATAGCCTATTCCGACTAATGTATTTATGTCAGGCATTAATCAATAGGCTTTAATGGTTTTTGCTTATCTTAAAAGCATTTATTAATATCCTATTCTCTTTAATGTACTTCCAATTCTCTTTAATGTACTTCCTATTCTCCTTTTAGGACATCCTATTTTGCTTATTCAACATACTTGATGGCTTACTTTATAGCATATTTTGAGTATTCAATATTAAATAAGGGGTATCAGTCATCCTTTTGGCAGTTTTGTATTTATAATTTTCCTTATAGGAGACATCACCGACTCTATACGATAAGTAGTTGGTATGATAGGAAACATCACTGGCATTTTAGGATACATCATTAGCGCGATAAGATAAGAAACGGGGGTGATACGAAGTATCACGGGTATTTTTGCATACTGTTTCGCCAATTTATTAAATAGCTTGGGTTTATTAGGAGGCGCTAAAGTTCAAAACAACCATCTCCCTATCTAAAACCAGAAATAGATACTATAGAGAGGTTATAGTGACAATATTATTGTCGTGTTAAAAGCTGTTTTAGGGACTGTTGCCCATAAAATATAGTATAGAAAATCAATTAATACTATATCATACGGCCTGGAAAGCTCTCTTTTTCCAACCCTACAGTATTGGAATACTATCCAATACTCCCCTCCTAAAAGACATTAAAAATAATGAATATCATCAAAAATACCGCTCTAAGCCTTCTTTTGGCCCTTTCTTTCGGCGCAACAAGCACTTCAGTTTCTGCAGAAGAAGCCGCTAATGGCTCAGAAAGCATCAAACAAACGATAGCTCATGTTGAAAAAGGTTTAATTGAAGTCAATAAAAGCGACTTTTCTGCAGCACAATTACATTTAAAATCAGCTAGATTATCTTCAGAAAAAATTGAAGGTAACGAAGCGGTTATCAAAGAAGCTAATGCTGATGTCGTTCAAGGGCAAATACAAGCCAAATTGGGTGAAGTTAAAAAATCAGCAGACTTTTTAAACAAAGCATTAACACTTTATAAGTCACTCTAAGTACTCAGTAAATCTTCGGTGAGCGATTAATGCGCTCACCGTTTTTTTAATTCATTAAGGGCTGAATAACTTCCAATATATCTTCCTTAGATATACCTCCTTGATGCTGATAAATAATCTCTCCTTTTTGATTAACAATTAAAGTAAACGGCACTGCATCTACTGTATTCCCTAATTGATGCGCCAATGAAACACCTGCAAAATCACCAATCAAAATAGGATAATTTATTTTCATTTTGGCCAGGTATTCTTTAACTGGCTCTTTATCCTCTAGCGCTATACCAATAAACTGTAACCCTTTGGAACCAAACTGATCCTGCATCTCAACAAACGCAGGCATTTCTTTAATACAAGGTGGGCACCAGGTAGCCCAAAAATTAATCACTCTGATTTTACCCTGCCACTCTGAGATTGAATGCTGTTGATCTGAAACATCAGGAAACTCAAAATCGGGTAATGGCTGTGCACTCACCTGCTCTGCCGGCAACGTTAATCCTCGTACAAGTATGCCTCCACCCAACGCCAGTACTCCAGCAATAATTATCAACCCTATCGGTTTCATCATTTTATCCCTTGTAATGTTTTAAGAAAGGTTTCGGCATCTTGATAGCCGATAACACGGTGTGCAGCATCTTCTTGCTCACTGCCACTAAAAAATAATATAGCGGGTGGTCCAATCAGATTGAACCTTGCCAGCAATGCTTTATCTTCATCAGAATCTTTTGTAACATCCAGTTGTAACAGCTTATAGGTACTTAAAACCTTTTTTACTCTGGGATCTGTAAAGGTATAAGCTTCCATTTCTTTACATGAAATACACCAATCCGCGTAAAAATCCACCATCACAACCTGATGATTTTGATTTGCTTGACGTATCCCGACTTCTAAACTCGCCAAATTCGGAACGTGTTCAAATACCGGACTTTCTTCCAGTGCCTGAGATTTATTCCCTGCAATCCCTTTTAATGGCTTTAATGGATTGTCATTACCCATGCTAAAACCAATCAGTAATATCAAGCCATAAGCTAACATCATTAAGCCTATTCCTTTCCATAACTTACTCCAGCCTGAGCTATTTAATGGCAATGGCTCTAGAGCATTAAGATAAATAGCCGGCAAAATCAATAATATGGCCCACAATAAAATAGGCACAGAAGGCGGCAAAATTCGGCTTAACATCCAAACCGCAACCCCTAACATAATCACCCCAAAAACCGCTTTTGTGGAGTAAAGCCAACTGCCTGCTTTGGGTAACAACTTACCTGCTGAGGCGCCCAATAAAAGCAGAGGCACCCCCATCCCCATGCCCATTGCAAACAATGCACTACCGCCTAAGAATGCATTACCACTTTGACCTATAAAAATTAATGCGCCTGCTAAGGGTGCCGCCACACAAGGCCCTACTATTAAGGAAGACAATGCTCCCATGATGGCCGCTCCCCATAAGGAGCCGTCCTGATGTTTAACACTTGAATTATGAAGTTTTGTTTTTATAGAATTGGGCAATTCCAATTCATAAAAGCCGAACATGGACAATGACAGTAAAACAAACACACCACTGAATAAGCCTACAATCCAGGGTTGCTGGAATGTTGTTTGCAGATTTCCTCCAAACAGTGCGGCAAGCACACCAAAAACCGTATAAGTAAAAGCAGAAGCAACCACATAACTAAGCGACAAGAAAAAGGCTCTAGCCGTCGTAATACGATTACCGTGTCCAACAATAATGCCGGATAAAATCGGAATCATTGGAAAAATGCACGGCGTCATGGCTAACAACAAACCAAAACCAAAAAAGGTAAGTAATACGACACCACCACTATCGTGATGCAAAGACTGGACAATCTGATCTTGCTCAGAAAGTTCTGGTGGAGTAACCCATATTTCAGTTGCCTGCCTTGATATTTGTCCCGCAGGTAATTCCAGGTTAACGGATTTCGTCATAGGTGGATAACAAACACCTCGATCAGCACAGCCTTGAAAGCCCGCCTTCAAGATAATAGTTTCTGTCGATTCACTCAGACGATTAAGCGGAACATCAAAGGCTAGCGCCTCATGAAAAATCTCAACTGTACCAAACGCTTCATCCTGCTTTGGATTACCATGAGGTATTGTAAAAGTACCGAGTTGAATTCCTTGAGCATTAACTAACTCCAGTTTAATTTTTTCACGGTAAAGATAATAACCTTTCGCAATCACCCAATTAACATGAAGTGATTTGGCGTCTTTGACTTCAGCAAAAAACTGAAAGGCTTGCTCAGCAGGCAATAAAGGTTCTTCACTGGCATCTTGTTTAAATTTTGGAAGATTATCTATTAGACCGGCTAATGGATTAGAACTAGCAAGCAACGTCAATGATTGCTCGGATCGTAATAGGGTTTCTTCGGCATAAACGCCTGTCGAACTCATCAAAAATGTGACGAACAGAAAAAAAATTATTTTTAAGAATGGCATGAATCAATCCAGCGTAAGTATTCAGGTAAGCCGTTTTCTATTGAGACAGCCACTATTTCGGGAAGCTCGTAAGAATGATGCTCTTTAATCAGCAACTCAATTTTTTGGTAATTAGTTTGACACGCTTTAATTAACAATAAATGTTCTTGAGCCGATTCTATGGTTTCTTGCCATAAATAAACGGAAGTCACTCCGGATATAATATTGACACAGGCTGCTAATCTGGCATTGATAAGACTATGAGCGATTTTTTCTGCACTGTCTTTGTTGGGACACGTACAAAGAATGATTTGATAATGATTTGGCATTTTACTTAGGAACAATATTCAAGTCTGCATATTATCCTAGAAATTTATATCATTTGCCTTTATATTGTTACGATAAATTTAGATTTATAAAACAATGAGTCTAAATACCCAAACTCGGTCATTATCCGATAACAAATATCAGAGTGTATCAATGAAAGCAATCCAAATACTGTTTCTTATAGTTCTAATTATTCCTTTTGCGGAAATATATCTACTCTTGCAAGTAGGCAGTTTTCTTGGCGCTTTCCCCACCATCATTTTAGTTGTCTTTACCGCAGTCTTGGGCTCCTGGCTCTTAAAACAACAAGGATTTGCTACCTTCCGACGCTTTCAGGAAAACCTTGCGCAAGGCCAGATACCCGCCTATGAAATAATTGAAGGTCCTATTATCCTGCTGGGTGGTGTATTGTTGTTAACACCGGGTTTTATTACGGATGTTTTGGGATTAGCCTGTTTAATTACGCCTTTACGTAAAAAAATAGCTCAGTATATTATTGAGAATCGTATTATACAGCAGTCCAGCAGTGCCTTTCAGGCGACTAAGAAAGCGGACACAAATGTTTTGGAAGGTGAGTTTAAGAAAGACGATTAAGTCATTAAACATAGGCGCAAGGCAAAAAATTTAACCTTGCGCCTTTGCCTTAACTTTCTGTTGAGTCAGGGGTTGCCGCAGCCGTGTTTTTATTAAGTCCTGAATAGGCAGGGCACCAACCAGAAAATCCTGTTCCGACAAGTACCATACCAATCAACAAAAAAGCTATTGACGCAGTGAAGATTGAAATAGCAATTAAAGCGGCACCGCCATATAAGCGGTATTTTTTTTCTTGCTCGCCTATATTGTGTTCAAACTTGGCCAAACGTTTATAATCAAAACTCATCTTAATCCCCTTCTCTGTGTAATTGTTATTATCTTAGTAACGCAATGAAAAATTTCAGCATTACAGAATGTGAAATAATATACACAGCTCTACAAAATGTGCAAGTGATAAAAAGATAATGGATGTTACCTCAATAATAGATTCTTTAAATGATGCGCAGCGACAAGCTGTTACCGCACCTTCTCAGGCCATGTTAATTCTGGCTGGAGCCGGAAGCGGTAAAACCCGGGTATTGGTCCATCGTATTGCCTGGCAAATTAAGGTAGGGGGTAGCCATGCGCATAGCATCATGGCAGTGACCTTTACCAATAAAGCCGCTAAGGAGATGCGTGCCAGAATTGAAAGTTTGCTCAATATCCCCACCCAAAACTTATGGATAGGCACTTTTCATGGGATAGCGCATCGATTACTCAGACGTCACGCAGCCCAAGCAAAATTACCTGAAACCTTCCAAGTCATGGATTCTGGTGACCAATTAAGAGTCATTAAACGGTTATTAAACACCCTCAATTTCGATGATACAAAATGGCCTCCGCGAGAAGTTCAGTGGTTCATCAACGCCCAAAAAGATGAGGGCATTAGAGCTAAACACATGCTTGAGACCAACGACCTTCATCAAAGGCAAATGCTTTCACTATACAAAGCGTATGAAGAGCTTTGTAGTCGCTCTGGTTTAGTTGATTTTGCCGAGCTATTGTTGCGTGGACACGAATTATTACGCGACAATCCCGATTTACTTGAGTTCTATCAAACTCGCTTTAGACACATTCACGTCGATGAATTTCAGGACACCAATACTATTCAGTATGCTTGGTTAAGACTGCTTACCGACGGTAAAGATAATCTCTTTGTAGTCGGTGATGATGATCAATCCATTTACGGTTGGCGAGGCGCAAAGATTGAAAACATCTATAACTTTCAAAAGCACTACCCTAATCATCAAGTTATCAAATTAGAACAAAACTATCGTTCAACCGGCACCATTCTTAAAGCGGCCAACAAAATTATCGCCAACAACTCAGGACGCATGGGCAAAGAATTATGGACTAATTCGGGTGAGGGTGAACCCTGCGCCTTATACGCTGCATTTAATGAACAGGATGAAGCCTATTTTGTCGTTGAACGCATAAGAGCCTGGGTTAACGAAGGCGGCTTACGCAGTGATGCTGCTATTTTATACCGCTCCAATGCTCAGTCACGTCAATTTGAAGAAAAGCTGATGGCCACTGCCACCCCTTACCGTGTTTATGGGGGGTTACGCTTCTTTGATCGGGCAGAAATTAAAAATGCCCTCGCCTATTTACGCCTGATGTCTAACCGTGATGATGATGCGTCATTTGAACGGGTTATTAATACCCCAACACGTGGCATAGGCGCTAAAGCCATTGATGATATCCGTGCGATAGCACGTGATCAAAGCCTTTCTTTATGGGCTGCCGCTATCGTATTGATCAATCAAAGGACAATGTCAGCGCGTGCAACTAATGCCCTCATTGGCTTTTTAGAACTTATCAAAGCACTGTCAGTTGAAACAGTAGACCAGGAGCTTTATGAGAAAGTTAAGCGCGTCGTTGAAAAGTCAGGACTCGTTGAACTGTATCAAAAAGAGAAAATGGACAAGGGTGAAGAAAAAATAGAAAACCTTGAGGAGTTAGTCAATGCTGCCCGACTCTTTAATTTTAATCAGGAAAACGAAGAAGGGATGAGTGAACTTGATCTATTTTTAACCCATGCCGCACTTGAATCCGGTGATAATCAAGGCGACGATTTTGAAGATTGCGTTCAACTTATGACGATTCATTCTGCCAAAGGCTTGGAATTTAAACTCGTATTTCTGGTGGGCATGGAAGAAGGCTTATTTCCCTCGCAACAATCCGTCGATGATATCGCTCGTTTGGAAGAAGAAAGAAGATTGTGTTATGTCGGCATGACCCGAGCCATGAAACAACTGTATTTGACCTATGCTGAATCGAGACGATTATACGGTCGGGAAAGCTATCCCAGACCCTCACGGTTTCTCCGTGAGATTCCTGCCGAACTCATACAGGAAGTCAGGCTACGTGCAACTGTCAGCCGTCCAGTCACCAACATCCAGCCTAAAAATCCGCCATCAATTAGCACAGGTAGCTACCAATTGGGACAAAGAGTCCATCATGATAAATTTGGAGAGGGGATTGTTTTACAGATAGAAGGCGCTGGCGCCCAGGAAAGAGTCCAGATTAACTTTAAGCAGGTAGGCGTTAAATGGCTGATGTTATCGTTTGCCAAATTAACCACGCCATAAATTAAAACGCATCTGCACTCAAATGATAGCCATTTGAGTGCAAGATGCCATTAAAACCTAGGGCGTTAAGCCTTGTCCAATGACAATCACTTTTAACGCATTAGTTCCACCTTCTACACCAGTCAAATCACCTTTAGTGATGATAAACTTATCACCATCTTTAGCTTTATGCCAGCGTCTAAGTTTCTCAACAATAGCACGATTGACTTCAGCGTGATCATTATTACCCTCAAGATGAAAATACATAGGAAAAACGCCCCGATATAGAGTCACTTTACCTAAAGTTTTTTCTTGACTGCTAAAAGCAAAAATAGGTATACCTGAACTAATCCGAGACATCCATAACGGCGTTGAACCCGACTCAGTTAAACTAACGATACCTTTAATTTTGTTATGGTTAGCCAAGTACATCGCAGACATTGCAATCGCTTCATCGACACGCTCAAATTGATCGCTGAGACGATGATCTGATTGACGTACAATCGCCTGTTTTTCTGCTTCTAAACAAATACGATCCATCGCTTCAACGGCTTTAATCGGATAATTACCCGATGCTGTTTCTGCTGACAACATGATCGCATCAGTACCGTCATAAACCGCATTGGCTACGTCAAATACTTCCGCACGTGTTGGAATCGGATTTTCAATCATGGACTCCATCATTTGTGTTGCTGTAATAGCCACACGATTAAGCTCTCTAGCACGCTTAATCAATAGTTTCTGTACCGCAGGTAAATTAGCATCGCCAATCTCAACACCGAGATCACCACGCGCTACCATGACCGCATCAGAGGCTAAAATGATTTCATCCATCACATTAGGAACAATCGCTTCTGCTCGTTCTACTTTAGAAACAATACCGGCATAACAGCCTTCTGCTTCTAATAAACGACGCGCTTCGTGTAAATCTTCGGCACAACGAGGAAAAGAAATGGCCACATAGTCACACTGCATCAGCGCGACTGTTTTAATATCTTCTTTGTCCTTATCGGTTAACGCTGCAGCAGAAAGACCACCACCTAACAAATTGATACCCTTGTTATTAGATAAAGCGCCACCGACAACCACTTTACAGTTAACGCGCATATCGACGACATTAACCACATCCAACACGATACGGCCATCATCTAGCAACAAACGACTGCCTGGCACCACTTCTAAAGCTAACGGTTCATAAGTGATACCGACTTGAGTGTTATCACCCAGTGTAGGATCAAAATTGATGTCCAAGGCAAAATCCTGACCTTCTTCTAAATAGACTTTCGTATCTTTAAAACGGGCAATACGGATTTTAGGACCTTGTAAATCAGCTAGAATACCAACGCGTCTACCGGTTTTTTTACTTAATTCCCGAATTAAATTGGCTCTATCAATGTGATCTTGAGCAGAACCATGAGAAAAGTTCATCCTTACAACGTCAATACCCGCTCTGAATAAACCTTCAAGTACGCCAGGTTTATCCGTTGCAGGGCCGAGTGTGGCTAAAATTTTGGTTCTTCTTAACATTAATTAAATCCGTTATTTTGCGTTAACTAAAGCAATCGTGGTGTCAAGCATACGATTTGAGAAACCCCATTCGTTATCGTACCAAGACAGAACTTTAACTAAACGACCACCGATAACTTTAGTTAAAGATGATTCATAAATTGATGAAGCTGGGTTATGGTTAAAATCGATAGACACTAAAGGTCTTTCATTGATATCTAAAATACCTTTTAAAGCACCTTGAGAAGCACCGGTTAAAATTTCATCAATTTCTGCTTTAGTGGTGTCTCTTGATGCCTTGAACGTTAAATCAACCACAGACACGTTGATGGTAGGAACACGCATTGCAAAACCGTCCAATTTACCCGCTAACTCAGGTAATACTAAGCCTACCGCAGCCGCAGCACCTGTTTTAGTAGGAATCATAGATTGAGTCGCAGAACGCGCACGACGTAAATCACTGTGATAAACATCTGTTAACACTTGATCATTGGTGTAAGAGTGAATAGTGGTCATTAAGCCGCTTTCAATACCAATAGCATCGTTTAAAGGTTTAACGATAGGCGCTAAACAGTTAGTGGTACAGGAAGCGTTTGAGATAACAGTATCTGACGCTTTTAAAAGATCATGGTTAACACCAAACACGATAGTGGCATCAACATCGTTACCACCAGGAGCTGAAATAATAACCTTTTTGGCGCCAGCAGCAACATGAGCAGACGCTTTAGCTTTGCTAGTAAAAAAGCCGGTACATTCATGAACAACGTCAACACCTAAGTCTGCCCAAGGTAATTTTGAAGGGTCTCTTTCAGAGAACACTCTAATTCTGTCACCATTGATAACGATATAATCACCATCAACAGCCACTTCAAATGGAAATTTACCATGCACTGAATCATATTGTGTTAAGTGAGCATTGGTATTGCTGTCACCTAAGTCATTAATTGCAACTATTTGGATTTCATTAGTACGGCCTGATTCGTATAAAGCACGAACGATATTACGTCCAATACGACCATAACCATTGATTGCAACTTTAATTGGCATTGAGTATCTCCAGAGTGATGATTTGAAAAATTAAAAACTGATGAGTAGAAACTTATAAAGCTCAGTAACTATACCAAAATAGTAGGTCACTAGTCTATTGATGAAAACACCCTATGCTTATTAACTGTGTAGTAATTTGGTAAAATACCGCTATTATTCTATATTTCTTAATTTAATCTTCACTTAACGTGTCAATACTCAATCCAGAACTAACGGTCCACTATCTATGTCCTCTATGTAATCTACCATTACATTTAGAGGTTTCTAAAAAAACCTATGCCTGCCAAAATAGACACAGCTTTGATCGAGCTAAAGAAGGTTATTTAAATCTTTTACCTGTCCAGTTCAAGCACTCTAAGGAACCGGGTGATAGCAAACAAATGCTAACAGCTAGAAGACAGTTTTTAGAAGCCGGCTTCTATGAGCCTCTCGCTAAAGGCTTGGCAATGATCATCAATGTGACTCATAAACATGATCAAATCTATAGGCTGCTGGATCTGGGTTGTGGTGAAGGTTATTATAGTCGACAAATTGAACGTTATTGTGAACAAAGTCATCGCCTGCTTCAGCATGGAAACGATATTGCAAAAGTTGCTATCGCTGCCGCTGCAAAAAAACAACCTTCAGCACACTTTGTTGTTGCCAGTTCCTCCAGACTCCCTTACAGTGATAATTACTTTGACTTGGTGCTACGGATCTTTGCCCCCTGTGACGACAAAGAAATCAACCGGGTATTGAAACCTTCCAGTCACTTACTCACCGTCACGCCTGGGCCTCGCCATCTTTGGCAATTAAAAGAATTTATCTATGATGATGTCAAAGAACATGCAGAAGAAAGCACAATTCCAGAAGGATTTGAACTATTAACCAACCAACGGATTAGCTACAAAATAGCCCCGAATTCAGAACTTAGAACGGCGCTTCTACAAATGACACCCTTTGCCTGGAGTGCTGGTGAACAGATTCAAACTACTTTAAGCAATCTTTCAGAGCTCGAAATTGAAGTCGATTTTATATTGACCTTATCGAGAAAAACCCCGTTAGCTATTATCAACCCTATAAATTAAACAACTTAAGTTATTGCCATTAATGAAAAAATTGCACTTAAAGAATCTTTAGTATATATAGAGGGTTATTTACTCTACTTTGGTTAAAGCGCAAGCATCAAGCTATTATTAGAACGCATGGCGCTAGGCCATGCAAGAACTCGTGGTACTGATCAAAAATGACTCTCTTAAAATAAAAAGAAAATCTCATTCCTTTTTTACGCTTCATCATATTTGATAGTGCCGGGTACATCTATTTTGTTAAGCAAACGCTCATCATGTAGATGTTGTTTGGGGTGAAAATCTCTTGTTATCCGCTAATAACGTTAATAAGTGATATTCAATCATTGAGGTTTTTTACATTTTAAGGAATCCAGCACATGAAAAATCAAACGAGTCAATTGATATCAAATTGCCTTACTGCCACCGCTCTGCTAATCGCTATACTTGCCCCACAGTCATCGTCAGCCACAATTCCTGTATTAACCGATCAAGGTGGAAATTGGACTGCAACCACCCAAGAAAAATTCTATACCCAGGATCAAGGTTCCCGGATCATGCCATTGAAATGGATCAGTGCACTAAAACAAGCAAACGGCTTACCTTTTTTGGCTGACAGCCTGGGCCGATATGGCTATCTGCCAAATCCAAAAAACACTGAAACGAACTTACCGGTTGGCTTTACAGTGGCGGAGGAGAACGGTGAAAAAATAATTGGAATGAACTGTTCAGCCTGTCATTCCCGACAAATCGAAGTGTCTGGTGTTTCATATCGAATTGACGGCGGCCCCGCAATTACAGACATGCAAAGTTTTTTGAGTGATCTTCATAAAGCAGTCAACACAATACTCAATAACACCGCAGCCTTCACTGAGTTTTCCCACACCGTCCTTGGCACTACAACCAGCAAACAGGACGAAGAAAAACTTCACACAGCTGTTGCAACCTGGTTCGAACCCTATAACGCTATTATCCAGGGATCATTACCCACCGAATCACCTTGGGGCCCCTCAAGACTGGATGCCGTATCGATGATTTTCAACCGCGTCACTGGACTCGATATTGGAACAGCGCCCAATCATATTATTTTAGAAAACATCAAAAGGGCCGATGTCCCTGCGCGCTATCCTTTTATCTGGAACGCCCCTATTCAGGATACAACACAATGGCCAGGGTTTGCGCCTAATGGTAATCGCCTTTTTGGTCTCTCCAGAAACTTAGGTGAAGTCTTCGGAGTTTTCGCCGATTTTCATCCTAAAAAAGACGCATCACGACTACTCAAGGTCAACTATGTAGATCACAACTCTGCTAACTTCCATGGCTTGAATAAGTTAGAAAGCTTAATTAAGAAAATCGGTCCTCCAAAGTGGCCCTGGAAATTAGACGCCGCACTGGTTGCTGCAGGCGAAAAAGTGTTTAACAAAAAAGACCCCGCAGAAGAAAATGAAAGTTGTGCAGATTGTCATGGCATTAAAGAAGGAAAAACCCGTTCATTAACCCACAAAACATGGGCTACACCATTGATAGATGTTGGCACTGACTCTAGAGAAGTCAATCTATTAGGTTCTCAGATCAAAACAGGGGTCCTTGAAGGTGCTGTAATTTTCCCCACAAAGCCACCGCTCAAAGCCGTTGACTCAGCCTTTTCGGTATTAGGAACCGTAGTGACTGGCTCTATTTTTCAACATTACCTCCCCGTTGAACTCGATGCCAAACAACAAAAAGATCTAAACAAACTGGATCAGTTAAAAGCAAAATTTGCAACCGAAGTTGAAAAGCTTGAAGATCTTGGCGACTTGGGCAGTTTAGATGACCTCAAAGAAACCTTTGAAATCAAAAAACCCACTGCAACTCCCAGCTTTCCTTACGAATCCAGAGTACTCCAAGGCATTTGGGCAACCGCGCCTTACCTACATAACGGTTCCGTTTCATCTTTAACTGAATTATTAACCCCCTCTGCAAAACGGGCCTCAGCTTTCAAAGTAGGACCCGCTTATGATATCGAGACCGTAGGACTGGCGACTGAACAAACTAAATTTAACTTCACTCTAAAAACAACCGATTGCAGTGATAGAAACTCTGGCAATAGCCATTGTGGTCATGACTATGGCACTAGTTTTACACCTCAAGAAAAAAAGGCTTTACTTGAATACCTAAAACAACTGTAGGCCTTACTAATAAATAAATAGTAGCGACGGAATGTCTATTCCGTCGCCTTTAACAGAATGAGGTGGAATTATGACAACAAAATTATTAGCTGGCCCAATCCTGCGTAGAACGACAACACACCGAGTTTGCGTGTGGCTAGCCACCACCGATCCGTTGTTATTGCAATTAACAATAACAGCGGATGATGGATCAATAGTAGGAAAAAGCAACCTACAAAATATAATTCAACAACGCATCCAGATAGGGAAAAACCTATGGGTTTACCTCTTGCAGGCATTCCCCAATACGGACACAAACATCTCTTACTTTGCCCTTGACACTTTATTGTATTATCGTTTGGACGAAACAGATGAACAAGGCAGCATCACACCGTTAGACTTTACTGATCTGGCCTACGGATCATACCCCTACCCCAGCTTTTTCATTCCTACCCAACTTAAGCAACTTTTACATGGTAGTTGCCGAAAACCTCATGGCGGGTTTAATTCAAAAACACAAATAGCGATGCCAGATGCACTGAGTCATGGCCATGCATTACTGGAAAAGACTTACGATAATCTCGATCTACGTCCAGCCATTTTATTGCTAACAGGCGATCAAATTTATGCAGATGATGTTGCTCTATCTCTATTAGCCATGCTTAGACAAGAAAGTGTTGTTATCACAGGAAAACAGGAAACCTTACCTCTGGTCGATAACATAAACACCTTCAATTCGACGGAAAACACAAGACTAGACCCCTCAAGAATTCCATTACACGGCCGCAAAGAAACGCTTAAAACTCACAAAACGGGGTTCAGTTCAGGTGAATCAGAAAACCATCTATTTACCTTTGGTGAATTCGCTGCCCATTACTTATATGCGTTTGGTAATCAGCCCGCCTGGGAGCCCATATGGGATTGGGATGAGCTTGATTCAATAGGGATAAAAGACCAGAAACAAGCTAAAACTGCTTGGGATGCACAACAAATACCACTTAAGTCTTATCACAAAACCCTTCCCATGATACGTAAACTAATGGCTAATATTGTTACGTACATGATATTCGACGACCACGACGTATCTGACGATTGGAATATTAATGGTAACTGGTATGACAATGTGCGTGACTCCCCCTTAGGGAGACGAATTGTCTCTAATGCCTTAGCTTCATATTGGGCTTTTCAAGGCTGGGGTAATGACCCGGATAATTTTGATAAAGACCTCATACTCACCATTACCCAACAACTTAATGATGACGAAAACGATGCTGACATAGGTGACCGATATGACTTGCATACATGGAAAAGCCGAGGCTGGGGCTTTACTATTCCCACCGAACCACCCATTATCATTATGGATTCTCGCACTCAACGACAGTATGAAAACAAGTATTACCCAGCACAACTTCTTGATCGCTATGCATTAGACTGGCTTCGAATCGAATGGGCGAAGCTGAAAACAGGCCAGGATATCAACCAAAATACCTGCCCAATTATTATTGCCACTACGCCCGTCATTGGCTTTTCCACTATCGAATTCTTTCAACAACTCGGTTTGTGGCTAGCTGGCTTAATCGAAAGTATACCTCAGATTGCTATGCTAGAAGAGCTTACCAATCATAAAGGCTTTTTAATCAACTGGTTGGTTGATGCGCTAGATGCAGAATCATGGAGCTCAAATAAACTGGGCTTTTTTAATTTGATGGATGTACTCAGTAGACGCATGGGTATCAAACGCTGCTTGTTCTTATCAGGCGATGTACATTATGCCTTTACTGCCGAAGCAGAATTTAAATACCAAAATAACATTTTACGATGCTATCAATTAACCAGTAGCGCCTTAAGCAACGAACCCGATGCTAAACAATCTAAACTTTTAAATGATGCCGGTAATTTAACGCACGACATAAAAATAACGCATCGCAATTGGGCACTATTACCACAAAACCGCTGGTCTACTAAGGTGCAACTGGTCGAGGCAGAAAACACCAAATCCCACTTGATTTCTATATGCAATCTGGGGCTGGTTGGATTTAAGAATGGGTTACCCAGCAGTCATACCTTACTAACAGGTGATGACTACGTGGTTTACCCATTACCTGAACAAGAAATCCAAATCGATTATGGAATAACATTGCCCTGACAGTTTTCAAAACGACCTGACCGAAATTTAACATACTCTTAGACAACTTATTTGTGTGAAGGGATAAATGAGCCATAACTATTTTTTTACTTCAAATAACGACGTACGGATACCCCCGATTATTTACGGAACGGCCTGGAAAAAAGACCGGACGGCCGTGCTGGTTGAACAGGCAATTAGTCTAGGTTTTCGGGGGATTGATACTGCCTGCCAACCCAAGCATTACGATGAAGCAGGCGTCGGCAAAGGTGTATCCATTGCTTGCCATAAATTGGGAATAGATCGTTCCGAACTTTATCTACAAAGTAAATTCACACCACTAAACGGTCAAGATCCTGAACGCGTTCCATATGATGCGAATGCTAGACTTTGTGAACAAGTTGCACAATCATTCCAGGCCTCTCTGAAAAACCTGCAAACCACTTATTTAGATTGCTTGGTATTACATTCACCACTAGCTAACCAGTTAGAAATGATGGAAGTGTGGCAAGCCATGGAGCAGATTTTTAATCAAGGAGGCACCCGACAAATAGGAATCAGCAACTGCTACAACCCTCATCAATTTAAACTTTTGTATCTAAATGCCAAGGTTAAACCGACAATTATCCAGAACCGTTTTTATGCTGACACCCAATTTGACAAAACTATTCGTGAATTTTGCCAGCAACACCGAATAATTTATCAAAGCTTCTGGACCCTAACAGCCAATCCAAAGCTATTAGCCCATGCCATGGTTAATGCTTTGGCTAAGAAATATCAACGTAGTACAGCCCAAATATTTTTCCGCTTTTTGAACCACATCGATATTATTCCACTCACAGGCACTACTTCGACGAGCCACATGGCAGAAGATCTAGCTATCATAGATTTTGAACTAACCACAGACGAGTGCCTAGCAATAGGCAAACTGCTTTCTACTCAGTAATTTTCATCTCAATAGCCAAGAAGATTCCCATACTGGTGCATCATTTGCTAAAATGGTGCACGCCCAAACCCAGCATTGACTAATACTCAACCGAGCGAAAATGCTCTAAACATGAGAACCGCTATCGATCCCCAAATTACAAACCCTCCTACAAATCACTCCAGCCACCATTGGAAACGGTTTGTACTGCTACTCCTTGCTATCTCACTGTTAATTGGCGCTATAGGCGCAATCGGTTATCGATACTTAAGCGAAGAAATACGCCGTGAGAACGACCGTACCCTGGCAGTCATCGCCGAGCAAAAGCGGCAACAAATTGAAGCTTTACTTACCGAAGCCCAGATTGATACCAATTTAACCTTTTATGGCCACTCTCAGATTGAGATACTTTTCAGCCAATGGCAAAATGGCGGCCGGAAAGATGATGTGAGTCTGAAACGGATGGAGCAGCTCATGGCACAAATGGCAATGGCCCGTGGCTGGAGTGGATTAACGATAGTCGACGCTGAAGCTCGTCCAGCATTTGCCATAGGTGAAGCCGATATTCAGGCCCATAGGGATTTGATCCAAGACATCTTGCATAGACCCCGCACTGAACTGATCGATTTATATATAAATGCCAAGGGCGAAGCTCAATACGGCATCCTAGCACCTATCGGGTCGCCAGACATGGTGCCACTGGGCGTGGCCTACGTGACATGGAGTGCCGACAAAGCACTAACCCCGCTGGTCAGAACCTGGCCAGTACCCACCCAAACAGCGGAAACCTACCTGGTTCGACGTGACGGTGAAGGCGTTCGTTTTTTGACACCTCTACGCTTTCGACTCGACCCCGCTCTCTCGCTAACCCTCCCCTTGAGCAGACCAGAAGTGCCAGCCGCTAGAGCTGCACGCGGAGAGCGTGGAATTATCGAGGGTGGCCGTGATTATCGCAACATTCCTGTGCTGGCCTATGCCTCTGCAGTCGCTGGGACGCCCTGGTTGATGATTGCCGAGATTGACGAATCTGAGGCCTATGCCCGCATTCAAACTATGGCTTGGACAACAACCCTGGCCGTGGGTTTTGGTCTACTTCTGGTGTATTACGCAGGCTATTTGTTATGGCGTCGGGACCAACAGCGTCAAGAATTGAGCTCTCTAAAAACCCAGCAAATTGCAGAGTCACGCTTTCGCGTAATCTTCGAGCA
>SESG01016124.1_pt1 | contig 18087 bp, 17 predicted proteins | sample 3171421 | NCBI WGS metagenome assembly SESG01 (sample SAMN10866946, study PRJNA518727) | freshwater metagenome | biome: subpolar coniferous forest; feature: holomictic lake; material: water; isolation source: holomictic Lake 227, 6 m and 8 m depth | place: Canada: near Kenora, Ontario | collected... | reverse complement strand
TGAAGGAAATGCTTACAAGCGCTGAAGAAAAAGCTAAGGCGACACTTTTGCAAGCAGAATCCCGAGGCCGCAAATATATTGAAGCAGCGCAGGCGGATGCAGAAAGCAAACTCACCGAAGCTCTTCAGACTGCAGATCAGGTTATCGCAACAAAGAAGCGCGAGGCAGCAGCACTCTTTGCTTCAGCAAAGAAAGAGTCCGAAAGCTTAATTTCAAGTGCGACAAGCGATGTGGCGAATTATCGCGAGTGGTTATCAACTGCAATTTCAGAGGCGGAGCGCCTTCATCGCGTTCAAGTCCAATCTTTGAGCGCTGCCGAACAAGCCATCACTCAAACTCGCGGGCGCCTTGCAGCAGCTTTTGAAAAACTTTCATCTCTGCAGGTCGATATTGATGCCAACTTAACTCCCAGCAACATGCCGAAAGGCAAGACGTATATTCGCAGAGAAGAAGAGACTGATTCGGGTGAATCAAAGCCGGCTGTTGAAATTAAAGCAACGACAAAGAAAACAGCCACAAAGAAAAGTACTGCTAAAAAGACACCAGTGAAGAAGGCAGCAGAAAAAAAGGTTGCGAAGAAGTCTTCTGCAAAACGTAAGTAAACGTTATTAATGTTCGCAACTAAGAAATCTAAAGTCTCCCGATACATCGCACCGATTGATGGCCTAAGAGCTATCGCGGTTGCTGCCGTATTGCTCTATCACGCTGGAGTAAATTGGATTCCTGGTGGTTTCCTTGGCGTTGATCTCTTCTTTGTTATTTCTGGATATGTCATTACGCGACTTCTGCTTGATTCAATTGAAGAATCTGGCGGTCTTGACCTTCGCGCGTTTTATGCGGCGCGGCTTCGAAGACTCTTCCCAAGCCTTTTGATGGTAATTGCATCCACGACCGTAATTGTTGCGGTTTGGGCGCCTGATGCAGCAAAACGCTTCTTCCAAGATATTCCCTTTGTTCTAACAGGTAGTAATAACTGGCGCCTTGTCGCTAATCACCAGGACTATTTTGCAACAATCGGTCGCCCTCCCCTCCTGCAGCACACCTGGTCACTTGCAGTCGAGCTTCAGTTTTATTTGGTTTGGCCGCTCTTACTCCTTGGGATTCTCAAGTATTTCGGGAAAAAGAATATTGCGCGTGGTGCACTCTCAATTGCATCAATCTCTGGAGTAGCACTATTCGTTAATTCATTAAACGTGGACTCTGCATCTTCGGGAAGAATTAGTCATATCTATTTTGGAAGCGATACTCATAGCCTCGGTCTCTTCCTTGGATCAGCCCTCGCAGTTAGTTGGGTTCCTCAGAATCTTTCAAAGAATATTTCACAACGGGCTCAAGATTTTGTTGATTTCATAGGAGTAATCGGCTTACTCGGATTGTTATCCACCTTTTTGTTTATTGATGAATCAAATCCCACGTTATATCGAGTTGCATTTCCTCTTGCGGCGATATTCGGCTGTTTCACTCTCACCTCACTTGTGCATCCAGCTTCACGATTTGCCCCGTTGATCAGCAAGAAGCCCTTCCTTTGGATTGGTCAGCGCTCCTACGGTATCTACTTATGGCATTGGGTTATCTTCCAAATAATGCGTCCTGGGGTAGATCTGGCGGGTGATGTCTGGGCAATAAATGCCGTTCGTATCTTGATTGTCTTGGGTCTTGCAGATATTTCTCTGCGCTATATAGAAATACCAATTCGACGTGGTGAATTTTCTTTGTGGTGGCGAGGCCTTAAATATCGCACACCAAAAGTTCGCAAACGAGGTCGACTGACTGTTTTGATTTCTTTCGCAGTTACCGTTGTTGTTCTTGCAACTTCATCATCTGTTGCGATTTACCGACATAACCATGCAAAGCAACTTATTTCACAGGCTGATGCGAATAATGCTGCGACTGTTCCGTTAATTCAGGAAAAGAAAGAGGGCTTGTGGGTCACAGGTGACTCAGTAATTCTCGGAATCAGGGCAAAGTTGGCCTCACGCTTCTCAATTGCCTTAATAAATGCGCGCGTAGGCCGCCAAATTCAGGAACTAACGGATGTTGTGCGCCAAGATAAACCTCACGTGGCTGGGGATACAGTTGTTCTTGATTTGGGAAATAACAACCGATTAACTCGAGATTCGGTCGAAACACTATTTGCTTTGCTGAAAGATCAACCCCACATAGTCGTTGTGAACACAGCTGTGCCTCGCGGGTGGCGCGATGAAAACAATAAGATCATTGCATCAGTCGCAGGGGAATATCCGCAGGCAAAAATTGTGGATTGGGCATCAATCTCTTCTAATCACCCAGAATTCTTCGCACCTGATGGCGTTCATTTAAATGACACCGGAAGTGATGTTTACGTTGCAGCCATTCTGGAGTACTTGAAATAACAGAACTAGTTTTGCGATATAAAAAAACCCCGCCAGTTCATTGGCGGGGTTTTTTTATTAATGAGTTATTAGGAATACTGACCAGGAAGTCCGAATACCAAACCTGCGACTGCAGTTCCATCTGCATAGACCGCTGAAACTCGGAATGAAGACCAACCTGATGTATCTCCCTTTGTAATATCCAAAGAGAGCTGAGATGCAGGAACAGTTGAGATCAACTTCCAATCTCCACCGTTTGAGCGGATTTCAACATTGTAATTAGCAATACCGGTCGCTCCATCTGCTGCTTTCCAGAAAATGGTTGCACCGCTTTTCGTGTAATGAGCAACGATGCCAACAGGGGCAGGCTTTTCTGCTGTAGCAGCTGCAGCTGTTGTTGTTGCAGGTGTCGCCATATCGGTCGCAGCTGATTCTGTAGGAGCCGCTGAAGCAACAGCTGATTCTGTAGGAGCAGCTGATTGAGTTGGAGCTGCTGTATTTGTCGATGAAGTTGAGGTGTGGTTGCGAGAGACAACAGCCACTGCCAAGAGAACGATTCCGACAAATACTGCAAGAACTACGCGATTTGAAGACTTCTGCTGAGCAGGCTTAGCTGTTGAAGTCTGAGCCGCGCTGGCAACTGGTGCCACTGGTGGCGGTGTTGTTGAAATTGATTTTGTAACAGGAGCAGAACCTTTTGAAGGCACTGCGGGAATGATGATGCGTTCGGCAACTGGTGCAGAAGCTAATACTTTCTTACCAACTTTTTTCGATGCTGCCTTTTTCGCCGCAGCTCTCGTTGTGGTCGCCTTCTTAGCTGGAGCCTTCTTGGCTACTTTCTTAGCAGCTGGCTTTTTAGTAGCCGACTTCTTAGCTACGGCTTTTTTAGCTGCAACTTTCTTAGCTGCTGGCTTCTTAGCGGCTGCTTTCTTAGCAGCTGGCTTCTTAGCTACGGCTTTCTTCGCGGTGGTCTTCTTTGCTACAGACTTCTTTGCAACTTTCTTCTTTGCAACAGTCTTTTTAGCAGCAGACTTCTTTGCGGTCTTCTTAACGGCCACAGATGTGCTCCTTGATGATAATAGTGAGGGTAATTCTGATGTGATAAGCCTACCTCACGAGCTGAAAGCCACGGCAATCAGATGGTCGCAAAGATTGCAGCGAATTAAAGGGATGCAGCCAAAATCGGCAGGATTTTTCGCATAGCTTGCCCGCGATGACTAATCCGATCCTTCTCTTCCGCGCTTAACTCGGCAGAGGTTTGGGAAAAGCCGTCGGGAACGAATATGGGGTCATATCCAAATCCATGCTCCCCGCGCGGAGTGTCAATAATGCTTCCGGGCATTTCCCCTGACTCAAAATGAACTTCTCCAGCGCGCTTGTGACCCTTCGGGAATGAGAGCGCAACAACGCACCGAAATTGAGCCGAACGATCAACTGGTCCATTTACTTCTAGCCCTCGAATCTGCTGCAAAACTTTTGCATTATTTGCCTTGTCATTTCCATGTCCGCCAGACCACCGTGCTGAATAAACGCCAGGGTCACCATTGAGCGCATCGATAAATATTCCACTGTCATCGGCCAAGCATGGTTTTCCTGTTGCATCTGAAATTTCCACCGCTTTTAGGCGCGAATTCTCTTGAAGCGTAGTACCAGTCTCTTCCACATCGGGAAGTTCTGGAAAATCCAAAAGACTTAAGACTTCTACATCAATCGCGCTTTCAGCGAGCATTCGCTTAAATTCCAAAATTTTTCCAGCATTTCGAGAGGCGAGGATTAGTTGATGCATAACTTTTGCGACCGACTACAGCAATGCGGCTTTTTGAAGAGCAGCTAACTCTGCGCAACCAGCAGTCCCAAGATCAAGAAGTTGGTTCAAAAGTGCCCGATCAAAGGGAACACCCTCTGCAGTGCCTTGCACTTCGACAAAGCTTCCCTCACCAGTGCAGACAATATTCATATCCGTGTCGGCTGTTACATCTTCTTCATAACAAAGATCCAGCATTGGTACGCCACCGATTATGCCAACTGAAACAGCAGCAACAGATTGACGAAGTGGTTGGCGGTCAGCCAAGACGTGGCCTTTGGATTTTGCCCAGGTGATTGCATCAGCAAGAGCTACATAGGCTCCTGTAATTGCGGCCGTTCGCGTGCCGCCATCTGCCTGTAAAACATCACAGTCAATAACGATTGTGTTCTCGCCCAGCGCGTGTGTATCAACAACGGCGCGAAGTGACCTGCCAACAAGTCGTGAAATTTCTTGAGTACGTCCGCCTAATTTCCCCTTTACGCTCTCACGGTCAGAACGTGTGTGCGTCGCACGCGGCAACATCGCATATTCAGATGTGACCCAACCTTTGCCAGTTCCTGCAATCCAACGAGGAACGCCTGGCGTGAATGATGCAACACAAAGTACTCGTGTGTTTCCAAACTCAACGAGAACTGAACCTTCGGCGTTGTTCAACCAATTGCGCGTGAACTTGATTGGTCGAAGTTGATTCGCCTGACGTCCATCGATGCGTACGCTCATTCTTTCTCTTTCTCTCGATATTTCTTTAATACATTCTTGTAGATATAAATCGCAAAAAACTAAATTTTATTTTCGACCTTTACAACTTCAGGTCCGAGAAATCTCCGGGCCAAAGTTGCAAATGAATCGCTATCCCCTGTTGAAACAAATTTGTAGGTTGGGGCACCATCTGATGTTGCGCGAAGCAAGTTGTGCTCTACTAGTGTCCGATAAAGGTCTTTGGCAGTTTCATCTGCACTAGAAACTAATGTCACATCATTTCCCATCACATAAGAGATTACTCCTGTGAGAAGCGGGTAATGAGTGCACCCAAGAACAAGAGTATCGATGCCATCTTCAACAAGCGGACGTAAATATTCATTTGCAATCTTTGTAATCTCTTCGCCCGAAGTCTCGCCGCGTTCAACAAACTCAACAAATTGCGGGCAGGCGATAGAAGTGATTTCGAGTTGAGGGGCTGCTGCAAAGGCGTCGAGATAGGCGCCGGAATCAATTGTGGCTTGTGTGCCAATGACCCCAACTTTGCCCGTTCTTGTAGCGGAAACTGCTCGTCGGGCAGCAGGTTGAATAACTTCTATAAGCGGCACGTTATAACGTTCGCGTGCATCTCGAAGCGTTGCAGCGCTTGCGCTATTGCATGCAATGACAATGGCTTTTACCCCGGCGGCTACAAGCTGATCCATGATCTCTAAAGCAAAAGAGCGAACTTCCGCCAAGGGCCGTGGGCCGTAAGGTCCTCTAGCGGTATCTCCAACATAAAGAATTGATTCGTGTGGGAGTTGATCGATAATCGCTCGCGCTACAGTCAATCCGCCAACGCCGGAATCAAAGATTCCTATCGGGGCACTTGAACTCATACTTCAATCTTACTGGGTCAGTAACTCGAGAAGGCTCTCCTGCAACCAGCCAAGCCAGAAATAGACGGCGTAAATACCTTTTTGAGTATCTTCATCGGGCATGTTTTCAAATATCTCAAAACTTTCTCCGTGGATTTCCAACCGAACTGAGAGTGCCAACCTCAAGTCATTTATAACCTTGAGCCACATCTGTGCATCCAGATCAGGAATTACACCAGACTCATTATTGTCCACAAGAACTGTTAGCTCTTCTCGGACTGTACGCAGCGAGCTTTGCTTGTTCCGGCGAAGAGCGGGTTCGGTATATCGACGAAAATCATCGGCAGCTTCAGGGTCTGCATAAGCATTAGGAAGTAATCGTTTTAAAACCGGGTCTTCGGGTGCTACTACTTCCTGTTGCATCGCCATCAATTGCGCAAAAGGATCGCTTTCATCGTAATGGTGTTGGAAATCGCCCTCACCAAGTAGTTCTAGTAATTGTTCGACTAAATTAATGAAAATGTGCGCTTCGTCAATGGAAAGTGAGAGTGAGTACGTTTCACCAATTCGTGAAAATTCTGACACTAGATTTTGTCATCTCTTTGAAGAGTCGCCCATAAGCCGTGTTCGTGCAGTGCCTGGACGTGATGTTCCATCTCTTCACGAGACCCAGTTGCAACAACTGCCTTACCCTCAATATGCACTTGCATCATCTTGTCGTGTGCTTTTTCTTTGCTAAATCCAAAGAGTTCAATCAAAACGAATGTCACATATGACATGAGATTTACTGGGTCATCCCAGACGATGCAGACCCAAGGTCGTTCAAGGAGTTGTTCAATGCTGATTTCGCTATCAGTTAATGTATCGCCCACATTTCACCTCTCATCGAACCACCACTGTAGCAAATCCACTTGTGGATGCTAGGAATTGAGTATCCGCCGGTGCACTCAATGCATAACGATAAATTCCAGCAAACTCTTCCCTCACACTAACCACGAAATTCCCGCTCGCATCGACGGAAACTGATTGTGAATTTTTTGATCCATCATCCAAAGTTAATTTGAGATTCTGCGCATTTGCTGGAACTGGTAAGACTTTTCCAGTTAGCTGGAATGTAACTCCCCGTTTCACGGATGTTGGCGCCGTAAGCCATGTGATCTTTCGAGCAGTTTGAAGTGTTAATTCAGAGGTTCTGCCTTCAACACGATCCCATGTCCCATCTGAGATCATCCGCGCTTGAGTATTTTCGCCAATGACAAGTGGCGCACTCAGAAGACCTGAGGCATCTGTGACACCGGAAAATATCGAGGTCCAATCCGTGGAGGATGTCTTTACTTCAAGGCGAACGGGCAAGCCTGAGAGAGGCCGCTTATCTGGAAGCGTAAATGTTCCAGTGATATTTGTGAGCCCGCCATAGACAGTCGCTCTTGAATCGGAATTTAGGTTCGCTAGAACCACATCAGGTGCAATCGATTTAGCCACTGTGCGAATTGCCTCTGTTGCCGAAGGATCTTCCATTCCAAGCGTCCATTGACTTAATCCACCGAGGCGATACTTCGCAACAAGATTTGCGCGCAAGGCAAAACCCTGAGCATCTTGATACCAAACAACGCGAGTTGCAGTGCATTGCGTGAGTTGGCCATCGCTCGTAGTTCCGTTATACACCTTTTGATATGTGAAAGTTGTTTCGCCATATTTTGCTTGGTATTCAGGAGTTGCCGCATATGTTGATGCAAGTGATGGAGCATCTCTCATAACAACGGTACCTGCAGCTGCGCTGGTTTTTACGGTTCCAAGGTAATTGATGGGCAACGATGGGCAAACTCCTTGCACCACCGTTACCCAATCTCGACCATATCCAGGCAAGCCAACATAAACTTTCGAAGCGGACACTACCGATATTGCATACTGAACTGTTTGCTCAACCCAGGTAATAGGTCCGATTGGTCCGGGAGTTGATGTCGAGTAGTCGTATGTCATGATACGAAGTCGATCAATAATCGCTCCCAAGTCAGCCCACGAATAAACCCAATAACCTTTCTTGCCAGTTGCTGGATCAAAGAGAGGCGGAGTCGTGAGTGAAAGAATTTTTCCTTGAGCATGAAGAGATGTTGCAAGTAACTTCATAAAAGCGATGAATCTAACTTGCGTTGTTGCCCATGATGAAGTCCCATCAACGTACGCAAAATTCTCGAAGTCCAAATCAATGCCATCGTAATTATTTGTCGTTACAAAATCTGTAATTGTTTTCACGAGAGCATCGCGCTTCGTACTGTCGGCCATCAAATTAGATAAAACCATCGTTTGTGTTTTGCCAGTTTTTGGATCATTGGAAGCGGTTGAATCTGTAATTGTGGGAATAATCTGATATCCGGCAAGACGTAATTTATTTAAAGTATCGCCAATGGCGTTACTTGGGTTGGCTGGTGTGTAGAGGTCAGAAATTTTTGTTGCACTATCCAACGCATACCAAAAGGGCATCACCTCTTTAATAAGGTCTGCGTTAGCGAGCGCACTATCCAGTCCGCCGTTCTGTTTTCCGGCTGATGGATAGGTCCTGTAATAAGGAATCCACCCAGTCAAAATTTTGCGAGGCGGGTTATCTGCTTGAGCTTGCGGTACGGCGATAGATAGGCCTACTCCGCTTGTGAGAGCGATGACTAATACAAAAGAGGTGAAGGATGAAACTTTCCCGAGCCAAAAGCGCATCGAGCTAGCTTCATTGATCCTTTTTCTTGAGCCCCGCATGAATTTCCTTGCATGTTGGACATATTGGGAATTTCTCGGGATCTCGATTTGGGATCCATTTTTTCCCGCAGAGAGCTTTGACAGCCTTGCCCGTAACCGCTGATTCCAGAATTTTCTCTTTGAGGACGTAATGCGAGAAGCGTTCATGGTCGCCATCCTCCTGGGTGAGCTCCTCTTCTCGCTCAAGAACTTCTGTGCGAATACGTGAAAGGAATCCCATAACGCAATCTTATCTGCCCAATAGATTAAACTGCGGCAATGAAGGACTTGTTACGAACAGCCGACTTGAGTCGAGCCGATGTTGATCTCTTGCTCGATACTGCGGCAGATTTCGCCAAAAGCCCATTTCGCTCTACAGAGACTCTCGCCAATCGCACAGTTGCGATCTATATGACAAAGCCCTCGACCCGTACGCGTCTGGCCTCAGAAACGGCCGTTGCCCATCTTGGCGGTACTCCGATGTTTCTACGTGGTGATGACTTACAAATTGGCCGAGGTGAAACGATTGCAGACACTGCCAGAGTTATTAGTGGATTCGCCTCTGCTCTTATCGTTCGAACATTTAAACAATCAGATGTGGACGAGCTTGGGAAATGGGCATCAATTCCAGTTCTTAATGGATTGACCGATGATGATCATCCCACTCAACTTCTTGCAGATTGGGTAACCATTCGCGAAGTTTTTGGAAACGATATCGCTGGTCGTAAATTTACTTATGTTGGTGATGGAAACAATATGGCTCATGCATGGTTAACAATGGGCGCAATTCTTGGCGCGCATGTTGTTGCAGCGACGCCTTCAGGTAAGTGGGCCCCAGATGCAAACGCCGTTGCGCAAGCCAAAGAAATTGCCGCCAAAACTGGTGGAACTGTGGAAGTAACTAACGATCCAGAAGCAGGCGCTAAAGATGCTTCGGTTATTTATACGGATGTGTGGATGTCGATGGGCGACCCAGAAAGTGAACGCCAGGAGAAATTGAAGGCCCTCTCACCATTTGCGGTCACCGAGCAACTTATGGCCCTCACTTCGAAAGATGGAATTTTCATGCATTGCCTTCCAGCCCACAGAGGGGAAGAGGTTGAAGCGAGCGTCATTGATGGCGAGCGTTCATACATCTGGCGCGAGGCTTATCACCGCAGAACAACGATTCAGGCGTGTTTGTATCACCTGATGCGCGGAGATCTACTCGGTCGTTGAGTGGGTTGTGCTAGCACTCAATCAAGTGAGAATTAATTCTCAGTAAATAAAGGCTTAATACCTCGTAAGAACTTAGACACGCGAGCGTATGCCAAGTAGCGTTTGCGCGTGCGCATATCAGTTCCAAAGGAAACCCGCCCCGGCGAAAATCGCGTGGCCCTGGTTCCTGACATCATCTCCAAACTAACTCGAGCTGGTCTCGAAGTAGTCATTGAATCCGGTGCAGGTGTTTCTGCTCAATTTTCTGATGAGCAATTCACAAAAGCTGGTGCAACTGTAAAGAGTGGAAATGTCATTAGCGACAGCGATGTCGTGGCATCAATTCAACCTCTTACACCTGATCAAATGAAGTCTCTCAAAAAGGGCACCATTACGATCTCATTCCTCTCCCCTACAACTGCAGTTGATTCAATTGAAGCAGCAGCAAGTGCAGGAGCAACAGCGCTCTCACTCGAACTAGTTCCACGCATCTCGCGTGCACAGTCGATGGACGCACTTACGTCTCAAGCACTTTGTGCAGGTTATCGAGCAACCCTCGCGGCAGCCGAACTTTCTCCTCGCTTCTTCCCACTCTTAATGACAGCTGCTGGAACAGTAACTCCTGCAAATGTTGTCATCCTTGGTGCAGGTGTAGCCGGGCTACAAGCAATCGCAACTGCAAAGCGACTCGGAGCCGTAGTTAGTGCTTACGATGTTCGCCCCGCTTCTGCCGATGAAGTGAAATCAATGGGTGCAAAGTTCATCACACTTGAACTTGAGGCACTTGAAGGTCAAGGCGGATATGCACGCGAAATGACTGAAGATCGTGCAGCCCAACAAAGAGCACTTCTTACACCTTATATATCTGCAGCGGATGTACTTATTACTACCGCAGCAGTTCCCGGCCGTCCAGCTCCTCGCTTGGTTACCGCAGACATGATTGCAACAATGCAACCTGGTTCTGTTGTTGTGGATCTTGCATCTGAAACTGGCGGAAACGTTGAAGGAACAATGCCTGGTGAAATTATCACTACAGCAAACGGAGTAAAGATGTGGGGCGGCAAAGATGTCCCTTCACAACTTCCATTCCACGCTTCGATGTTGTTCTCGCGTAACGTCGTCAACTTGTTGATGCTGATGGTGAAAACAACCGATGGGGTTGCAACTGTTATCCCCGATTTCGCAGATGAAATTATTGATGCGGCAACCGTTACACACGGCGGAGCTCGTCGTACGCCAGAAGGGATTAAAAAATAGCCATGACCACAATCTCTAATATGGCAATTCTGACCATCTTCGCTCTCTCGATTTTCGTGGGATTTGAAGTAGTCTCCAAAGTGTCTACAACTCTTCACACGCCTCTTATGTCAGGCGCCAACGCAATTCACGGAATTATCCTCGTGGGTGCAATTATGGTTGCTGACGGAGCAACGAGCACGCTCGAGACTTCGTTGGCTATTGCAGCGGTTCTTCTTGCGACCATCAACATGGTTGGCGGATTCGTTGTAACAGATCGCATGCTTGAGATGTTCAAAGGCAAACCAAAGGCTCCGAAAGTTAGCAAAGATGCGGAGGCAGCAAAGTGAATAAGAATATTTACGAGCTCCTCGGTTTAGTTGTTGCTCTCTCCTTTATCCTTGCTCTTAAGGGACTTTCAGCTCCTAAGACTGCTCGTCGAGGTAACTTGATTGGCGCAGGCGGTGCGACTCTCGCAACTATCGTTGTTTTCTTCGCCCCTCTTGGCGTCGGTAAGTCACACCACAACACAATTTTGATTCTTGCTGCGATTGCTATCGGCGTGCTCGTTGGCGTCCCAGCCGCTCGCAAGATTCAAATGACACAAATGCCACAGCTTGTTGCACTCTTCAACGGTGTTGGTGGAGGCGCTGCAGCTCTTGTTGCAACCGCTGAATACCTAAACCTTGGAGCCGGAGCTTCAAAGGCTGAAGTAGTTGCAACCGTATTCACAGTTATTGTTGGTTGCACTTCCTTCTCGGGATCTGTCATCACCTTCCTTAAGTTGCAAGAATTGATGACAACTCGTCCTGTTGTATTCCCTGGTGGTCGCTTCGTTATTGCAGCAACACTTGCAGGAGTGCTTGGAACGGGTGGTTGGACAATCTCTTCAGGTGGAAACACTCCCCTCCTTGTAATGGGTGGATTAGCGCTTCTATTTGGTGTGCTCTTTGTTCTACCTGTTGGTGGAGCTGACGTTCCAATCGTTATCTCACTCTTGAACGCATTCACTGGTCTTACTGTTGCTGCAAGCGGTTATGTTTTGCAATCAACACTCTTGATCGTTGCAGGAACACTCGTTGGTGCTTCTGGAACAATCTTGACTCGTAAGATGGCTGAAGCAATGGGCCGGTCGCTCTTTGGAACACTCTTTGGAGCTTTCACTGCAAAGCCACAAGAGGCAGCAGGAGCTGCTGAGACTCGTTCAGTGAAGTCAGGTTCCCCTGATGACGTTGCAATCTTGCTTAACTACGCTCAACGCGTTGTTATCGTTCCAGGGTTTGGTCTTGCTGTAGCTCAAGCACAGCACACCGTTCGCGAACTTGCAGATATGTTGGCTGCCAAAGGTATCGACGTTGCATACGGAATTCACCCTGTTGCAGGTCGTATGCCTGGTCACATGAATGTACTTCTTGCAGAAGCTAACGTTCCTTACGAGCAGCTTGTTGAGATGGATGAAGTTAACCCAACATTCCCACAGACCGACGTAGTCTTGGTTGTTGGCGCTAACGACGTCGTTAACCCAGCTGCAAAGACAACACCTGGTTGCCCAATTTATGGAATGCCAATCTTGGATGTCTCTGAAGCCGGAAATGTGATCTTCTTGAAGCGTTCAATGCGCCCTGGTTTTGCAGGAATTGAGAATGAACTTCTCTACGATGCAAAGACCACGTTGCTATTTGGTGACGCAAAAGATTCACTTACAAAGGTTGTGAGCGCACTGAAAGCGTTATAGAACTTGCAAATCTTGTAAGAGTTGCAAACCTTTTCGAAAAAAGTAGGAAAGAACCCCTAAGAGAAATCTTGGGGGCTCTTTCATTTAATATTAAACGTATACGGAAATCTTCGATCTGAGTCGATCTGAATAAATCTAGATTAATTTGCCCAATTCAAATTTTCGTAGGTGCTGTAAGCGCTCTGGGCAACCATTCCCGCGCTTTGGTAAAACTGGAGAGCTCCAGACTTATTGGCAATGTCGACGTAGAGCTCGACCGCCTCAAAACCCTTAGATGCGCAGTAACTAAATGCCCACTGCAACAACAATTTTCCAAAGCCTTGTTTATGGTGGCTATGTTTGACGCCAATAATCTGAATAAAGCCTTGATTGATATGAGCGATTTCATCTGTAACTTCTACAAAACCAACATCCTCGCCGTCTATTGAGAGGATGTGAATTCCAGAAGGATCGTAGGTAGCCGAGTCGGTTCGAAACGCCTTGAATGTATCAAGTGGGCGGCGAACAAAACCGAAATGATTTTCAAATGCATCATGCTGAATTGTATGGATTGATTTCCAGTCATCTTCGGTGACTAGCGTTCTCATTCTCGCGCCAACTGGAAGGGGCGCAAATTCTGCAGAGAGCGGCTCTTTTTTCATTGCATAGGTTGTTTGAACCTTGCCGAATCCTCTTGCTTCCCATGCCTTTACTTGCTGAGTATCTAGATTGTTTACGGTCGGCTGAAGGTTCCATTCAGGGGCCACTTTTTTCGCCTGGTTAATTGTCTCTTGAACCGCAATATCCATAAATACTGAGTCGGGCGTAACAGCGACTTGAGTCCAAAATTTCTTGCGGGCCGGGTCTGCAGTTAGGCCCACAAAGCCTTCAGCGCGAGTCGAACCATTTGGATAAATTAAGAGTGAGTGGCCGACTAGATCTGCGCGGCCAGTGACAAACATTTGGAGTTCGTCAGAAGACATGCCCTCGAAGTTGGGGTCGATAAATCTTTCCCAGCCGTCAACAATAGAAGTTGCTTCAATCAATGTTTCATTAGTCGCAGGCTCAAGACGGTAAGAATCCATTTGGCGACGATAGCATCGCTGTAAATATCAAATGGTCAATATTTGAAAATTAAGACCCGTCGGAGTCTATTTTTCGGCTAGTGCCGTCGCTAAAGTCTGCGAAAAGACTTCCTGAGGTTGAGCTCCGCTAATTCCGTACTTCATGTCGATGACAAAGAATGGAACGCCGTTAGCACCGAGTTGGCGAGCAACATCCTGATCTTGAAGAACCAGATCGCGGTAGTTATCGCTGACAAGAACTGCGATGACGGATGCGTGATCGAGACCAAGTTCGTCAGTAATGGCGAGAATATCTTCATGGGAAAATAGCGGTTTTGATTGCTCGAAATATGCGGAATACATCTTCTCTAACAACTCTTGCGCAGCGCCTGTTGATTCAGCCCACTTCAAAACGCGATGGGCGTCCATTGTGTTGCCGCTAAATGTATTTTCCAAGTCGTAACACAGACCTTCCCCATCGGCTATGGAGCAGACATTGGCCTGCATTGCAGAGACCTTTTCGACATCAATGTTGTATTTATCCGCAAGAAGTTCCTTAGTTGGGATCACACCTTCAATGTCGGGTTGTAACTGGAAAGCTCGGTGGCGAACGTGGATAGCAACGTCAGGATTTTCTTTCTTTAGTTCGGCAATTCCTTTTTCAAGCCTGCGTTTACCTATGAAACACCAAGGACAAACGACGTCAGACCAAACATCAACAATCATTTCCCTACTAGTCACTTCCGCTGTACTCATTTCTTAGCAGGCTTTCCGCGAACTAGTTGGTGCGGCCAGGCAATATCTACTCCTAATTGCGCTGCAGCCATCAATGGCCAACGTGGATTGCGAAGAAATTCGCGCGCCATCATGATTGCATCAGCCTTGCCTGAAGAAATAATTTCATCAGCTTGTTCTGGCTCTGTAATCATTCCAACTGCAGAAGTAGTTACGCCCGCCTCTCCTTTAATTGCTTCGGCAAAGTGAACTTGATATCCAGGTCCCGGAGTTATTTTGGCGTTATGAACGTTGCCGCCAGATGAAGTATCAATCAGATCTGCGCCAAGTTCTTTGAGGATTGGGGCAAGTTCAATCGATTCCTCAAGGGTCCAACCACCTTCAGTCCAGTCTGAAGCAGAGATGCGTACAAAGAGAGGTGCGCCGTTTGGCATTTCTTTTCGGACCGCGGCAACAACTTCACGCAGGAATCGAGTGCGATTTTCAAAAGAGCCACCGTATTCATCAGTGCGATGGTTAGAAAGTGGTGAATAGAACTGGTGAAGTAAGTATCCGTGGGCAGCGTGAATTTCAAGAACATCAAATCCGGCTTTAATAGCGCGCGAAGCTGCAGCCGCCCATTCATTTACAAGTACTTTAATTTCATCTTTCGTAAGTTCGCGTGGAACTGCGTATCCCTCGAATGCAAGCGCTGAAGGCGCAACGATTTCCCAGCCGCCTTCTTCCGGCGTTGCCATTAAATGATCACTTTCACCAGGTCTTGTTGTGCCGCCTTTGCGACCAGCGTGGGCAAGTTGGATTCCCATTTTCACGCCATAAGAATGAGCGAGATTAATAATTGGCGTGAACGCCGCAGCTTGTTCGTTCGTCCAAAGTCCGGGGCAACCGATTGAGATTCGACCTTCAGGAACTACACCCGTTGCTTCAACTATGACAAGCCCTGCCCCACCGGTTACGAATGCGCCAAGATGTGCGTGGTGAAATTCTTGGATAACTCCATCATTACTTGAGTACATGCACATCGGAGAAACCCATGCACGGTTGTTGAATGTTGTTTCGCGAATTGTGAGTGGATCAAAAAGATTTGGCATTTTTAACTTACTTGTAAATCAGTTGGGGCTCCGTGGACATCTAGAATCTTACGGGCCTCAAGGTCATCTCTCTTCACATCTCCGCTGAGTTTGTCTGTGCGATTGAGTGGCTTGTGTGTTTGGTGTTCTGCAGGGACAGTCCCGAGGAGTCCTTTTTGGAAATCTTCGAATGCCTTAAGAACTTCCGCCTTTGTGTTCATAACAAATGGACCCATCCAGGCAACTTGTTCGCGGATTGGCTCGCCACCTAGAATCAAAATATCCATAGATGGGCTTCGTGATTCCTGAGTTTGATCTGCGCGAATTACAAGTAGATCTCCGTCAGGATTTCCGGTGGTCTGAAGGACAGCGAGCTGGCCATTGTTAATTGGTTGGCGCTCCTCGCCCACTGTTCCGTGGCCATTCAAAGTGTAAATAAGTGAGTTGTAATCACTTCGCCACGGAAGTCTAAGTTCAGCTCCCGGTGCAATTGTTGCGTGAATCATTGTCATTGGAGTTTGGGTTGAACCTGGTCCTGCGTGATCTTCAAGTCCTTTTATCGAGCCGGCTATAACGCGCAGAAGAGCGCCGCCATCGTGTGATGCAAGCAAACCAACTTGGCTTGCACGAATATCTTGGTAAGCAGGTTTCGACCACTTCTTGGATGCAGGAAGGTTGACCCACAACTGGAACCCGTGGAATAAGCCGCCAGACATGACTAGATGTTCTGGTGGTGTTTCAATATGCAAAATTCCCGCACCGGCAGTCATCCATTGCGTATCGCCATTTGTGATTGTTCCGCCGCCGCCATGATTATCTTTATGATCAAAAATTCCATCAATAATGTATGTAACTGTTTCGAAACCGCGATGGGGATGCCATGGAGTGCCTTTTGGTTCACCTGGTGCGTATTCAACTTCGCCCATTTGATCTAAGTGAATAAATGGATCAAGGTCCATGAGATCAACGCCCGCAAATGCGCGACGAACCGGAAAGCCCTCTCCTTCGAAACCTTTAGGTGCCGTTGTCACACTCTTAACCCGACGAGTTGGTAAAGGGGCGCCATTGCTGCCCGGCGCTGCCACAACGCGTGGAAGTACGGTGATGTCGCTAACGGTTACTGCTGGCACTTGAGGACTCCTCGTTTATGGAGAGTAATGTTTGTTGAATTTTCAACTACTCGAAGTATAGAACATTTCTATTACTGAGAACATTCCCAGAGTTTCAAAGAAAAGTGAGATTTATCCACATTCACGCTCAAAGAATCAAATTTTCAAACCCCTAATGTCAGTGCACCCCACAAAGATTCCACCCATGAACGCAAATGGTGAGATTCCACGTGAGAATCCACATGAGAATCCACGTGAGAATCCACGTGAGAATCCACGTGAGAATCCACGTGAGAATCCAAATGAGATTCGCCTAACCGAGTTGCTTGAAATCACTGCTGGCATAGGAGTACTTATTGAGCTTCACGAAATGAAGCGTGATCTCTCTTCGTTTAGTTCATCGGGTCGAATTGATTATTTAAAAGTGTTGCAACGCCAAGCTTCGTGGATAAATGCATGGGAGCAGGAAGCAATCATTGCTGTTGCAGGTCTTCAACCTTCCGCGCCTGATGACTTCTTTCAAGGACCAGATGACATGGAACGTGAGGAGGTTGCCACAGCCCTCAGACTGGCACCCCAGACCGCGCAGAACCGGATTGATATTGCACGAACGCTAGTTGGACACCTGCCTCAAGTCTGTTCCGCCTTAGCAACGGGAGAAATTTCTGCGGCACATGCAACATCTATTGCCCGCGAGGTATCTGAAATTGTCGATCAAAATTTACCGGCCTTCACCATTCGGAAAATTGAAGAGATTGCGATTGCTCACGCCGAATTTCATACGCCTTCGCAAGTAAGTAATAAGGTGAGGGCGACCATTGCCAAATTGGCACCTGAGGAGTTTGAAGTAGAGGCGGAAAAAGCTCGCGAAGACCGACGAGTTGAAATTTACCCAAACAAATTTGGTATGGCTACCATTGTGGCAATCCTCCCGGCGGCAGATGCACAAACAGTCATGCTCGCTATCGATAAACTGGCTCGTATTCGTTTCGACGAAAAAGACAGTGATCGAATCGAACAATTACGCGCGGATGCGTTAACCCAAATTGCTTCCTCATATCTTGCAACTTCAGAAGGCCAGGCTCTAAATCATCGCCGCCCTGTAACTGTGAACTTAACAATCGACCTCAATACCTTGCTTGGTCTTGATGAAAATCCTGGAATTTTGATGGGATATGGTGCAATTCCCGCCCAAGTTGCCCGTGAGTTAGCCGCAGATGGGAAGTGGAGAAGATTTGTAACAGACCCTCTTACTGGCAACCTTCTTGACTACGGACGTGACACTTATGAACCACCGCAGTCACTCGTTGATTTCTTAATGGCGCGAGATCGGATTTGCAGATTCCCCGGCTGTCGCCAACCGGCCCGACTTGCCGATATAGATCATGCCCAACCCTGGGATGAAGGAGGAAAAACTTCTGCAGAGAATATGGGGTTACTTTGCAGGCGCCACCATCGAATGAAAACTGTGGGCGGATGGAATTTACAGAGCTTCGCAGATGGCTCCTGCACGTGGACCTC
>SESG01014979.1_pt1 | contig 18112 bp, 17 predicted proteins | sample 3171421 | NCBI WGS metagenome assembly SESG01 (sample SAMN10866946, study PRJNA518727) | freshwater metagenome | biome: subpolar coniferous forest; feature: holomictic lake; material: water; isolation source: holomictic Lake 227, 6 m and 8 m depth | place: Canada: near Kenora, Ontario | collected... | reverse complement strand
AATTAAAAGATGCTTTGGCGCAGGCCGGCAAAAAACTATTTTATACCAAGTTGCTTTAAAAAATAAACTGTAAATTTTTGAAAGCTTACTTGGTATTATACCCGGTAAATCAACCTTTAAATGTTTGATAGCGACCTGGTATTGAAAATCAACTTTGCCCCACCCTCATTTTTCCTTTTGATTTTTAACCGACTTAATGTATCTTAAAGCTACTTTGCATAATAAAGGGTAATCTCATGGAGAATAAAATTAATCGAGTGGCTCAAATGATTGATAAGGCCGGAAGAATTGTCATCTTTACCGGTGCGGGCGTAAGTACGGAGTCAGGCATACCTGATTTTCGCAGTCCGGGCGGTCTTTGGAGCAAATTTGATCCGGATGATTTTACCATCGACAAATTCCTTAATTCCGCGCAGACGCGAAAGAAAATGTGGAAACTTCTCCTGGAAGGCGGGTTGATGGCTGATGCCGCGCCCAACGCCGGCCATCTGGCCATAGCCGAACTAGAAAAGATGGGCAAACTGAGTTGTGTAATCACGCAGAATGTTGACAATCTGCATCAGAAGGCCGGAAATGATCCAGCTCGTGTCCATGAATTGCATGGCAATATGCAATGGCTTATTTGCCTGAATTGCGGGCAAAAATATCCTCTGGAGAATTTAGCCAAAAATATATCGTCTGATGAAAATATTCCGGATTGTAAGAAATGCAATGGTATTTTAAAGCCGGATGTTATTTTTTTTGGTGAGGCATTGCCTCAAAATGTTTTAGCGATAGCAACTCGTGAGGCGCAGGAATGTGATTTATTCATTGTCATTGGTTCATCTTTGGTAGTTTACCCCGCCGCTTATATGCCAATGCACGCAAAGCAAGCCGGCGCCGGGATAGTCATAATTAATCTGGGCGAAACCCAGCAAGACGATATCGCCGATGTGATTATTGACCACTCCGCAGGTGAGACAATGACCAAAATCATGGAAAGACTGAAGGCTAAAGGTTGAAGGATTAGATGAGATGGTGCGAAACGCCAAACAAAACATCCTAACAGTCTTCGGTCTTCAGCCTATGGACTATTTTTATGTGCCTGATTCTATTTGCCTATAAAGTTCACCCGGCCTACCAATTGATTTTAGCCGCTAATCGCGACGAATTTTATGAACGGCCGTCATCCCCCGCTGATTTATGGGAAGATGAACAGGGGGTGCTTGCCGGCCGAGATCTTCAAGAAGGTGGCACCTGGATGGGAATTGACCGTGCCGGAAGATTTGCGGCAATTACTAATTACCGCGATCCTGCCTCCTTAAAAAATAATGCTCCCTCGCGCGGTGGGCTTGTCAGTTCCTATCTTTGCGGCGATCAAAGAGCCGATGACTATTTAGAAGAAATATCCCGGCAGGATCAACTTTATAATGGGTATAATTTGATTGTTGGAGATCGCCGTGAACTATTTGCTTGTTCCAACCGTGGGGAAAAGCAAAAACTCAATCCCGGAATTTATGGCCTGAGCAATCATCTACTCAATACTCCCTGGCCAAAAGTAACCCGTGGAAAAAAGATGCTTGCAGTGTCGCTTGATAAGAAAGGATCTGAATTGGAAGATGCATTATTCGCTATGCTTGCTGATCGTAAAATCCCCGCCGACAATAAATTGCCGGACACAGGAATAGGTTTGGAATGGGAAAGAGTATTATCTTCGATATTTATATCCAGCCCCGTTTACGGCACACGTTCTTCGACAATTTTGCTTATCGGTAAAAACGGGCGGATAAAATTTGTAGAGAAAGTTTATGATGGTCAGCCTCAAGAGTGGGTGACAGGCAGTTTTTCATTTCTGAGAGAAAGGAGTATAGCATGAAAGTAGTTTATTCCGAAGAATACAAACAGGTTTATTCATCTGATCCAGCCTCAAGTCCCGGAAGGATTGAAGCCATTGAGTTCGCGCTTGCAGGCAAAGTTGATTATATCGAACCGCAAGCAGCGGATGAAAAAGATATTGCCGCTGTTCATACAAACCGGCATATAGCTGAGATTCGGCGCGAAGGAGTTTACGATATCGCGGCACTTGCGGCAGGTGGGGCCATAAAAGCTGCGCAAATCGCCCTTACTGAACCATCCTTTGCCGTGATTCGGCCACCCGGTCATCATGCTTCAGCAGATAGCGCCTGGGGTTTCTGCTATTTTAACAATATGGCGATAGCTTTGGAAAAACTTAAGCGAGAGCATAAAATTAAAAAGGCATTCCTTTTGGATTTTGATCTGCATGTTGGCGATGGCAATGTCAATATCCTGGGTGACAAGGGTTACGTGACTATCTTGAATCCCACAGGCCAGAATCGGAATGAGTATTTAAAAATTGTCGAGAACAGTCTGGGAAAAACCGATGCCGATATGATTGCCGTATCTGCCGGATTTGATCACCATGAAGCCGATTGGGGCGGTCTTTTGAAGACGGAAGACTACAGGTATATGGGTAACCTTGTACGCCAAACCGCCCACCGCAACAAAGGCGGCTGTTTCGGCATTTTAGAAGGCGGTTACAATCATACCGTTCTGGGCAAAAATGTCCTGGCATTTATTGAAGGGCTGGAAGAAGGCCAAGATTGTTCAAAATGATATGCCATTTTCACAATCTTTTCAGAATCTTGTTGACATTAAGTTAGCTTTACCTTACTTTTCAAAAAAACAAATCTCAGGTGGTCTTTTGTGAAAAATATCCTTGCCGTCTTTTTGACTATTTTCCCTGCGATTATGGTATTAATACCAGCAATTGAACTATGGAGGTTTGTCAAATGAATATCCGATCAATAATTAAAAATGTATCCTGCCTTGTTTTATTACTAATTCTATCTTTCATTTTTCTTATCAATACCGTCAGCGCTGAAACAAAAACCTTCATTAAAGAATACACATACCAGGCCAGTGATGAAGACAGCAAAAACTCCAGCCGCACGATAGCTCTCCGGGAAGTCAAAAGACTTCTTCTCGAAGAATTGGGTACATATCTGGAAAGCCAAACAGAAGTAATAAACTTTAAGCTAACAAAAGACCAGATAGTTACTCTAACGGCGGGCATTGTCCAGACAGAACTTATTGAGGAAAAATGGAATACGGAAAATTTGAAATACTGGCTGAAAGCGAAAATAACAGCAAATCCGCAGGACGTAATCAAATCCATTGATAGCCTTCGCAAAGACCGTGCAAAGGTAAAGGAATTAGAGGAATTAAGAAAAAAATCTGAAGAACTTTTAAAGGAAAATGAGCGGCTGACTAAAGAGTTAAAGACAGCAAAGGGTTATGCAAAACAAGAAACAGCACAAGCATATAAGCGCAATATTGATAATTTAAGTGCAACGGAATGGTTTGAAAAAGGCGAATCGTTATTTAATGCCGGTAATCACACCGCTGCAATAAAAGCATTTAGTAAAGCCTTAGAGCTTAATCCTCAAGAAGAAGAGGCATACAATAGCAGGGGGATTTCTTATGAAGTACTTGGAAATCATCAGCAAGCGATTAATAATTTCAGCCAATATATAAAGATTAATCCCAGGGATGTGGCACCTTATTTTAACAGAGGGAATGTTTATAGAGAACTTGGCAATTATCAGCAGGCTATTAAGGATTACAGTAAGGCCATAGAGCTTGAATCTGACGCTGACTCGCTTTCATTTTATTACTCTCTCAGAGGGGCTGCTTATGGTAAACTTAAAAATAACCAACAGGCGATTAAGGATTACAGTAAGGCCATAGAGCTTAACTCTGACGCTGGGGGGCTTTCAATTGACTACTCTAACAGAGCGAGTGTTTATATAAGGCTTGGCAATTTTCGGCAGGCTTTAGAGGATCAAAGCAAGGCGATAGAACTTAATCCTCGGGATGATGCAGAGGCTTATGGGGTGAGAGGCGCTATTTATTATGGGCTTGGCAATTATCAACAGGCTATTACTGATTACAACAAAGCAATAGAACTCAATCCAAAATATGCAGCGCTCTATTATTGTCGTGGTCTTGTCTATGATGAAATTGATAACCATAGCAAGGCTATAAATGATATGAAAATTGCTGCAAAACTTGGCTACAAAGAAGCACAGAATTATTTAAGTAAAAGACGGAAATGAAACATGTCTGAATTCATCAAAATTACCAGAGAACCTAATCCATCCTGCAAGCTGCCGGATGATCTTGGCACCCCAGTTTGGCGATATATGGATCTATACAAATTTCAATCCCTTCTTGATAAAAATGCTCTTTATTTATGTAGGGCAGATATTCTGCAAGATCGTTTTGAGGGAACATATTCTCTTCATCAGATATTATTGAATGAAGATTGGTTTAGGAAAATTGACGAATCCCACATGATTGATTCCGAAAGAGAAAAGAGACGAAAAGATCGGCTAAAAACTTATATAAGTTGTTGGTGTATGAGTGATTGTGATCTTGATTTAATGTGGAAAGGTTATATCCGCAATCCCCCAGGTATCGCAATAAAGAGTTCGGTCAGGCGGTTAAAAGATATCTGCGATAAGGCAGTTGGCTATTGGCCGATCGATATATCAATGGTTACTTATTTTGATCATGCTGGAGGAAAAAACATAAATTATTTTGGAACCCCGAACGTATTCTTTTATAAAGATCATCACTTTCAAATTGATAAAGAAGTGCGAATTGTTCATTACCCGAATATTAGTGAACCAACACCTGAACATGTATTTTTGCCGGTGTCTCTATCTGAGTTGATAGAACTTGTTGTCTTACAACCTAATGCCAGTGAAGATGATTTGAAGTCAGTACGCGTATTATTAAACGATGCCGGGCAGGTTAATTTGCCTATAACGGCCTCTCGGAATGATCGAGAACTTATTAAGCAGAATAAATAGAATCAGGTCTTGAAATGACAGTTTCCTTCACCCTTTCCCTTTTTAGCAATAGATGATTCTGCGGGATAATAGCCGCGTACCAAGGCAAATGGGCTCTATGTTATAAAAATATTTGTAAATATAATTGTAAATACATTTCATTTGTGATAATATTAAACCATGAAAGAATTTCGGTGGAATGAAGATAAAAATGAACGACTTAAGAAAGAAAGAGGCGTCTCATTTGAAGAAATTTTAGGGTCAAAATTTTTAGGAGCTGAAAAACATAATACGAGAAGTAATCAAATAGTTTTAAAGTTTGAATATAAAAAATACACTTGGATTATACCTTGTGTTGTTGAAGAAGAATATATCTTTTTGAAAACATTATACCCAAGCCGCAAATATACAAAAACACACACTAAGAACGAGGTTTAAAATGAATAAGATTAAATTAACAAAAGAAGAAAAAGAAATTGAAAATGCTTTAGTGCGTGGAGAATATACTCCAATAAAAGGAAAAGAGCTGGAAAATATTGAAAAGATTCTCAAGGCAAGAAAAAAAGATATAACTATGACCATAAGAGTTAATAGTGAAGATATTGAAAAAATAAAAATAAAAGCAAAGAAACTCAAAGTAAAATATCAAAGCTATATCTCAGAAGTTATCCATCAAGTTGCGGAAGTATAAAAAACGGGGAACTATTGGACAAAACTGTGGTCAAATCCTTCACCTTGACAATTAAACAACGCAACCACCTACCAGTCCTTGCTTTCATGCTTTTTTAGGCAATGCTGAAAAATAGAATCAGGTCTTGAAATGAAAGTTTTCTTAGTGAAACTTCAATTGAGTTGCGCCCGGCATTCGCCGGATTGCACTTTCGGAATTGGAACTTCACAATAAATGAAAGCAACCTGGTATGATAATTCAATTACTTCCCCTATCTTCAGGACATCTTTATGGCAACAGCCCCCGCGACAATCAGGACGATAGAAAAGCCGCGAATCCAGGTGATGCGCTCTTTGAGGATAAAGACGGACAATACCGTGCCGAAAAGAATTGATGTTTCGCGCAGAGCGGCAACAAGCGCGACGGGTGCCACTGTCATGGCCCAAAGCGCTATTCCGTAAGAAGCAAAGGTCAAGGCACCGCCGACGATACTTTTTTTCCAGTCCTTGGCCATCCGGTAAAACACCTGGCGGCCTTCGATGATTGGGATGGCAATGAAGAAAAACAAGGCCAGAAAGAAAAGCATCCAGCCGGTGTAGCTGAAAGCATTGCCGGATAGCCTTGCGCCCTGCGCATCAACCAGCGTGTATAGGACAATTACCAGCGCGGCTAAAAGAGCAAGAGCGACAGGCGCAGGTTTGAAACCTTTGGAAAAGCGGAAGTCCGTGGCAAGCATTAAAGCACCGCTCGAAACCAGCGCAACTCCCAACCATCCGCGTAAAGATAGTGCCTCGGCAAGCAGAATGGATGCGGCAATGGCGGTAAGTACCGGAGGCAGGCCACGCATGAGCGGATAAACAAGGCTCATATCACCTTTTTTATAGGCGAGTAATAATAAACTAAAATAAACAATATGAATGACAACGGATGCTCCGAGATACGGCCAGCAAGGACGCAGCGGTAGCGGAACAAAGGGCAGAAAGACCACACCGATAATAGCGCTTCCCGCGACGATCAAAGCGGTGTTCGATGAATTGTTCGACTCTGATTTGATCAGGATATTCCAAGCGGCATGCATCGCTGCCGCAAAAAGAATTAGTAAAACAACTCCCCATTCCATATTTCTTTTCTCCGTTTAGATTGGATGAGCTTACAGTTTATTGGTGAATCCATGATTAATCAATTGCCGAAAACGACTTTTTGCCCTAACAACGATGACTTGCCCAGGGTAATCTTGAAGTATTCCAGCATCAATTCTTCAACGATTTGTTCTTTAGGAGTGTTGGCATAGGAATCCTGTTTTTTTACTTCATTTTTGTCAATTTTACCGCTCAGGATGGCCAGAGACTTTCGAGCCTGCTGCAAGACTGTATATCTTTCAACTAAATCATTTTTGGGTAAAAATGAAAGTTTTTGATAAGTCGAGGCAATCTGGCTTGGCGCCGGCAACTTTGGCGATTCCAGAATTGCTTTTGAATTTTTGGCATTCCGTTTCATTCCTTTAATGATATGACTTGTTTGAACAAAATTAACTCCGGACCAGCCAGCCCGAATCCATTGAAAATTACCGGATCTGACCATGGGGCCTGATTCGACATAAATACCCACCGAAAAAAAATCATAGATATAAGATTTTACCCAGCCCAGACCTGCTTTGGTTGAACCGGGTATACCGGAATAAAAGTAATTCCAATCTTCATCGTTGCCCAGAATAACGCCTTTTTTACCAATGTCGGATATATCGATTTGTTTGGAAATGGAAATGAAAACCTGCCTTCCCTTGTGATTGAGAATAATCAGAGTTTTTTTCAGATCGTATTCATAATAGACGCCGGTGGTGAGGTCTGGCGTTATGCCATCGCGTTGTAATCCGTAAATAATTAACGGCTTACCTGCAGGCGGAACCAATTTCCAACTGGCGGGCATTTTTTGTAATTCCCCCGGAAGGCCGGTCCATAGCGAATATCGCAAAGAAGCCGGGCTGGTAAGAGATGCCGGCACCTGACTATTGTAGGCATATTGCAAGAAACTGGAGAAGTTGATCCGGGTATCAAATTCATAATAGGCGCCGGGGGTTTCCTTAATTTTGGGGAGCTCGGCTTCCTTATTCGTTTTAGGCTCGAGGATATAATCCACAAGAATGGCGACGGCCTGAGCATCGAGTCCGGCTTTGGGATCAGCGCAGAACCCAACAAGTTTCATTGCCGCGGCAGGCACGGGGCTTGCGGTATCGGTCAGAGAAATGGCCAGCGCCGGCCGATGTCCAAATATAATTAGCATTAAAATAATCAATGCTATCAATGGCCTGCGGAGGCCAGAGCTGTAGTTTGTTAATATTTTCTTCATTTATATTCTATAGCACACTTAGGAAGTAAATGCCAAATTTGATATTCAGGCGAACCACGGAAATCACGGGTATCCTATCCTCCGCTTCGCGGGACAACAATTAAGTTGCCTTCTGCTTTTAAAAAATGTTAAAATTTCATCATGCACTATTAATCCTGTAATTGGAGGTTTTATGGCGGATGCAATAATAATCGGAGCTGGTTATGCCGGAATGAGCGCCGCGGCGCTGCTCGCCAACTCTGGCAGAAGAGTTATCGTCTTGGAAGCATCAGGGATGATCGGCGGCCGGGCACTCTCCTATAAAAATGAGAAAGGCTATGTTTGGGAATACGGCGCTCATTCGCACCGGCTTGCGCGCAAGGGCATAGCCAACGAAGTGTTCAAAAGGCTGGGTGAAGAAATAGATTTCCTGCCGGAGGTCAAGGACGCCAAGCTGATCTTCAAAGGCAGGCTCTGGGAAAGACCTGAAGGCCCCGCAGGTTTTTTGAAAACGCCTATGCTTTCATTTCGGGCAAGGCTTGTGCTTCTGGCTTTACTAATAAAAATTAAAAAGGCCAATCCTTCAGAGTGGTATGATAAAATCCTGCTCGATTTTTATAAAACATCCTTTCAGAATCCGGAAGTCGAGGCGTTCCTGCCCTTCCTCGGCATGACCATCATGTGCCCGACACCGGATAAAGTCAGCGCGGGGGAAGTCATTGAATTCCTGCAGAGGGCATTAAAAGCCGGGATCGGCGTTGGTGAACCCCGAGGCGGCTCAGCCCAGATATTTTCCAAGCTGAAAAAACACATCGAAAAAAACGGCGAAATACATCTAAGCGAAAAGGCTACGAAGTTAATTATTGAAAACGGCAGAGCAACTGGCATTAAAACAGATAAGGCAACATACTCCACTGAAAACGTAATCTTTGCCGCAAGGCTCCCGCTGGTACTTGATCTTATGGACAATCATCTTCTGCCCAAGGCCACACTCGATTACGCGAGGAATATCGAAAACAGCTCCGGCCTTACTATTGATTTTATCACAGACAAACCGGTTACAAATATTCGCGCAGGCATACTAGGCGTTGATATACCCATCTGGGCGCGCTTTCAATCCAATGCTGATGATTCATTCACGCCTCGCGGTAAATATATCTCGACCTGGGGCATAATGCTGCCGTGGCACTTTGACGGGAACAAAAAAGTAGTTGAAGAGGCAGAAAAAAGACTCAAAGACACAATCGCAGCCATCTTACCGAATTTTCTGCCAATGGTAGTCGAAGAAAGAAAAACCGTTGTACCGGTAATGAACGGCAATGTCCTCACGCCCGTTCAGTCCAAACCGCACAGACCGAATATCGAATGCGCTACAATTAAAGGGCTTTATTTGATTGGCGACACGGTCAAGGGTGACGGATGCTCTGGCGACATCAGCTTTTCTTCAGCTCTGATCGCGGCGGATAAAATATGTTCTGGATTTAACCCGGCTTAACTTTTTGCAGCATATCTCCCATCATGCGATGGATTAAATTGATGGCTTTTAGCGGGCGAAGCATGACTTTAAAATCGCTAATCCTGCCGTCAGCGTCCCAGGTAATCATATCCACGCCATTGACGGTAATACCTTCTATCACAGTGGAGAATTCCAAAAAGGCGTTGTTACCGGAAATGACCTCTCTTAGATACTTAAAACTGTCATTATTAAAAACGTAAAGGGCAGCGATAAGGTAGAGTTTGGTTATCTCTTTTCCCTGTTGCGGTGTATGAACAACCGGAGAATGAAATACTACATTTTCCGCAAGAATATTGTCAAGTCCCGCTGCATCCTTTATTTCAATTATTTTGTGCCATGCTTCGATGGTATTTTCAATCATATCTATACTCCAAAATTTTTCTTGTTTTGATATTTCCTATTCTTCGCCATTCTCATTTATTAAAAGATTTAGTTTCTCGATAGTCGCTTCTACTACTCTTTTTGGAGCTTTAGCTATAAATTTAGTTTCTCTTTTTTCCCAATCCAAGCTTTTTACCTGATCAGCAAGGATTACCCCATTTATTATATTCTTAATAATTACTTTTACTTCGAACGGGTAATCTTTTATTTTTGATGTTATAGGACAAAAGATCGCTAAGCCAACCTTACCATTATATTCTTTCGGCGATATCACTATTGCCGGACGATGCCCCGATTGTTCATGTCCACTCTGAGGGTTGAATGATAACCAGACAATATCACCGCGAGATGGCACATATTTACCAGATTTCTTTTCCAACACCACCTCCCGTAAGCTCTTCTTCGTGGATGTTTTCATCAGTAATTTTTGACAGCAACCCTCGCAAATTTAACTTTGTCTTCATGGGAACAATTTCGATTTTGTCAGTCTTCTTGCGCAAATCCACAGACGTTCCTTGCTTCAAATTAATATCCTTGGCATAGCTGCCGGGAATTCTTATTGCAAGGCTATTACCCCATTTTTGAATAGTGACTTCCATATAACTCCTCCTTGTATATACAAAGACTATACATTACTTTGAAACATGTCAAGCTTATTTAGAATGCTGCGATAGAGTTGATAAACCGACCGTGGCTGCGGTAGGATAGATCGGTGAGATTATCGGAAAAGTCGGTGATATGAACGCACGGCAACAGGTTCATCCAAACGGATGTATTTGGATTGAGGTGACCGGCCCATATTTCCTTACAGGCCGCTTTCACGGATCAGGGTTATCCAGGCATGGCGGATTAATGCCAGGGCTGGAGATTGGCGGGTTGCCTCAAGGTGAGCCACACCCCGCAGGCGAATAGGAGGAACACTGCCGGGCGTACATTGATCAAGCCTGACGCGATAGTGTGGTGAGACCGGTACCAGTTGGTGCTGTTCATCCGGATGGGTGGTAATAGGGCCGCCATAGAAGGAGGCTAGTGAGAAGTCATCAAGCATGGTTGTGCTGACTCGGTCTATTTCAGCAATCTTGCAGTTGAAAGCACCGTATTCAACCGCATCAGGAATAAATCGCGCAGTGCCGCCGATACTGATCCGCCTCAGATCCATTTCTTCCAGGTACACATCCACCCGGTTCCTGGTCAGATCAGCAACACTTGCCACCCACTCGCGCGCAGCTACCCAACCGCCAAGCATGATCTCATCGTTTTTGTGGACTACAGTACCGTCGAAAGGTGCCCGCAACTGGAGTCGATCTTCTTCACCTTTAAGGCTGTGCAGAATGCCTTCATCACCATGTAACCGTTTCTGAAGCACATCACCCTGGCTGAGCAGTTCTTCGTTGAAGGCCTGCTGGTTAACCTGCCAGCGACTAAGCGATGCCGAAGGAGCTGATTCAGCCTTACGTTGATCAATATCTGGCGAGATCAAACGGGCCAGCAGATCGCCGGCCTTGACCGTGGAATGCAGTGCTGTTGCCGGAGCATCAACCAGCCGGCCCGGCGCTGGCGCAACCAGACGCTGTTCTCGGGCTGCCCCCAGGATTGCCGGTGCTGACACTGAAGACTGCCAAGGTAGCAGTATGAGCAGCAGACCAATCACTAACAAAATAAGTGATCTAAACAATGCTGGAGTAGTGCCGATCTCGCTGCGGCGCTCCCACCAGACCTTGATCTCATCGGTGATCGGCAGGGCGATAAACCAGATGATCTCAACCGCAAACAGCAGTATCCCCAATGCCTTGAAAAAGAAGTGATAGACCAACAGGGCGATCCCAAGAAAGAGCACCAGACGGTAGATCCAAACCGCCAGGGAAAAGATGATTAGAAAACGACGCAGACCGAGGGTAACTGTTTCCGGTTCAGGATTGCCAAACCCGAACAGCACTTCCCGCAGCCACCAGCGGCCGAAGGCAAAGGAGCGGGGATGGAGATTGGGGATAGAAAGCAGATCGGCCAGGATAAAGTAGCCGTCAAAACGCAGGAAGGGAGAGGCATTCAGGGCAATGGTCATAACCCAGGCCGTGGTGGCCAGAAAGAATGCCGCACCTTTGGCCGAACCGTCAGGCAAAAGCAGCCATGCCCAGGTGGCAAGCACTGCCAGTGCCAGTTCCGCTATTATACCGGCACTGCCGATGATCAGGCGTTGCCTGCGCGATTGCAGCTTCCAGGCCTCATTGGTGTCGGTGTACAGCATGGGGGTCATCACCATAAAGGCAATCCCCATGGCCGGCACCTTGCACCCGTAACGATGTGCTGCACAGGCATGGCCAAGTTCATGGATGATTTTGGCAAGCGGGATAGTGATTGCCAGAGTTATGATCCCTTCCAGACTTTTAAAGGCGGTAAAGAAGTGGATGAACTGATCCCAGTGTCGGGATACCAGCAGCAGTGCGGTTACTGCCAGCAGCGAGATGGACAGCGGGAAGAGCGGGGTAAAGAAGATGTTGGCCAGCGGAGCGATGGTCTCAAGAAAACGCTGTGGTCGTATCAGGGGAACACGGAAAAAGAGATAGTTCTTGACCAGCCAGAGCCACCAACTGCTGCGCATTTTGTTACGGGCCGCCAGTATCCGCCCGGTGGTGGTCGCCCCCTGGGGTTCGGTCAGAAAGTGGGCTTCAAGAAACGGCACCAGCCCTTCTACATCCTGGTCTTCAACGCTTAGAGTGGTTGCCTGGTTGACAGCTTTGCTAATCGCCTCCGGACTGCCCAGATGCCAGCGGGAGAGCATCTCAAAGGCGGCCCAGGTGATCAGGTAGAACCGGTTGGCTGCAGGATCGTGCAATGACCAGACCGGTGAGCCGTCACGCTGGGGCGGAGACGGAAACAGGGCCAGTTCCTGGCGCAGTGGGGGGAGTGTTTTGGCAGCTACCATCATGGCTGCATCACCATCCCAAACGCTGGCGCAGGAATGTCAGAGGACGCCTGAATATGGCATAGCCCAGAGATACCTTCTTGCCATAGATCTTGGCAATACCTGAAAGTCCGATTCTGGGCAGATTCGAGGAATTCACAAAATCAGCCTTGAGCCGGTAGCCAACCTGGCCGCCCGGCATTACTTCGGTCCGGAAGGCAGCCGTGGTCAGACTTGCCTCATGGGGGTTTTGGGGATCATTGGTCAGGTAGAGGGTAATCCTGGTGCCAGGCTCAAGCGCAATTGCATCAGCAACCGGCAACCGGATCAGCAGTTCCGCCTTTTGCGGATCAGCGATTAACAGCACCTTTTCACCAATGGTTACCCCTTTGCCGACCCAGTCGGTGGGGTCACTGAAAATGGCAATGCCGGCCACGGGAGCAACCGCCTCCATGCGCTGTAACAGCTTGCCAGTGCCGGAAAGATCTGCTGCCCGTTCTTCCATTCTGCCCCGCCGGGGAGCCATTTCGGTCTTGCCGCGATCATCCTGCAAAGCCAGCACCGATGCCTGCCGGTATTCCTCTGCAGCCACCTCGTAGGACTTGCGGGCTACACCCTGTCTTGAGCGCAGTCCGGTTTTGTCCATGCTGAATAAAGCCTGACCGGCTTCAACCGCTTGATTGGGTCTGATGTAAAACTGTTCGATTACCCCATCCAGGGGGGCGCGTACCAGAAAGGGATCTTTGGCCGTTACCTCCGCCGGTGCCAATACCGACAAATGGACCGGTATCAGCAAACCCAGCACTACCACTACTGCCAGACCGATTTTAACTTGGAGACTGCTGCCGACTGAACGGAGCTTGTCGAGCAGGGGAGCCTTGCGGTGATGCAGAGTCAGGCCGTGGCTAAAGATGGAACCCAGCTCTGATGCCAGTGCCAGTTCACCCTCCTGCCAAGCCTCTTCCCGTGCCAGCAGCAAAATGCCAAAAAAATTACCATCCGGCCTGACAAGCGGCACTACCAGTCCGCAAGCCGGCAGCCATTCCTGCCAGTCGGCAGCAATAGACTTGGGAAGTGCTGCAACAGCAATCGGAGTTGGCACTGCGGGGCACAGCAGGGCGGGGAAAAGTTCAGTAAGCCAGTTAAGATAGGGAGAGTTGCGCTCCGGCAGCGGCAGACCTGACAGGGCAACCACTCCAGAGTCCTTCATCCAGAGGGCTGCCTGACGGTACTGCAGCAACTGTTTGGACTCATTAACGGCAATAAAGGCTGCTTCATCCAGGGTGCGGGAAGTGCGAATCCGTTGCTGTAACTGCAGAATCAGACTTAATCCTAGAACCTGACCGGATTGTTCAACACTCATTTGCGTTTTCCCCCGCCAAAGGTAGCCCAGCCACTCATGCCGGGTAGCAGCTCAAGCTTTCTACCATCAATTTCACCGGCGATGACCGCTGTCTGGCTCAAGGCATCAATCTTTGCGCCAATCCTCACCACATGAGCGGAATAGCTGCGCCCCCCCATCTCTTCAATTTGTACGCTAAAGATGGTGCCAGCTTTCAACCAGGCAAGCAAGCGTGAGGGAACAAGCATCTTAACCTCAAGGCGACTGGTATCCACAATATCGATTAGCGGCTTACCAGGAGTCACATACTGGTAGGGATCAGCCATAAGTTTGACCACTCTGCCGTCAAAAGGTGCCTTGATGCTGCATTTGGAGGCCGTGACCTTCATAACTATTAAATCAGCCTCGGCTTCCTTGGCCTTGGATATCGACTGTACAAGCTCAAGGTTGCTCAGTGCTTTTAGTTCTGACAGCCGCTTGCTGACAAGCAGCGCACTGCTGGCTGATTCAGCAACAGCCTCCGCCTTGCGTAGTTGGGATTCAATGATCGCGCAATCAAACTGTACAAGCAGATCACCCTTGTTAAAAGCAGCGCCGTCTTTTAGCGGCAGGCTTGATATATTGGCTGCAATCTCAGAAGCAATTGAGCTTTGTTGGTATGCTGTCAGTTGAACACGAAACCGGCCAGATCCGCCATGTTCCTGGGCCATAACAGGCATTGCTGTTATGGCCAGAGTCAAAACTGCAATGAACCACCTCATGTGCCACCCTTTACTGCCGAAGTTTCAATATTGCTTATCACTTTGCTTTCATACTGTCAATCTTCGGAATCCCGGCAGATTTTGGTTCACGTTGAGGCTCAGTAGCGACATCATATTTTACTGCGCGTTTATCGTCCGCCAGAGGTGGAGATAGTTTGGAGACTGGTTCTTCAGCACGAGTCACAGGCTTGGCGGCAGGCTCCGCCTTGGGAGCATCTACAGCAGGTTTCTGATCCGGAGCCGCAGCAGCAGGAGCTGGCACCGGTGCGAGAATTACATCCGCTTTGGGACTAACAGGTGTTGGATCAATCAGCTTTTTAATCTCCCTGGTCAGCGTTTTCAAGTCGTGGCCTGTAACGGTATCGGGCAATGGATCGTGGCCAAGGGTTGTAGTCATCTGGCCATAGGCATTTTGCAGCGCTGCATAATTCTGGTAGCGGCGATAGTCGGCCATTAGCAATGAAGTGGCAGTCTTAATTTCATTAAGACGGTTCTCTGCGCCACTTCTGGTCTGCTTGCTTGTCTGCTCATGAATCTTGTAATCAATGGTTAAGAGCTGATCAGAAAGCTCGTACTGTCGCTTGCGGCTGATAAAATCCTGATACGCCACATGTACCTGGGTTATGACTGCAATGCTGAGCGCCATACGCTGGGTCTTGACCAATTCGGTCTGATTGCTGGCAATTATGTACTGAGTTGGCCCGGAGAGCAGGTTCAACAAGTTCCAGGTCAGGCGAGCGCTTCCTTCAATCCATCTCTGATTCAATAAAAAGGTGTTGCTGTCATAGTGGCCGCCAACGGTCATTTCAAAACCGGGTAACATTCTCAGGATGGTCTTTTTAACCTCATGAGCACTGACCCGCTCGTTGTAATCAGTTTCCCGCAGTTCAGGACGCATCAGCAATGCCCGCATCTCCATGACCTCAAGTGATTCCTTGATTTCGGGCAGTGTCAGGTTTTCCTGATTCACCAAGGTAAAGGCCTGCCCACTCGGCAGGTTGATCAGGGAAGCCAGACGGGGCTTGGCCTGGGCCAGTTCATCTCTGAACCCTTCCAGATTTTTCATAATTTCAAGCAGGGTCTTTTTATAGTTCAGAGTCTCCAGGGGAGGACGCAGCATTTCCTGCTCTATCCGATTGATGTCCTGTAGCGCATCATTTACCTCTTTCAACAGTGGAGTAAACTTACTTTCAAGCTGCTGTGCGCCCAGCGCCTGCCAATAGCCCTGACGGATCTGCTGAAAGATGGTGTGCACAACCTTTCGGCGGCGCTCCGCCATGATATGGGAACGTTCTGCCTGCTGTTTAGCCTGAAAGTAGCTGATGCCAAAATCAAGGATGTTCCAGGTCATGGTCAGATCAGCAGTATAGTGACCTTTGTCCTGCGATGTTGATGGCGCCAGAGACTCCATCCAGGTATAAACGTTTGTACTGGACGATGCGTTGTAACTGTCACGTTCAGAATAGCCTGCCGCTGCAACCACGCGGGGCAGCATGTCAAACGTCATTACCTCTACCTGCCTTAGTGATAGTGCATCCTCCAGCAGCTTGACGCGGTGATCCAGGTTGTACTTAAGACCGCGTGCCATAGCTTCCTCAAGAGATAGGGCTGCAGCAAGTGGCTCCTGATCCTTATACATGTTTATACCATCTTCCTTGATCCGGGTTACCAGGTCCTGTTGGGTAACCGGAGCGGTTTTTACTGCGCAACCGGCGGCTAGTACAGCAATGGCTAAAAGTAAAATCAGTTTTTGGGGAATCTGCATGTTTAGTATGCTCCTTCTGTTAGTATAAAGATAAATGACTTGCAACTATTGCAACCTGGCCGTTGTTCTCTGCAAGGTTTCCAGTAGTGCTTCGTTTCTGCCTCGCAACTGCTGCTGCTTAAACTGATCCGACAACGAAGACCTGCCCATGCCAGCATACCTTCTCTTCGGCTGTTGAGGTTTGTCCTTGTCATGATCTGTTGGTTTTAGGTGGTAAGAATCAATCCCTTCCGCATTTGAATCGGTCTGTCGTTCTTTTATGGTCTGAGCGTCATTGGATTCCAGTTCGGTAATGTGCAGCAAAAACTGGGCAACGGCCACATTACCGCGATCATCCCGAGCCAATATCTTAATATCCATGGCACCGCCGGTACCTTTTGGCGGTTTACCGGTAAAACGTCCACTATCCGGGTCAAATGTAAGCCATTCAGGCAAAGGACTGCCATCAGCAAGACTGGCTTCAAGGTATATCTTGGCGTTACCGCTGCTGTGGCGGAAGGTGCCTGTGGGCAGATTGAACGATCCGACTTCATCTACCAACATTTCCTGTGAGGACGGAGTCTTGACCAGATACAGATCGTATCCGTAAATGTTGTCAGTAGCGTCACCGCCGCCTATACCACCGCCCGCACCATCGCCGTTATCGCCATATTGCGACAGACTCCCAAGGAGTGTGGATGCCGGATCATTGAAGGAATAATATCCGGGAATAATTACAACAGGCGGATCAGAAGAAGGTAACGGAGTCCCAAGCGGGGGCGCGCCAGGGGGCTCAGGAGGTGCCGGTGGTAAGTAAATCGCGTTGACGGTCACGCTGATCGTAGCGGTCTCAGTAACGCCTGTCGGACTCGTGACGGTATAGGTGAAACTGTCAGAACCGCTGTAGCCGGCTGCCGGCGTGTAGGTCAGGCTTCCATCGGCCAGGAAGGTTACTGCCCCGTGCATGCCTTGTGTGACAGCGGTGACTGTCGGTGTTCCTTCGAAGTTGTCGGCGCTACCGCCGCCAACCCCGGAGATGGAGTTGAAGGTGATTGCCTTGTCTTCTGTTGTGGTGATGCTGTCAGCCACGATATCGGCCACGGCCGTAACACTTGTGTTCAGTGTAACTGCATTACTGCTGTTGCTGTACCGGGTTGTTACACCCGATTTGGCGGTATCATCGGACACATCTATGCTGCGGTCACCCGAAGATGGTAAGGTGCCTGTGGAGTTATCCGCCAAACGCACTATCAACCCAGTCGGGGCGCCGTTGTAGTCCGCCACCGGAACAAAGCGTAGAGAGTCTCCCTGCGCCACAAACAATCCATTGTTAGTCTCTACCGTGCCGACATCCGTCCAGGTTCCAGCGCCTATGCGGTACTGCCAACTGCCTTCCGTGGTTGGATTGGCTGTATTGGCAACAATCACCACACCCGCCAGGTTGTTGGCGCTCGTCCCGCCGGTTACCGTATCGGCGCTGTCAACGAACTTGCCGTTAAACAAGTTGTGTACCGTGTTTCCCGGAGCTGATGTTCCTACATCCTCCAAGAGCGCCGTTAACGTCGCGGCAGAAGCATCGCTGCGCGTTGGCGCATCGTTGATGGCCGTAACACTTGTG
>SESG01037102.1_pt1 | contig 18139 bp, 8 predicted proteins | sample 3171421 | NCBI WGS metagenome assembly SESG01 (sample SAMN10866946, study PRJNA518727) | freshwater metagenome | biome: subpolar coniferous forest; feature: holomictic lake; material: water; isolation source: holomictic Lake 227, 6 m and 8 m depth | place: Canada: near Kenora, Ontario | collected... | reverse complement strand
GGTGGAAATCATGGCGGCCCTGCGCACGCTGTTGCCGGCGGCGCCCGAGATCAAGCCCGAGCACCTTGGCGCTTTGCAAACTTTGAAGCAGGTCGTGGACTTCCTGACCTCTGGTCCGGGCATTGATCCCGCCGCAGCGCCAAGTCCGGCCACCCCGGACAGTCCGGTCGCGATAAGCCGGCAGCATGCCGGCGCTCCGGGCGGAACGCCGGCATCTTGCCGGCTTAGCGTGACCGAACAGACCGAGCAGTCTAAAATGACCCACGCCCAACGGAGCCCGCCGCCAAGTCCCTCCCCGGTCCCGGCGACACCGGAGGCGAAGAACGGCGCCGGGCACGAGGAATCGGGCCGCATCGCTCATTCACCCGGGGCGCAGCCACCGCAGGAACTTCAGCGCCAGGTCATCCGGCCCGTGCGCCTGGGCGGTTCGGATGGGCGCCGGTTGGTGGCGCTTCCGGCCCAGGGACGGATCTGGATTACGGATGACGGCTCGGAGCTGGCCGCCGCGGTCGAGCTGCGGCTGAAGAAACTGGGCTACGCGGTGCGCCGTGGTGCTCCGGGTGATTTCATTCGCCGGGCGCGGACCGAGCATCCGGCGGCGCTGGTTATCTTGTGGCCGGCGACTCGGGCCACCGATTCCGGGATCAGCGAGGCTTTTCGTCTGATCCAAGCGGTGGGACCTGCGCTCCGAAAAGTCAACGACGGCGGGATCCTGATGACGGTATCGCGGTTGGACGGGGTTTTTGGCTTTGGCTCGCTGAATGGCAACGGCGACCCGGTCAGTGGCGGACTGGCCGGCTTGCTCAAGACGGCACGGCATGAATGGCCGGAGGTTCACTGCAAAGCGATCGACCTTAACCCCGAAGTCCAGCAGGGCCCGGAGGTGGCGGATGCCATCGTCGAGGAGATGTTCCGCGCCGGGCCGGTGGAAGTTGGATTGTTCGCCGGCGAGCGGTTCAGTTTGGAGCTGCAGACCGTGCCGCTGCCCGCCCGTAATGGGTTTGCCGTATTGAAGGATGGGGACTTGGTGGTGGTGACCGGCGGGGCGCGCGGCATTACGGCCAAAGCGATTCTGGAGTTGGCGCGGCTGGCTCGCCTGCGGCTGGTGCTGCTGGGACGGAGCCTGCTGGCGGAGAGCGAGCCGGAATGGCTGACCGGCGTTACGGACGCAGCCGAACTGAAGCGGACCTTGCTGGCGCGGTCCAGAAATGGGCACGCGCCCAAACAGATTGAAGCGAAGTATCGCGAAGTGCTGGCGCAGCGCGAAATCCGCCACCATTTGGAGCAGATTCAGGCCACCGGGTCCACCGCGATGTATCGCTCGGTGGACGTGCGCGATGCCGCTGCGGTGGAGAAGGTGCTGCGGGAGATTTGCGGGAAGTTCGGGCCGGTCTGTGGGCTGGTCCATGGGGCCGGGGTGCTGGCGGACCGTAAGATCGAGGACAAGACCGTGGAGCAGTTCGACCTGGTTTACGGAACCAAGGTTGCCGGGTTGGAGAACCTCATGCGATGTTTGGGGGGCGACGAGCTGAAACTGCTGGCGCTGTTCTCCTCCTACACCGGCCGCTTTGGCCGCACGGGCCAGGTGGATTATGCCGCCGCGAACGAGGTGTTGAACAAGATTGCGCAGAGCGAATCGCGGCGACGGCCAGAGTGCCGGGTCGTCTCGTTCAACTGGGGGCCCTGGAACGGGGGTATGGTTTCGGAGGGCCTGCGCAAGATCTTTGAAAGCGAAGGGGTGGGCCTGATCGAGCCGGAAGCGGGGGCGGAGTTTTTCGTCCGGGAGATCTGCTCTCCCGTGGGCCAATCGGTGGAGGTGCTGGCCCTGGCACCGGGCGCGCACACGGGGCGCAACGGAAACGGAAACGGGGCTCACCCGCAACCGGCGGCTGCTCCCGCGGTGCTGAACCTCGCGTTCGAGCGCGAGGTGAGCGTTGAGGCTTTGCCGTGCCTGGAATCGCACGTGCTGAACGGCCGCCCGGTGGTGCCGGCGGTGCTCATGATTGAATGGCTCGCCCATGGCGCGGTGCATGGCAATCCCGGGATGGCTTTCCACGGGTTTGAGAATTTCAAGGTGCTCAAAGGGCTCGTCCTGGAGCCGGGCTCCAAGACCACGGTGAGTGTTCTGGCGGAAGCCGGCCAAATGCGCGACGGGCTGCTGCGGGTCCCGGTCCAGATGGTCAGTCTCGGGGGTGGACGCACCGTGCCGCATGCGCGGGCCGAGATTTTGCTCGCCGAAGCGCTGCCGGCGCCTCCCGTGGACTGGACCTCGCCCGTTCTCCACCCCGGCAACAACGGCCACCATTTTATCTACGGCCAGGGCCACCTCTTTCATGGGCCGCATTTTCAGGGGATCGAAGCCTTGGAATACTGCTCGGAGGAGGAAATGGCCGCGCTGGTAAAGAGCGCGCCGGCACCCAGGCAATGGATCCGGAACCCGCTGCGGCCGACGTGGATGTCGGACCCGCTGGCGCTGGACAGCAGTTTTCAGATGCTGATTCTGTGGAGCTGGGAACACCGCCGCACGGGCTCGCTCCCGTGTGCCATCGGTCGCTTCCGCCAATTCACCGCCGCCTTTCCGAAGGCTGGCAGCCGGGTGGTTGTCCGGATTGATTCGGGCCAAGCCCCGGTGGTGACGGCCACCCTGCAATTCCTGGATCGTCAAGGCAAACTGCTCGCCCTGGTGGAGGGGTACGAGTGCGTGCTCGACCAGGGACTCGGGGAGGCTTTCCGCCGCAATCGGTTGCCGCATGAAGGATAAGACCAAGCGCGCCGCCAGGAATACCCAGAAATGGTGCGATGAGCCGGTTGCGATAGTGGGTTTTTCCGGTGTGTTCCCTGGTGGCCGCACGCTGGCGGATTTTTGGGGCAACGTCGAGCGGGGGGTGGACACGAGCCGGCCGGTTCCCCCGGGCCGATGGGTGCTGGATCCCCACACCATCAGCGGTTCCGGTCCGATCGCCCCCGACCGTGTCTATACCGATCGTGGATGCTTCATTGAGGAATTCCAACTCGACCCGACCGGCCTCAATCTGCCGGCGGACTGGCTCAAGGACCTCGACCCGTCCTTCCAGTTGTTACTCGAGGCCGGACGCGGCGCGCTGGCCAGCACGCGGGGCAAACGCGCCGACGGCAGCCGCACGGGCATTGTTCTGGGAAACATTGCGCTGCCAACCACCGCTTCCTCGGCGTTGGGCCGGCAGATCCTGGGCCCCTTGCTGACTGGGGAAGTGGCAATGGACGCTCCGGAAGTGGTTTCGCTGAACCGCTACGTCTGCGGGATGCCGGCGGGAGTTCTAGCCTTGGCGCTCGGGTTGGGCGGAGGAACCAGCACGGTGGATGCGGCGTGCGCCTCCTCGCTCTACGCTCTCAAGCTGGCCGGCGATGAACTGGTGGCCGGCCGCGCCGATGCCATGCTGGCTGGCGGGCTTTCCCGTCCGGATTCGCTCTATACCCAGATGGGGTTTTGCCAACTGCGCGCCCTCGCCCGGAGCGGGCGCTGCGCCCCGTTTGACGCCGAGGGAAGCGGCTTGATCGTCGGCGAAGGAGCTGGCGTGCTGGTGCTGAAGCGGCTCGCGGATGCTCTGCGGGACGGGGATGATATCCAGGCCGTCATTCGTGGCATTGGACTGTCCAATGATCTGGACGGGAATTTGTTGTCGCCGGATTCGGAAGGCCAGTTGCGAGCGCTCCACCAGGCCTACCAACAGGCGGGTTGGTCACCCGAGCAAGTGGACCTGATTGAGTGTCATGCCACCGGTACGCCGGTGGGTGACGCCGTGGAATTTGAGAGTTTGTCGAAGCTGTGGCAGGGAGGAGGTTCCTGGCAGGCGGGACAATGCGTGCTGGGCGCCGTTAAAGCGAACGTCGGGCATTTGCTGACGGCCGCCGGCAGCGCCAGCCTGATTAAAGTCCTGCTGGCCTTGAAGCATCATACCCTTCCTCCGACCGCTAATTTTCGGCGCGCGGCGGACAAGATCCCGCTGGCGGGCAGCCCATTCCGTATTCTCCAGCAGAGTGAGCCCTGGAACCGGCGAGAGGCAAATACCCCACGGCGAGCCGCCGTCAATGGTTTCGGGTTCGGCGGGGTCAATGCCCACGTCCTGATCGAGGAATGGATGGGCCAGCCGGCGTCGCGCCCTCAGAAGGCGCGCCCGACCGTTTCACCCGCGCCGGTTGCGATCATCGGGATGGCGGCCAGCGTTGGGCCCTGGACGGAACTCAGGTCATTCCAGGAGCGGGTGCTGGGCGGCGGTCGCGACGTGTCTCCGGCGGAACGCGCGCACTGGCGGGGTGTTCCGGTGGAGGAACTGCGGCGCCTCTTTGGCGTCGAGGCGGTGTTTCCCGGCTTCTACTCCGAGGACATCAACATCCCGGTGAGTCGTTATCGGATCCCGCCCAGGGAGCTGGAGGAACTACTGCCCCAGCAGGCGCTGATGCTGGAGGCCGCCCGTTCGGCGCTGCTCGATGCGGGCTCAGCCGACGCCGAGCCGGCGCGCACCGGCGTGGTCATCGGCTTGGGCCTGGACCTCCGAACGACTGACTTCCATTTACGGTGGCAGACCCTGGAGGGAGGGAAGACTCCGCTGCACGACCTGCCGCTGACAGCCGATCGGACCATGGGATCGCTGGCCGGAATCGTGGCCAGCCGGATCGCCAAGGAATTCCATTTTGGGGGGGCGAGTTTTACTGTGTGCAGCGAGGACTGTTCGGGCGCCCGTGCCCTCGAAACCGCCGTGCGGGCGCTGCAAAACGGTGAGCTCGATCGCGCGGTGGCCGGGGCAGTTGATTTGACCGGCGACCTGCGCACGCTCTGGGCGACCGATGTTTTGCAGCCGTATTCGCGCCAAGGCTGCGCCCGGCCTTTCGATGCGCGCGCCGACGGTCCGGTGCCGGGGGAAGGTGCGGTGGCGCTGGTATTAAAGCGGCTGGAGGACGCCCGACGCGACGGGGACCGGATTTATGCGGTTATTCGGGGCATCGGGGCGGCTGGCGGCGGGGAGATTGGGGGCCGGTCGTCCGCGCCGGAAGGCGGCCAGCTTGCGTGGCGCGAGAGCAAGTACTCCGCCGCTTACCAGCGCGCGTTGGAGAGCGCTTACGCGGAGGCGCGGGTTGAGCCCGCGTCGGTCGGATACGTCGAAGCAAACGGTCTGGCGCGTCCGGGCGAAGATGAGACGGAGGTCAGCATCCTCGAGGCGTTTTTTCGCTCCCGCCAGCGCCAGAGCCGCTGTTACCTGGGGAGTGCGAAGGCCGACGTGGGGCATGCGGGCGCGGCTTCGGGTTTGATTTCGGTGGTCAAGGCCAGCCTGGCGCTTTACCAGGAGATTATCCCGCCCTTGCGCGGGTTGCAGCAGCCGCTGTCAAGCATTGTCAACTCGAAGACCCTCTGCGCGCCGGTTTTTCCCCAGTGCTGGGTGAGGGACCGCGCCCAAGGGCCGCGGCGAGCCGGGGTAAGCACCGCCAGCGTGGATGGCAATGTGCTGCACGTGGTCTTGGAGGCGAACGAGGAGCCGGTTGGCGACCGCCGGGCGGGCGAGCGAATGCGACCGCTGGGGGCGTTACCCGAAGCCCTGTTCGTGCTGAAAGCCGCCGATTCGGAAGGCCTGCGCAGCCGGTTGCGGAGTTTGCGTCAGATGTTCGATGACTCCCAGGCTGATCCGGTCGAAACGATCGCACGCGCCTGGTGGCAGAGTTCGGCGACGGGCGAGACCGGATGTTGCCTGGCACTGGTCGTTCGCGACCGGGAACAGTTGGCGCGTTTGCTGGACGCGGCGGTACATTGTGTCGAGCGAAGCCTGGTTTCCACTCCCCAGGGGATGGTCACGGCACAAGACCGGGACCGGTTGTTCTATGGTCCGCCTGGGCGACAGGTGAGCGGGGATTTGGCTTTCGTTTTTCCCGGAGCCGGCAACTGTTTCCCCGAGATGGGACGCGAGCTGGCGCTGCGGTGGCCGGAGGTGCTGCGGGCGCAGGACCGCGAGAATCAGTTCCTCGCAAGCCAGATGCACGTCGAGCAGTTTTGGAACGCCGCGCCCAACAGTGGCCTGGGAACGGACCATCGGTCGGTCATCTGCGGCCAGGTGGCCCTGGGCACCATGGTTAGCGACCTCGTGCTTCGTTTCGGCCTTCAGCCGACCGCGGTGGTGGGATATAGCCTGGGGGAATCGACCGGGCTGTTCGCGCTCCGCGCCTGGACGGACCGGGATGAGATGTTGCGACGGGTCAGCAGTTCGACGCTCTTCACCAAAGATCTGACCGGGACCAGCGAAGCTTTGCGGCGAGCCTGGGGGTTGGCGGGCAGCCAACCGGTGCAGTGGCAAGCCGGGCTAGTGGACCGTCCGGCTGCGGAGGTTGGCGCCGCCGTGGCCCCGGGGGAGCGGATCTACGTGCTGATCGTGAACACCCCCGGCGAGTGCGTGATTGGCGGCGAAGCCTCAGCCGTGAAAGCGCTGGTGGGGCGCCTGGGTTGCCACTGGTTTCCCCTGGGCGGAGTCAGCACGGTGCATTGCGAATTGCTGCGACCGGTGGAGCAGGCTTACCGCGAGTTGCACCTGTTTCCTACCTCGGCACCCGCCGACATCCGCTTTTTCAGCGGGGGTTGGGGCCGTCCGTATCATCCCGACCGGGAGACGGCGGCGGAAGCGATCGTTGCCCAGGCCAGCGACCGGCTTGATTTTCCCCGGCTGGTGCATGCCGCGTACGGTGCCGGGGTGCGCATCTTTCTCGAAATGGGACCCGGCAATTCGTGCAGCCGCATGATCGGCAAAATCCTTGCAGGCCGTCCGCATATTGCCCGCTCGCTTTGCGCTTCCGCCCAGGAGCCGGTCACCAGTTTGTTGCGCGTGCTGGGTCAATTGGCGGCGGAGGGTTTGCCGGTGGACCTCAGCCCCCTTTACCAGGCGTCCGCTCCGGAACCCGTTCGGGCGGAAAGCCGGTCAGACACAGGCGTTCCTCGAATTCGGATTCCTATCGCTGGCCCATCGATCTTGTCCCGCCGGGGTGCCCCGGCGGAACGGGCGAGAGCGGCGGTCGATAAGGCGGAAGACTCTTCGGCGGGCCAGCCCCCGGAACCCACCGGCACGGATGGGGCCAGAGAACCAGCGCGGCGGGTGCCCGCGGAGGCTGCGCTCGATCCTTTCGAGGGGGAGTTGTTCCAGGCCATGGCTGACGCTCAAGCCGCTTCGCTGGCGGCACACGAAGCGTACCTGGGCTTTTCGCAAGGCGTAGCGGCGGCGCTTTCCCGGGCCGTAGAAACGCAACTCAAAGTAATTTCCACGCTGGCGGGAGCTTCTGCCGATGAGAGCGCGCTGCCGCTGCTCGCGCCGGCGCCCGAGGCGTCTCCGGTTCTGGACCGGCCGGAGGTTTCCGTTCCGGGATTGCGGCTGGATCGCACTGCGTGCCTCGAGTTTGCCCGCGGATCGGTGGCCAACGTGCTGGGAGTGGACTTCGCGGGGGCTGACCTTTTTCCCACCCGCGTGCGGTTGCCCGACGAGCCGTTAATGCTGGTGGACCGAGTCCTGTCCATCGAAGGAGAAGCGCGCTCGCTGAGCCACGGCCGGGTGGTGACCGAGCACGACGTCCATCCTGGGGCGTGGTACCTGGATGGCGGGCGGATTCCGACCTGCATCGCGGTGGAGGCCGGCCAGGCGGACCTGTTCCTGTCGGGTTACCTCGGAATCGATTTTGAGACGCAGGGCCGGGCGGTCTATCGCCTGCTCGACGCCAAGGTTTGTTTCCATCAGGGGCTGCCCGGTCCCGGCTCGATTATCCATTACGACATCCGCATCGACCGCTTTTTCCGGCAGGGTGATACCTGGTTGTTCCGGTTCCGGTTCGAAGCCACCGTCGAGGGCCAACCGTTCCTCACGATGACCGACGGCTGCGCCGGGTTTTTCACGGCGGCGGAACTGGCCAGCGGCAAAGGCGTGGTGCGCACCACTATCGACCTGAAACCCATGCCCGGAAAGAGGTCTGCGGATTGGGAGGATTTCGTTGCCTTGGGAGTGGAATCTTATTCCGAGGCTCAGTTGGAGGCGCTGCGAGCCGGGGACCTGGCTGGCTGCTTCGGAACTCAATTTGCGAACCTGCCGCTGGTCCAGCCCATGACTTTGCCTGGCGGTCGGATGAAACTGGTGCATCGGATTTCCCTGCTGGACCCGCGGGGGGGGCGATTCGGTATGGGCCTCGTCCGCGGGGAAGCGGATATCCATCCGGACGACTGGTTCCTGACCTGTCATTTTGTGGATGACCGGGTGATGCCGGGCACGCTCATGTTTGAATGCTGCCTGCACACGCTGCGGGTATTTCTGCTGCGGTTGGGCTGGGTGGTGGAACAGGGTTCGGCGGTGCTTGAGCCCATTCCGGGAGTGGGGAGCCAGCTCAAGTGCCGTGGCCAGGTGCGGGAGACCACTTCGACCGTGACCTACGAGGTGTCCGTCAAAGAGTTGGGGTATGGTCCGGAGCCCTATGTGATAGCGGATGCGTTGATGTACGCCGACGGCAAGCCGATCGTGGAGATCACCAACATGAACCTGCGCTATTCGGGCGTCACGCGCGAAGCGCTGCGGTCAACCTGGACGGCTAAACCGGCTCCCGGAGTCAAAGCCGCGGTTTATGACCAGGACCGCATCCTGGCGTTTGCCGTGGGCAATCCTTCCGCGGCGTTTGGCGCCCCTTATCGCGTCTTCGATAAGGACCGGCGAATCGCGCGTTTGCCCGGGCCGCCTTACCAGTTTCTGGATCGCGTCACCGAGGTCCAGGGCGAGCCGTTCAAGCTGGTGCCGGGTGGCTCCGCCGAAGCCCAGTATGACGTTCCGCCGGAGGCCTGGTACTTTGCTGAGAATCGGCAGGGGGACATGCCTTTTGCGGTCCTGCTCGAGGTGGCCTTGCAGCCGTGCGGATGGTTGGCGGCCTACGTGGGGTCGGCCCTCGCCTCGGAGACGGACCTTTCTTTCCGGAATCTCGGCGGAACGGGCCAGCAATTCGCTGCGGTGCATCCCTCGATCGGGACGTTGACCACCCGGGTGAAGCTGACGCGGCTCTCGAGTTCGGCGGGAATGATCCTCCAATGGTTCGATTTTGAGGTCAGGGCCGGCGCCAAGCTCATTTACCAGGGAGACACCTATTTCGGGTTTTTCCCCCCGGCGGCCCTGGCCCGACAGGAAGGCATTCAAAACGCGCAGTGTTATCAGCCTACGCCAGCGGAATTGGCGCGCGGCCGGTCGCTGGCTTACCCGGCGCAGCCACCGTTCCCGGGAGACCAACTGCGAATGGTGGATCAAATCGAGGTATTCGTCCCCGATGGCGGCCCGCACAAGCTGGGGTTCATCCGCGCTTCCCGTCTGGTCCGGCGGGAGGAGTGGTTTTTCAAAGCGCATTTTTACCAGGACCCGGTCGTGCCGGGATCGCTGGGGCTGGAATCGTTCCTGCAGCTTTTGAAGTTTCTCGCGAGCGAACGTTGGGGAAGTCCGGGCGAACAGGGTTGGCAAGCGGTGGCCCTCAATGAGTCGCACGAATGGCTTTACCGGGGGCAGGTCATTCCAAGTAATCACCTGGTGACGATTGAGGCGGTGGTCACCGCCGTGGATGAAGCAGCGCAACTGCTCACGGCCGAGGGTTTTCTGGCGGTGGATGGCCGCGTGATCTACGGGATGAAGAAGTTCACCGTGCAACCGGTTGTGCGGTCTATGCCGCTGACTTCGCAAACGTGCGCAGGTTCCGTATGATGCCGAAATTCGAGAGAGTGTATGCGACGGCGCTCGGCTATGAGCTGGGCCCGGTCGTCGTCACCTCCGCGGAGCTGGAGGAGCGGCTGGCGCCCGTCTATGGCCGGTTGAACCTGCAGCCGGGGCAGTTGGAGGCCTGGACCGGCATTAGCGAACGCCGCTGGTGGCAACCCGGGTTCCAGCTTTCCACCGGCGCGATCGCGGCGGCCCGCAAGGCATTGCGCAAGGCGGCCATAGACCCGGCGGATGTGGGCGTGTTGATCTACGCGGGGGTCTGCCGCGAGAATTTTGAACCGGCCACCGCTTGCGCGGTGGCGGACGGGCTTGGAATACGCGGGAGCGCCTTTGCGTATGATTTGAGCAATGCCTGTCTCGGGGTGCTCAATGGCATGATCGAAGTCGCCAACCGCATTGAGCTGGGGCAGATCCGGGCGGGGCTGGTCGTTTCCTGCGAAACGGCCCGGGAGATCAACGAGATCGTCCTGGAACGTCTGCTCGGGGGAGCGGATATGGAACAATTCGCCCGCACGATCGCCACCTTTACGGGCGGTTCGGGAGCGGTGGCGGTGCTGCTGACGGATGGGTCGTTCCCCGGGACGCCCGGTCATCGCTTGCTGGGGGCCGTATCGGAAACGGCCCCGGAACACCACCGCCTGTGCCGTTGGGGGTTGGAGCCTGCCGTCGGCGGGCGGCAGGAGCAGTTCATGGCCACCGATTCGGTGGCGGTGCTCAAGCAGGGGGTGCAACTGGGAGCGCGCACCTTTGGTTCGTTCCTCCAGCACCTGGGCTGGCCGGCGGCGGAGCTCGACCGGGTGGTCTGCCACCAGGTCGGCAGCGGGCACCAGGAGGCCATTCTCAAGACGCTCCAAATACCCAAGCACAAAGATTTCGTGACTTACCGCTTTCTCGGAAACATGGGGACCGCCGCCCTGCCGGTCACGGCGGCGATCGCCGAGGAGCGCGGGGTTTTGCAGGCCGGGCAACGGACGGCCTTCCTGGGAATCGGCAGCGGCTTAACCTGTTTGATGGTCGGCTTGGAATGGTGAAGACTATGGCAAATTTCAGACGAGATTTATACCCGTTCATAAGCTCCTACCTGAAGCTGGACGGGATTGCGCTGCACTACCTGGATGAGGGTAAAGGCGACCCGGTGATCATGCTTCATGGCAATCCCACCTGGTCTTTCTTTTACCGGAACCTGGTGCTGGGCTTGCGGGACAACTGCCGGACGATCGCGCCGGACCATATCGGGTGCGGCCTGTCGGACAAACCCGCTGACGGGCGATATGAGTACTACCTCGATCGGCGGGTCAAGGACCTCGAGTGCTTGATCGACCACCTGAAACTCGAACGGCGGATCACACTGGTGATGCATGACTGGGGCGGGATGATCGGCATGGCCTACGCCGTGCGCCACCCGGAACGCATTGGCCGGCTGGTGCTGCTGAACACCGCCGCCTTTCATCTCCCCCCGACCAAGTCCCTCCCGCCCTCGCTGTGGCTATGCCGCAACACCTCGCTGAATGATTTTCTCATCCGCCGGTCGGGCCTCTTCTGCCGGCTCGTGACTCGGTGGGGTTGCTGCCACCCCATGTCGGAGCGGGTTCGCGAGGGTTATCTGTCGCCGCACAGTCATGGCGAAAACCGCCTCGCCCACCTGCGCTTCGTTCAGGATATACCTTTGCAGCCGCAGGACCGCAGCTACAGCCTGGTCACGGAAGTGCAGGAAGGCATCGTTCTATTCCACCAAACGCCGACCTTGATCTTATGGGGAGAAAAGGACTTCGTTTTTGATCATCACTTTCTGGCGGTCTGGGAGAAGTTGCTGCCGGATGCCGAAGTTCACCGTTTCTCCGACGCCGGTCACCTGGTTCTGGAAGATAAAGGCGAAGAGATTCTGCCGATCATCCGGCGGTTTTTCAAACAGCACCCCGTGTGACGCACACGAACATGAAAACAGCAGTTACCACGAAATACACGATACACACGAAATGGCAGGCTGATAACAACGCTGGGGCGTTCACGCGCAGGGGGAACACTCATGGCATGGTAAGTGGTTCGTGTTTCGTGTGTTTCGTGTGTTTCGTGGTTTGAAACGCCGTTTTTAGGATGAACATGAAAACAGCAGTTACCACGAAATACACGAAACACACGAAATGGCAGGCTGATAACAACGCTGGGGCGTTCATCCATAGCGTGAACACTCATGGCATGGTAAGTGGTTCGTGTTTCGTGTGTTTCGTGGTTTGAAACGCCGTTTTTAGGATGAACATTGCTTCCCACCTCACGGCCATGGCCGGATGTCAGCCGTGGCGGCCGGCGGTGGTCTTTCCCCAGGCCCGGGACCGGCAGGGAAGGGTCAGCTATACTCACTACTCCTTCCAACAGCTTGATGACGTCAGCGGCCGGCTGGCGCTGGGCTTCGCGAGCATTGGGATCCGGCCGGGCATGCGCGTCGTCCTCATGGTCCCCCCGAGCCTCGACTTCTTCGCCCTCACGTTCGCGCTCTTCAAACTGGGAGCGGTTCCGGTGCTGATTGATCCGGGCATCGGACTGCCCAACCTGGGCCAAGGCTTGGCGGAAGCGGAGCCCGAAGCGTTCATCGGCATCCCGAAGGCACAGGCCGCCCGGGTTCTGTTTGGTTGGGCCCGGGCTACCTTGAAGATCAAGGTAACCGTCGGGGCCCGAGCGCTGTGCGGAGGCGTTACGCTGAACCAGGTGCGAGATCTGGGTGCCGTGCAAACGCCGGCCCCGGCGGTCGAACCGGGCCCCAATGAGACGGCGGCGATTCTCTTCACCAGCGGCAGCACCGGGCCATCGAAAGGGGTCGTTTATACCCACGAGTATTTCGCGGCGCAGGTCGAGCACATTCGCCAGTTGTACGGAATCCAGCCGGGGGAGATCGATCTCCCGACCTTCCCGCTCTTCGCCCTCTTCGGCCCGGCTCTGGGCATGACGGCCATCATCCCCGACATGGATCCGACCCGGCCCGCACAGGTGGACCCGGCGAAGATTGTCGAGGCCATCGAGAACTTTGGCGTGACCAACATGTTCGGCTCCCCCGCGGTGATCCGGCGCGTGGGCCGCTACGGCGAGCGATCGCGGCTGACGCTTCCCTCGTTGCGCCGGGTTATTTCCGCCGGGGCGCCGGTGCCGGCGAAGGAACTCCAGCGATTCTGCCGTCTGTTGGCGCCGGGAGCGCAGGTGTTCACTCCTTACGGCGCCACCGAATGCCTGCCCGTCTCATCCATCGGCAGCGATGAAATCCTGGGCGGGACCAGGGGCCAAACCGACCTTGGACGTGGCGTGTGTGTGGGCCGGCCGGTGCCGGGGTTGAGCGTGAAAATCATCAGGGTTTCCGATGTCCCCATCCCTGCCTGGGATCAGGCATTGGAGGCCGAGCCCGGCCAGATTGGGGAGATCGCGGTCCAAGGGCCGCATGTCGCGCGAACCTATTTCAACCGTCCGGAGGCGACCGCGCTGGCCAAGATCATGGCTGGCCCCGGCGGAGGGTTCTATCACCGCATGGGCGATCTCGGCTATCTGGATGCCCAGGGGCGGATCTGGTTTTGCGGCCGAAAATCCCACCGGGTCGTGACGCGCCAAGGCACGTTCTTTACCATTCCTTGCGAGGCTATCTTCAACACCCACCCCGCCGTGTTTCGGTCCGCTCTCGTCGGGGTGAAACGCGGGAGCGAGACCGAACCGGTGATCTGTGTCGAGCTGGAGCCGGAGGTCCGAGCGAACCTCGAGCTGTTGACTGCCGAACTTCGTGAGCTGGCGGGGAAGCACCCGCACACGCGGCCCATCCAGCGTTTCCTCGTGCATCCCGGGTTCCCCGTCGATATCCGTCACAATGCCAAGATTTTCCGCGAGCAGCTCGCAGTCTGGGCGAGCCGGCAAAGCCCATGAAAGCCCTGGTCACCGGCGGCGGAGGTTTCCTTGGCCTGGCGATTGTCCGACGCCTGGTAGGGCAGGGGACGTCCGTCCGCAGCTTTTCACGGCAGAGGCACGACCAGCTCGCTGCCCTGGACGTCGAGCAACACCAGGGCGACCTGGCGGATGCGGTCGCGGTGAGGGAGGCGGTGGCCGGCTGCGACGTCGTGTTTCACGTGGCCGCCAAACCCGGGATTTGGGGGCCGTACGAGGATTACCAGCGGACCAATTTCATCGGCACCCAGAACGTGATTGCCGCCTGCCGTGAGCACGGCGTCTCTCGCCTGGTCTATACCAGCTCACCGAGTGTCGTCTTTGATGGCCGCGATATGGCCGGGGTGGACGAGTCGGTTCCTTATCCGAGGCGCTTTGCGGCCCATTACCCAAGCACCAAGGCTGCCGCTGAGCAGTTGGTCCGAGCGGCCAATGATGAGCGGTTGGCCACGGTTTCCCTGCGCCCGCATCTGATCTGGGGACCCGAAGACAACCACCTCCTTCCCCGCCTGGTCGCCCGTGCCCGGGCCGGACAGTTGCGCCGTATTGGCCGCGCCCGGAAACTGGTGGATACGGTTTATATAGATAATGCCGCCGAAGCTCATCTGCTGGCGGCCGAGAAGCTCGCGCCCGGCGCCGTGGTCGCGGGCAAGGTGTATTTCATTGCGCAGGGGGAGCCGGTGGACCTCTGGGAGATGATCAACTGGCTGCTGGCGGCGGCCGGCGCACCGACCGTTCAACGTTCCATTCCGCGGGGGGTGGCGCTGGCGTTGGCGTGGGGTTTTGAAAGTGTTCACCGCCTGCTGCATCGACCCGGCGAACCGAGACTGACTCGCTTTGTGGTCCAGGAGCTGAGCACGTCACACTGGTTCGACCTCAGCGCCGCTCGCCGGGACCTGGGCTATCGGCCGCTGGTCTCGCTTGCCGAAGGCCTGCGCCGGCTCAGAGAGCATCTGAGCCGTTGAGGCGTGAAACGTGAAACGTGAAACGTGAAACGTGAAACGTGAAACGTGAAACGTGAAACGTGATAATTCGGACCTCGGCCTGCGGGTTTCTTGCGGCCTTCGGTCTTCGGGTCTCTGCAAATAATCAAATCGTCCACGGCTCGCGGCGGGCGCGGTCGCGGAGACGATTTGCTTGCTCGTCGCCGGGGAACTCTTCCTTTACCGGGTCCCACTTCAGCGAACGGTTGAGCAGGTAACAAATGTTGCCCAGATGGCAGACCGACGCGGTGCGGTGGGCCCGCTCGATGTCGCGGAACGGCTGCTCGCGCGTACGCACAGACTCGATGAAGTCGCCGTAGATTCCGCCGGTGCCTTTGTATCGCGGAATTTCGCGTGGGGCGACCGGGTTGCCATCGCCGACGACATCGACTCGATTGCCGTGATAGAGGAGCATTCCATCGGCGAAACGATACGTCAGGTATTTATAATCTTTGCCATCGGGCGGGATGATTTCCACGGGACCCGCTTCCATTTTGTTCACGGCAAACATCATGCCGCCGAAATGGTGGGCGCCCCAGTCGGTCATACTGCCGCCGGAATAGTCGCGCCAGGAGCGCCAGCTCGTGCCGTTGATCGCGAACGAACCGCTGATCCGATACGGGTGGTATGGCGCATAGGGGGCGGGCCCGAGCCACATGTCCCAGTCCAGACCTTCCGGCACCGGCTCGCCCGGCAGGTAACACGGCATCGACGGGCCGCCGCAATTCACGAACACTTCCTTGGGCGTCCCAATCTCGCCGCTCCAACATTTGCGCACGATCCCCATGTAATCTTCCATCACCCGCTGGCTGCCGCCGGAGACCACGCGGTTGTAACGGCGCGCAGTGTCCACCATCGCCCGGCCTTCCCGGATGGTGAGCGACTCAGGTTTCTGGCAGTAAACATCTTTGCCGGCGCGACACGCCGCGGTCACGATCACCGCGTGCCAGTGATCCGGCGTGGCGACGTGGACCGCGTCAAGATCCGGGCGCGCGAGCAACTCGCGGAAATCGGTATAGACGGTGCAACCCTTGTCGCTGTAATGCTGGTCGATTCGGTTCTTCGAGCCTTCGCGCACCGCACGCTTCACATCACACACCGCCACGTATTGCACGTCGCCCCGGCCGAGAAATGCCCCTTGGTCGCCGCCGCCCTGGTTGCCGATGCCAATGCCGCCCATGACAATGCGCTCGCTGGGTGGCACAGTTCCATCCTTGCCCAGCGCGGAGCCGGGAATGACCCAGGGCAGGGCTATGAGCGCACCGGACGCTTTCAGGAATTGCCGGCGGTTGAGGGGGGACGCTGATCGTTGAGTTGAGCTGTTCATTGCTAGTTTCTCCGTCAAAGGTTGCCGTTGCTTACTTGAGTTTATCGAGTGCCGCCTTGGCTTTGTCCTGTAAGCCTTTATCTGTGGTTGTAGCCAGGACCTTTTCCAGGGCTGCCTTGGCCAGCGCCGGTTCCCGCCCGGCAAGCGATTCGGCGATGCGTTCGTAGGCCTGACAGGCCTCACGCTTCAATTGGTCGTCGCCCAGGCAGGGTTCGACGATCTTGAGGGAGTCGGCTTCGCCCAAGCGGCCGATCTCATTCAGCACCTGGCGCTTTTCGTCGAGCCGGGGCGCAAGCTCCAGCGCTTCGCGGAAGGCCCGCGCCTTCTCCGCGGAATTCAAGCTCGACGGATTGATCATTTTGATGCAGCCGCGCAAGGCAAGGATCTTCAGGGCCGGATCCTTCTCCTCGTTCGCGACCGCGCGCAGATCGGCCAACGGTGTGCTGTCCGGCCACTCGGCCAGGGAGCGCACGGCCGCCTTGCGAACCTCGCCCGGCCCCGCGAGCGCGCCCCGCGCCGCCGCCAATGCCCCGTTGCCGCCAAATGCCGACAGCACCGCGAGGAGTTGGATCTGGGTGGTCGTGTCTGCTTTAGCGAAGGCTTGCAGCACAACTTCCTCCCGCCTGGCATGGTCGGCCATGCGGCTCCCAACCGGAATGATGGCGCCCTTGAGGCGGTCGCGTTCACCGTCCTCCTTGACCGTCAGGATTGATTCGCACAGCCGTGGCAAATCTTCCCCGGTTCCCTGCTCCCCGAGCACTTTCACCGCGGCCTGCCGCAGCCTGGGATCCTGGTTGTTCAGCATCATTCGTGCGACCGGCAGCGTTGCGGCTTCTCGGCGCTCCGCCAGCACGCTGAGCACATCGGGGCGCTGGGTATCAGGGCCACTCTCGAACTGCTGGATCAAGCTCGCAGCCACGCCCTTGCCGCGCAGCTCGATCAAGGACTGGCGCGCGCGCGCACCGTTCGCCCCGTCCTGCAATGCCGCCACCAGCACCGGCACGCTCGAGGCGTCTCCCACCCGGCCAAGCGCTGCGATCGCCGCCTCTCGTATCGTGGCGTTTTCGTCGGTCGCCAGCTTGTTCACCAGTTCCGTCAGCCCCTCGGAATCCCCGCGCGCCGCGAGGGCGCGGAGCAAGGTTGCCTTGGCCTCGGGCGCGAGGGCTGGAAGTTGTTGTGCAAACGCCGCTGTGACGGCGTGGCCAGGGATCGCTACGACCGCCGCCAGCGCCGCGCGTTTCATCAATTTGTCGGCGGAGCCGAGCGTCTGGACAATCATCGGCACCGCCGGCTCTGGTTGTGCCATCACGAGGCCTCGAAATGCCCCTGCGGAAACTTGCCCCGAGTAGTGACCGTCGAGCAGCGCCTGATATATCTTCTGCGCCCGTGCCATGTTTCCTTGAGCCGCCAGGCCGCCGGCGCAACGCAGGTAAGCCTGCGCCCATGCCGGTTTCGCCAGGTCGGATACCTTGGCGCCGGCCAACGCGTCGGCCGCTGCCGGGCCGCCAATTTTCCCGATCGCTGCGAGGGCCGAATCGATCACGGCTTCATCGCCATTTGTCAGCAAGGCGGCCAGGGCGCTGAGCGAATCGCTGTCGCCACGGTCGCCGATGGTGTTGATGATTCCGATTCGTATTTTGCCCTGCGTGGTTCCCAGCGCCTGACGGAGGGCGTCAGCGGCGGTCGGGTCGGTCATGCCGAGCAGAACATTCCTGGCCATGTGCGAAAGGTTTTCGTCCGCTAGCAACTTCGCCATCGTCGGCACGCATTTGGGCGATCCGACGAGCCGAAGCATCTGGCAAGCGAACTGTTTTCCCGGCAGCGTGGCCTCCGGCGTTTCAATCACGGTGATGAGCCGCGTCTCGATGGCCGGGTATGCCTCCGGTTTCGCGCTCTGGACTTGCTTTTCAATGGCTGCCAGCGCCTCCACGGCCGTTCCAAACTCGCGTTTGACGAGGGCCTGGTAAATGTCATCTCCGCCACTTTGTGCCACGGCCGACAACTGGGTTGCCGCGAGCGCGAAGGTCAGAGTCAGAACCAAATGATGAGGTCGAATAAATTTCATGCTACGTCTCTGTCCACAATTTTAATGAAGTGATTCTGTTTTTGCACCAGAACCATTCATGCGAGCGCATCATGACCCCGAAAGGCCGTGCGTGTCAACTCGGTCTTCT
>SESG01028613.1_pt1 | contig 18143 bp, 17 predicted proteins | sample 3171421 | NCBI WGS metagenome assembly SESG01 (sample SAMN10866946, study PRJNA518727) | freshwater metagenome | biome: subpolar coniferous forest; feature: holomictic lake; material: water; isolation source: holomictic Lake 227, 6 m and 8 m depth | place: Canada: near Kenora, Ontario | collected... | reverse complement strand
AGGTTTCAGATGGCCATTACAAGGTCCGTGTCAGATTGCCTTTTATGGAGAATATGGGACTTGAGCCAAAAATCCTCAAACTTGGCGATGATCTCACTATCCGTATCGGTGATTACCAGAAGATTGTTGCCTTGCCGATTTTCCTTGCCGGCATGGATTCAACTGGTGCCTCTTATGAAGACAAGTGGCTGAGTATTGATTTTGAAAAGGCTAAACTCTGAGCAAGCTCAGGATTTAATCCAGCATTAGAGTACAATAAAAAACCTGCCTTGCCGGCAGGTTTTTTATTGACTGGTTTTTTACTGGCTAGAGTGAAACAAGATTGGCAACATCAACGCCATTAACGGCTCTTATTTCATCAAGCAACGCTGGCGTAACATTGCCGTCAACGACAATTGCTGTCAATGCGACCTTTTTTTCCTCGTCTCTCGACAGTGCCACATAGGCGACATTCAGGTTGTGCTGCAGGAGCAACTGGGTTACATTGGCAATAACACCAGGCTTGTCGGTGTTGTTGTAAATGATAATGTTGCCTTCAGGCTTGAATTCCACAAGGAACTGGTCGATCATCACGATCCGGATCTCTTTTTCCCCAAAAACGGTTCCGCCGATCATGCGTTTTGTTGTTCCGTCTTCAAGTTCTATGCGGATCAGATTGGTATAGTCCGGGTTCTCTTTTTCAAACTTCTGTTCAAGAGTGATACCGCACTCCTTGGCCATCGTGAAGGCATTGATGTAGTTGGTATCCTTTGACTGGCGGACATCAAGAAGCCCTTTAAGGGCAGCTGCAGCAATAACTTCATTGACGGTATGAAGGAACTCTCCGGAGGTTCGCACGGTCATCTTGCTGGCCTGAACCGGGGACATTTGTGCCAGAATGGCGCCAAGTTTTTCTGCCAGTGCAAGATATGAGCGCACTCCGGGAGCCTGGGCCAGTTTGACGGCTGAGGCGTTGACCGCGCCTTCGAGTTTTCCGGTCTGTTTCCATTCGACAATCTGTTCGGCTATCTGAATGGCAACTTTTAGCTGTGCTTCGCTGGTTGAGGCGGCAATATGCGGGGTGGCAATAACCTGTTCAAGCTTGAGAAGCGGATTGTCGGGGTTGACGGGTTCAGCCTCAAAGACATCAAGGGCTGCCGCAGCAACTTTTCCTGACAGAATGGCTTCCGCCAGGTCTGCTTCGTTGATAATGCCGCCTCTGGCGCAGTTGACAATGATAACGCCTTGCTTCATCAGGTCAAGCGTCTCTTTTGAAATCAGATTGCGGGTTGACTCGTTGAGGGAGGAGTGGATGGTGATAAAATCAGCCCGTATAAAATTTTCATGGAGGGGGAGGAGCTCAATGTTGAGTTTTGCGGCATATTCGTCAGGAATCATGGGGTCATAGGCAATTGTTTTCATGCCGAATGCCTGCATGCGGGATGCTACTTCACGTCCTATTTTTCCAAGACCGATAATTGAGAGGGTTTTGCCCTCAAGCTCGACGCCTGAAAATTTTGTCTTGTTCCAGTTGCCCTGTTTCAGGTCTGCTGTTGCCTGAGGAATGCGTCGTGCTGCGGAAAGCATCATGGCGCAGGTATGTTCAGCAGCTGAAACGGTGTTTCCGCCCGGAGTGTTCATCACAATAATGCCGTTGCGGGTTGCAGCCTCAAGGTCGATGTTGTCAACTCCGGCTCCGGCTCGTCCGATAAGTTTAAGGTTGGTGCCGCATTCGATAATTTCGGCGGTAACTTTTGTTGCGCTTCTGACGATCAGCTTGTCGAAGCTCCCAATGATCTGTTTGAGTTCTTCCTTGCTGATTTTCGGTTTTTCGGTCACCTTAAAACCGTTTTGCGCGAGGATCTGACCGCATTGAGAATCAATACCGTCAGTAATCAGTACGTTCATGTTCTTTTTTGATTATGAGATTGCCTGGAATTTTATTTAAAAAGGATCCTAAAGCCTTTTAAGCCTTTCAGTTTACACCTTCATTATATTTGTTGGTATAATATATTTTTTTTGAGGCTATTAGTATTAAAGAAATCTTGTTGTAACCGGGTTCCATCCATAAATGAGTGGTTGAGAAGCGGTGAGGGGACTGCGGGGCTATTTTCGCGGATTTTATCGGTATTGATGCCCATTAAATTCAGTTGGTTTTTTTATCTTGACTCTTCTAAATTCCCATTATGTTATTATTGCTGTAAAAAGAATGGAACAGTTACATGATTTACGAGTTTCACGAATTATCCGTCTTTCATCGCCAAGAGCGCTGAAGGAGATGTTGCCGGTTGATGAGCAGGTTGTTGCTACTGTGGCTGCCGGACGTCGTGAAGTTGAGAATATATTGACCGGCAAGGATTTGAGAATGCTGGTAATTGTCGGGCCCTGTTCAATTCATGATATGGATGCGGCGCGTGAGTATGCCTCCCGCCTTTCTCTCTTGCGGACTGAGTTGCAGCATGATCTTTGCATCATGATGCGGGTTTACTTTGAAAAACCACGGACAACCATTGGCTGGAAAGGTTTTATCAATGATCCTCATCTTGATGATACTTATGATATTGAGCATGGCTTGTTTCATGCCAGAAAGCTTCTTCGTGAGATTAATGAAATGGGTCTGCCGACGGCGACTGAATTTCTTGATCCCATATCACCGCAGTATGTTGCCGATTTGGTGAGCTGGGCAGCAATCGGGGCAAGGACCATTGAGTCGCAGACTCACCGCCAGATGGCCAGCGGACTTTCAATGCCGGTCGGATTCAAGAACTCGACTGACGGAAGGCTTAATGTTGCTGTTGATGCGATTCGTTCGGCCATGCATCCGCACAGTTTTCTCGGAATTGATCAGGAAGGACACAGCAGTGTTATTACAACGAAAGGCAATCCGTTCGGGCATCTTGTGCTGCGAGGTGGCGAGAGGCCGAATTATGATGCGGCGAATATTGCTCTTGCCGAATCCTGGATTGGAAAGGCCGGTCTGGAGCAGTCGCTTCTTGTTGATTGCAGTCATGCCAATTCAGGCAAAAAGCATGAGCAGCAGCTGAGTGTATGGGAAAACGTTCTGCAACAGAAACAGGAGGGCAATAGAAGTATTGTCGGAGTCATGATTGAAAGCAATCTCTGCTGCGGCAATCAGCCTTTCCCTGAAGATCCCGACAAGCTAAGGTACGGGGTTTCAATTACCGATGAGTGCCTTTCATGGGAGGATACCGAACGCATGTTGCGTGACGGGGCTGCTGTCATGCATGAACTTATTCAGTAAGAGGCTGTTTTGCGACTGGAGACACTTTTTTGCCTGTGCATCACATAACCTGGGTTCGGTTGTGGTTCAAGGGGGACTTTTTTGATTAATCATACCGTTACCATCAAAATACAGGGAGGGTTACAATGGCAATAGAGATTCGACAGGTCCAGAATAAGAAAGAGCGAAAGGAGTTTATCAAATTTGCATGGCAAATCTATCGCAAAGACCCTGAACTCAATAAAAACTGGGTTCCTCCGGTTATTGACGATTACATGAAAACTCTCGATACGGAGAAGTTCCCTTTATATGAGCATGCTGATCTCGCCATGTTTACAGCCTGGAAAGAGGGGGTTATGGCAGGCACCATTGCCGCTGTTGAAAACAGGAGGCATAACGGGTTTCATGGGGACAAGGTTGGCTTCTGGGGCTTTTTTGAGTGTATCAATGATCAAAAGGTCGCCAACGCTCTGTTTGATGCGGCTTCCGGATGGCTGAAAAAGAAAGGGCTCAATGCCATGCGCGGACCGGTCAGTCCCTCAATGAATGACCAGTGCGGCATGTTGACCAAAGGATATGACAGCCCGCCGGTTTTCCTCATGCTGTACAATCCTCCCTACTACAACGATCTTGTCCTGAAGTATGGCCATCATGTCGGGCAGGAGTTGCTGGCATGGTATATTGACCAGAAAATTATCGATATCGAACGTTTGCGGCGCATTGCGGGGCATGTGATGAAAAGGGAGGAGCTGACGGTGCGGATCATGGACATGAAGCATTTTGATCAGGAAATTGAGCGTATACGGGATATCTACAACAAGGCCTGGGAGAAAAACTGGGGGTTTGTTCCCATGACGAACAAGGAGTTCGATTTTCTTGCAAAAAGTCTCAAGCCCCTTGCAAATCCTCACTATATCTACTTCGTCGAGGATCGCAACAAGCGCACCATCGGTTTTTCACTCTCGCTGCCCGATATTAACCAGGCACTGAAGCATGTAAACGGAAATCCGTTTTCGCCCATCGGCTTGCTTAAATATCTCTGGTACAGTCGCAATATCACCATGGTTCGCACCATAACCATGGGCGTGCTGCCTGAATACCGAAACAAGGGCGTTGACAGCATTCTCAATACCCAGATTGCCGATTATGGCGGAAAGCACGGGGTATTTGCCAGTGAGATGAGTTGGGTGCTGAAGGCAAATGAGTCTATGAGCAAATTGGCAAAGGTTATCGGAGGAAGGCCTTACAAGGAATATGTTATTTATGAGGCGGATATTTAGTTTTGAGGTTATGAAGCGACAAAAAAAGAGACCGTTTTTGGCGGTCTCTTTTTTTTTGCCCGATAGAGGAAGAGCATTCAGGACTTTTTTGTTCAGAACGATGCCATAAAGACAAGGTGTGAAGCTTCGGTGTGCGGGTTGTAGACATAAGAGGCGGTATAGCGATCTTTTGAAACCGATATGCCGGTGTTGACAAGAGTAAAGTTATCGTTGTTCTGGCCACGAGTGTTACCGGTGTAGTATTCGCTGTAGTAATCTCCATCACCGAAACCAACAACTCCTTTTGCCGTATAGCCATCCTTGCTGTAGAACTTGTAACCGGCTTCACAGTACTTGGCATTTTTGAAGCCGGGGGTCGTATCATTGCCACCTACGTTCATTGCCGCAAGCAGGCTGAGATTATCCTTTGCATAACCGACGCTGATGTCAACCACGTTCGGACCGTCATTGCTGAAATCAAACGATCTGCTGTTCTCACCAGCAGGAATATAATAATCTGTCGCGGTCAGAGTAAATGGTCCGACGGGAACGGCAACATACAGGTCAACTTCCTTGTACCTGCTTCCACTATTTTCGGTTACAGCAAAAGAGCCCCACGCACCAACAACAACACCGATACCAGGAAAGGTATAGGACAGGGCAGGCTGAATAGCCGGTGAATTACCCAAATCGATACCTCTCCATACATAGCTGCTGACAACATCTGCTCCGACCTTAAACCCTTCAGCCTGGGCGGTACCGCTGAGTCCTGCAAAAATTGCTGTCGCGAGGCTTATGAGTTTTACTGCTTTTTTCATTGATGTACTCCTGGTTTTGTTTTTTATGCTGTTGCTTGATCAGTTGCTTTCTTTTTTGCTTCCAAGAAAAGCACTGAATTGTTTAAGAAAATCTTCCTGAGTAATATATTAAATTAATTAAAAAATACAAATAAGTAACAAATATTAGTTTAATGTGGCATTTCGCTTAATAAAGTAAAGCTTAGTGCGGTTTTGCCGGAGTTTGTTCGGCCGCTCACTTCGTTGTACATTCACAGCAAGTATCGATGTGTTCCGGTCATGAAATCAATTGTCATGAAGCGAGCTGAAATTGTGCTGTCCGGCAGTTATTCCGGATATGGTGCACTGAACGAGTTTGTTGCCCTGTTTGCCGAGAGCGAGGGCTACAGCAATTTGTGCGTTGAGAGGCTTCAGCTTGCCATGAAAGAGGCTTTTGTCAATGCCGTCAAGCATGGCAACCGGGAGCGTAGCGACCTAAGCGTGACCTGTGTTTTCACCGTTGTCGAAGAGATGCTGCTGATCTCTGTCAGGGACTCGGGAAAGGGTTTCAATTTGGATGAACTGCCAGATCCTCGTGATCCTCAAAATCTTTTCAGGTTATCCGGGCGCGGTATCTATATTATTCGGAGCATTGCTGAAATCATTGCTCTTGAGCGTGATCAAAACGGATCGGTACTAAGGCTGCGTTATCGTCCCCATTGACTGGTGAGTTGTCCCTTTATGACAGGCTTAACATTATAAACAGGTAAACAAATATTACACATGGCTCTATTGCAAAGTGCCGTCTGGAGTGCTCTGGTTTCACACAGGCAGGAGATTGAGAAGTTGCATATGCGACAGCTGTTTCAGGATGATGCCCATCGTTTTGAGCGGCTATCCGTTCGTTGGGGAGGACTGATGCTTGATTATTCTAAAAACAGGATCACTTCCCGCAGCATGGAGTTGCTTCTGGATCTTGCGCGGAGCGTTGAGCTTGAAAAAAAACGGGACGAGATGTTTGCCGGGGAGGCAATTAACTCTACCGAACATCGTGCGGTGCTTCATACGGCTCTTCGCAGGCCTTCAGGTTACTCGCTTGAGGTTGACGGACTTGATCTTTCAAGTGAAATAGCTGATGTGCTCGCCCAGATGAAGGATTGTTGCGAGAGGGTGATTTCCGGCACGTGGAAGGGATATACCGGAAAGAGGATGACCGATGTGGTCAATATCGGTATTGGCGGTTCTGATCTTGGACCCTGTATGGTTGCTGAAGCGCTTCGGCCTTTTGCTCACGGCCATTTGCAGGTTCATTTTGTCTCCAATATCGACGGAACCCATATCAGTGAGACCCTGAAAAAGCTCAATCCTGAAACGACGCTGTTTATCATAGCCTCCAAAACCTTCACGACACAGGAGACGCTGACCAATGCCATGAGCGCCCGGGACTGGTTTTTGACTCATGCGGACGACAAGTCGCATATTGCAAAGCATTTTGTGGCTGTTTCAACCAACCGCTCGAAGGTTGTCGAGTTCGGTATTGATGAGGCAAACATGTTCAGGTTCTGGGACTGGGTTGGCGGACGTTATTCTCTCTGGTCTTCTATCGGACTTTCCATCGCGCTCTTTCTTGGCTTTGATGGTTTTCAGGAGCTGCTCAATGGAGCATATGCGATGGATGAGCATTTCCGTAACGAGCCGCTTGAAGGCAATATTCCTGTGCTTCTCGGGTTGCTTGGCGTCTGGTACAATAATTTCTTTGATGTCCAGTCTCATGCCGTTATCCCTTATGACCAGTACTTGCACCGTTTTCCTGCCTTTCTCCAGCAACTCGATATGGAGAGCAACGGCAAGCGGGTTGACAAGCAAGGCAACAGGGTTGAGTATGCAACCGGCCCGGTAATCTGGGGCGAACCGGGTACAAATTCACAGCACGCTTTTTTCCAGTTGCTCCATCAGAGCCCGAATTTTATTCCTGCTGATTTTATTGTGCCGCTCAAAACCCAGAACCCGGTAGGGGAGCATCATGATATTCTGCTTGCCAACTGTTTTGCACAGACCGAAGCGCTCATGAAAGGCAAAAATGAGCAGGAGGTGCGTCAGGAACTTGAAGCTGCCGGTTGTGATGCTTCAGAAGTGAGCGCGCTCTTGCCGCATAAGGTTTTTCCCGGAAACCGTCCGACAAATACGATTCTTCTTGATGAGCTCACTCCCTACACTCTCGGAAGCTTGATTGCCATGTATGAGCACAAGGTTTTTGTTCAGGGCGTTATCTGGGGGGTTAACTCTTTTGACCAGTGGGGTGTTGAGCTTGGCAAACAGCTCGCCAAGGCGATTTACCCGGAAATCCAGGGTATCGAGAGCGTTTCCTCTCACGACAGTTCAACGAATGCCCTGATCAATGCCTACCGCGAAGCGCGAATCAAGAACAGGTCTGATGCATGAGATTTGAATGTCCATAAGGTATTTTGATACAACAAAAAAGCCGCCTTTTTCAGGGTGGCTTTTTTGTTGACGGGCTTTTCGCTGTTGCGAGGATAGCTTAGTCAGTCTTTGTTATACATGGAATCGTCACCACTCTCTCCAGTACGGATACGATAGGACTCTTCAACATTCCATACGAAGATCTTTCCGTCTCCTATTTCGCCGGTATAAGCTGTTTTCAAAAGGCAGTCTACAGTTTTACGAAGATTGATGTCGCGAACAACGATAGATAGCGTTAAACGTGAGATATAATCGGTATCAGCAGAGCCACGGAATACATCTTTCTTTTTCCGCTCATTTCCAACGCCGAACGTTTCGGTATAGGAAAAGAAGTCAATATCAATAGCGTGCAAAGCCGCTTTGACTTCTTCGAATTTGGAACGCCTGATAATCGCCTCTATTTTTTTCATAACAGAATAGTTTTTTATTGGGTTAGTAATTTTAAAAATCAAAACTTACTGTTGACCTCAAAATTAACACATTTGCATGGGAAAGATCTCATGTTCACGGGATGTGACTGACAGAAAACAGGAGTATTGCATTGCTCCTGTTTTCTGTCAATGGCATTGACGTCAGTTGGTGTATGCTTCAGCACCATGCTCGAAAACATCCAATCCGCCAACTCCGGTTTCACCTTCAGGCTCAACACGTAATTTGAATGGGTACGGTAACTTGTTGATTACCCACATCAGTATGATGGCAACGGTAAAGGTTGTCAGCGTAACAATTGCATTTCCTACAAATTGTGCCAGGAATACATTCCAGCCGCCGCCGTAAAACAATCCCGTTACAGGGGCAGTGTTGTCAGCACCGAAGGGAGTTGCAAAACCATATTCGCCTGTAGCAAAAAGACCGATTGCCCAGGTTCCGAAAATACCGTTTAAGCCGTGAACCGGTACTGCACCGACAGGATCATCAATTCTAAGGTATTCAAGAAGGTAGATGCCGCCAAAAACAATTCCACCAGCAATAAGGCCGATGATGATCGATCCAAACGGTGATACCCAGTAGCACGGTGCGGTAATGGCGACCAATCCGCCCAACAGGCCGTTCACGGTAAAGCCAACATCAAATTTCCCTTTGAATGAGCCAAAATAGAAAGCAAGGAACATGGCACTCAATGCACCAGCGCAAGCTGCCAGTGTTGTATTTGCAGCCACGCGACCGATACCAATGGCATCCATGGCAGAAAGCGTACTTCCAGGGTTAAAGCCATACCATCCGAACCACAAGAGGAAGGCTCCTGTAACAGCAACCGGCAGGTTGTGAGCAGCAGGCAGACCGCCTCTTTCCTTGTCGTCCCGCAGAAAAACGCGTCCAATGCGAGGTCCTAAAACAATGGCTCCTGCCAATGAAACTACACCGCCAATGGTATGCACAACCGTAGAACCTGCAAAATCACGGAAAGGATTGCCAAGGAAGGGCAGGAAATTTCCGGGAGTGCCCATGGTTACCAAAAATCCGTCAGGACCCCATGCCCAGTGACCAATGATTGGATAGATGAATGCCGTTACACCAATACTGTAAAGGATATCGCCACGGAAGCTGGTACGTCCAATCATGGCGCCGGATGTAATGGTTGAAGCGGTATCGGCAAATGCAAACTGGAACACCCAGTGAGCCAGAAGCGCTACGCCGGTTGAGCCATAGGTCGCTGGTGCACCTTGCAGGAAGAACCACTCCTGGCCGATAAAGCCGTTTCCTGTACTGAACATGAAGGCATATCCTATAGCCCAGAACGAGATTCCGCAGATAGCCGTGTCGAGCACGCACTCAATCAGAACGTTGACCGTTTCGCGTTTTCTGGCAAAACCGGCTTCAAGCATCACGAATCCGGCCTGCATTCCAAAAACCAGAGCTGCAGCGATCAATGTCCAGACGGTGTTGAGTGAATTGATAAGGTTTGTTTCAATCGGAGAATAGGTATCTGCTGCGATTGCCGGTGTCCCCATAATTCCGCCTAACGTGTTCATAGACAGGAGGACCAGCAATAGTCCGATCATCTTACCTGCAAAAATGGTCAACCCAAGTTTCCAGTTTTTTTGTCTCTTCATATTCGCCCTGATTCGGGCAAAATAGTGACCCCTTTCGAGGCTGACAGTTCTTGATTTCATATGATTATTTTTTTAGATGTTTAGGAAATTGCCAGATGTTGTGTTTTTCTTTAATTGATCGAAAGTGTTATTAGCGTAACGTTGTTTTTAAAGAGTGTAGTCATATTATTTGGATACTTCACCGGTTAGTGCTCCTGAAATTGAGCACAAGATATTTTTGCATCTTTTTTTGTTTTCATCTGGTACATATTGTGAATCGGTGACAGTTAATAATTTAGGCACAGCTCAATTATAGTTGATTTTTTTTAATAAAAAAATACATTTATGCAATAAATTTAAGGTTTATTGGTGTTTTTGGCAAAATATGGCTGTGGTTTTGGCAGGTCGGATATCTGAGCGAGAGCCTGCGACTGCGAAAAAAAAGCCACTCACTGACGGATGGCTTTTTTTTATTGATGTAACTTGCGGGGGCGAAGCAGGAATCAGGTTGAAAAGAGGAGTTTGCTACATGAGGTTCTGCGGATCGACATCAATACTGAACTGAAGTCCTGATGAACGGAAGCGGAAGGTTATGTTGTCGCTCATCTGCTTGACAAATGGTGCTGAGAGTTTGCCATCGAAGAGTTTGACGAGTACATGGTAGCGGTATCGGCTTTTGATTTTTGGAATGCCTGCCGGTGCAGGGCCAAGAACAGTGCCTTTTTCGGCCGGAAGGTGCTGCTCGAGGGTGTTTCGGCAGTAGAGTGCGGCAGTTTCAGCTTGTTTTTCATCTTCTGCGCTGCATTCAAATTTTATGAGCCGTGAAGCAGGGGGGTAGCGGAGTTCTTTTCGTACAGCAGTTTCGTGGAAAAAAAACTTTTCAAAACTGCCGGCTCCTTGCAAAAGCGCGGTAAAAACATCGTTTTCCTTGTTGTAGATCTGCAGGTAGACCTCTCCCGGCAAGGATGCGCGTCCGGCTCGTCCTGCTACCTGGGTGAGAAGGGAAAATGTTCTTTCCGAAGCCCGGAAGTCGGGAATATTGAGGCCGATATCGGCCATAAGCACACCAACAAGGGTTACTGCCGGAAAATCGAGCCCTTTGGCGACCATTTGCGTGCCGAGCAGGATGCGTGCCTTGCGGTCGTGAAACTCTTTGAGAATCCTTCCGTGAGAGCCTTTTGCTGAGGTGGTGTCGACATCCATACGCAGGATTTTTTCTTCGGGGAAGAGTACTTGCAGCTCTTCCTGGATTCGTTCGGTGCCACTGCTTTTATAAAAAAGATTGGCTGATGAACATTTCAGGCATGAATCCGTGAAGTTGATGGTATGGCCGCAGTAGTGGCAGCGGAGATGTTTTTGGGCAGCATGGTAGACCAGAGGGATATTGCAGAACCGGCAGAGAGGGATATTGCCACAGTCAAGACAGAAGATACTTCCTGCAAAACCTCTCCTGTTTTGCAGGAGAATGACCTGCTCGTTTTTTTCAAGGCGAAGTGCTATCTGTTGGTAGAGCAGTTCCGAAATTGATGATGAGGCTTTTGGACTTCCTTTCATCCAGACCAACGTGATGCCGGGCATGGTTGCTCCATCGACTCGCTCAGGGAGATTGACAAGGTTGTATTTGCCGTTGATGGCGTTGCTGTAGGATTCAAACGAGGGCGTTGCCGATCCAAGCACACAGATTGCCTTGCTGAACATCGCTCTCATGATTGCCGTGTCGCGTGCATGGTAGCGAGGATTACGATCCTGCTTGTACGCACTGTCGTGCTCCTCGTCTACAATAATTGCCCCAAGGTTTTCGAGGGGCGCAAAGATTGTTGAGCGGGCTCCGAGGGCAATTTTTGTTGTTCCGAGCCGGAGACTGTGCCAGGCATCATATTTTTCCTGGTTGCTCATGGCGCTGTGCATAATGGTGATTTTATCATGAAAATGCTCACGAAACCGGCTTGCTGTCTGCGGTGTCAGAGCGATTTCGGGTACCAGAACAATAGCCGTTTTTCCTGCAGCAAGGACCTTTTTCAACAGTTCGATATAGATCAGTGTTTTTCCGCTCCCTGTAACTCCGTGAAGCAGGAATGTCTGGTACTCGCGGGTGCTGAAAGCAGAAATCAGTTGGTCAAGAGCTTTTTGCTGTGAAGCTGTGGGGGTTTTTGAGGGTTGTTGTGCTTCCGAAAATCCGGTCGTGAAGCAGCTTGTTATATCAGTTTGAACTTTTTCTGCAAATCCTTTTTTTACAAGGGCGAGGAGTGTCTCTTTTGAGGTTCCTATGTTTTCGGCAAACGTGAATGCGTCACCCTGAGAGGCCAGAATTTTGAATGCTTCAAGCTGTTTTGGCGAGTTTTTCAGACTCTCCTCTGCATTGTCTGGCAATGATGTGCTCAGTCGATACGATGCTTTTTGTTTCGTTTTTGTGGATGAAAACTTTTTTGTGAGCCGGAGATGCCCTCCCCGCTCAAGCTGGGAAAGGGTGCGATATAACTGTTTTCTGCCGAGTCCCCGTTGCAACTGATGAACAGTGAGCCTTTTTTCTCTGATCATCAGTTGCATGATCGAACGACGGAGTGCTGTGTTGATGATTTTCGGCTCTTCGGCCTTGAGGGTGAAGTTGCTTATTTCAACGACATCATGAACCGTCGTCCTTACTGCGGCGGGGAGGGCAGCCGTAAGGGTGTCGATTCTTCGGGTGAGATAATAATCGGCCATCCACTCGGTAAGCTGCATGAGAGAGGGGCTGAGGACTGGGCGTCCGTCATAGAGCAGATCCAGTATCTCTACGGTTGCTATCTCGCCACCGTCTTCGTTCGTGAGGCTCAAAATGTATCCGATCGAAACTCTTCCGTTTCCATTTTTCAAAGAGAGAAGCACCATGCATCCCGGCTGGATGTCGTGTTCCAGGGTGTCGGGCACCATGGCGATGAAGGGTTCACCCCTGAATAATTTTTCTGCTGCTATCAGTGCATGCATGGCGATAAATGAAAAAAAGCCAGTACCTGGGGTACTGACTTTTTTATTCAAATCCTTTACGTTCAGGTTTTCAGGCAAGAAGGACTTCAAGAATCCTGTCGCGAATCTCCTCTACCTTTCCTGTCCCCTTAATCTGGTAATAGCGAGGGTGATCGGTGGCTTCGTTCTGCGACAGGCTTGTATAGTATGCAATCAAGGGTGCGGTTTGAGCATGATACACTTCAAGTCGTTTTTTAACCGTATATTCATGATCATCCTCCCTTTGGACCAATGGCTCTCCGGTTTCATCATCAAAGCCCGCTTTTTTGGGCGGATTGAACCGTACATGATAGGTTCGGCCTGAGGTAAGGTGCACGCGCCGTCCGCTCATCCTCTCGACAATATCCTTGTCATCAACATCGATTTCAATAATATGGTCGATGTGGATTCCGTCTTTTATCAATGCTTCAGCCTGATTAAGAGTACGGGGAAAGCCATCGAAAAGGCATCCGTTGGTGCAGTCTTTCTCCGTCAATCGCTCTTTTACGAGGCCGATAATGATGTCATCTGAGACCAGTTGCCCGGCATCCATCACTTTTTTTGCAGCGATACCGAGAGGTGTTCCTGCTTTAACCGCAGAACGCAACATATCGCCGGTGGAGATCTGTGGTATGCCGAGGGCTTTTGAAATATAGTTTGACTGTGTGCCTTTTCCAGCTCCAGGTGCTCCCAGTAAAATAATTCTCATCAAACTGTTTTTAGATGGTTTTTTTTGTAGTAACGATCATTATTTTTGGCTTTTGTAGCCGTGGTTCTTCAGCGGTCGTAGTGGCTGCGGGGGCGCTAGTCAATGATTCGTTCTGTACGTCAGCACCTGAAAGAGGAGAATCGGTAAGGGGGGGAGCCTCAATTTTTGAGGTCGGCTTGAGCTGGATAGTTTGTATAGAAGGCTTCTTCTTGAATTCGATAGTTGTGCCTTTTTGATTGCCTTCAGGCAGTTTATGCTGCAACTGGGCTTCGTTAAAAATCTGCTGCGAAGCGGCGGCATAACCTTGTGTATCCAATGAACGGTATTGGTAATCCTCTTCGTTAATCTGTTCTGTCCTGAATTCAAAATCCATCGCGCCAAGCATCATCCTGATAGTCCTGCGGCTTTCGCCAAGGTCTCCACGTGATTCTATATGGGTCTCTGCTTTGGCATTGACTGTCGTGATCATGCGACCGTTGACATCCTTCTCTTCAAAAAGCCCGAAGGTGACGTTGATTTTCATGCCGAACAGGATAAACGAGCTTACTTCGGCGCGAATGGCAGTCATGCCGCCAACCGCAGTTCTTTCGCTTATCAGGTTCCAGCCAAGCCAGTGATCAATTTTGCTGAGAATAAAATCGGAAATGTCTTTGACGGGCCTGTCGTACCGACGTACCTTCAGTTCATTGAAAACAGGATTTTCGGAGGTATGTGTTGCATTGGTTGTAAGGCCGTACTGCGCTTTGGTAAATTCATTTCTGAACGGAATAAAATCGATCAACTCCATGATTCTTAAGGCGGTTAGTGATTATTGCGGGTTCTGTATGCCGGCTGTTGCCAGTTGGCCGCATGCCGCATTAATGGTTGTGCCGTAGCTCTTTCTGACCGTGACATACAGTCCTGAATTCATGAGGTATTCCTGGAACATGTCTCTGGTAGTGCTATTAACAGGTTTGAATTTAATATTAATGATTGAATTGTAATCAATCAAATTTATTTTGCATAAAAAGGTTTTGGCAAAACGTGCAAGCAACTTTGCGTCGTCCAGAGAGTCGTTGATGCCTTTAAGGAGCAGATAGACAATGGTGACCGGCATCCCGGTTGCAGCGGTATATTCAGAAAGTGATTTTCCCAGCTCTTTAAGTGGATATTGCCGGGCTGCGATAGGCATGAGCGATTCGCGTTTCTGCTGATCGGCGGCATGAAGCGAGACGGCAAGTTTTGTTTTCATTCCTGATTGCCCGAGTCGCTGGATTTCGGGGATTACTCCAACCGTTGAAATCGTTATTTTTTTCTGCGAAAGGCAGAACTGGTAATTTCTTGTCGTCAGGGTTTCAATGGCTTCAATGACGTTGTCGGTGTTCAACAGCGGCTCACCCATTCCCATAAAGACAATGTTGGTGATGGCTTTGCCGGACTCTTTCGATGCAGCCAGCTCGTTGAGTGCGTAGATTTGTCCGGTAATTTCACCGGCACTCAGGTTGCGTTTGAATCCCATTCTTCCTGTTGCACAGAAGGGGCATTGAAGCGGGCATCCTATCTGTGAGGAAACGCAGGCGGTCATTCTGTTTTCCGATGCAATGAGTACGCTTTCTACCAGACTCTGGTCGTTCAGTTTCAGCAGGATTTTTTCGGTTGGACTGTCGCAGCTTTCTTCGTTAGACTCCTGATGATCAACAAGGCTTAACTGGTGGATTGAGAAGGTTTCTGAAAGCTTTTTGCGTAAAGCAAGACTCAGGATGGTCATGGCGTCAAAACTTGCAGCATGATGGCTGAAAAGCCACTGGTGTATCTGGGTAGCCCTGAAAGAGGGTTCGCCCAGCAGGGCCATTGCCTGCTGTAGTTCCTTGAGAGTAAGATCTGTTATATTTTTCTTCTGTACGGTCATCGAAAGTGGTGATATTATGATAGAAAAAGGTTGTTGGCGTAAGGTACTTGATCCTGATGGTTCTGTATACAAGATAAGCTTCTTCTCGTATTTTTAAGGACGATGAATATTCCTGATGTGCCTGTGCTTGTTCAGGATGGAGGATACAACACGATCTGCCGCTTTGTTATGACCTTTTTGGATGGGCCAGAGCCAAAGGGTGGTGCAGCCGTTGGCGTGGACATAGTGAGGCTGTTTTGGTTGTAAATTAGCTATATTTATGAAACTAAAAGAGGAAGAAATATGGAAAAGAAGTATGAGGTGGGCAGCGATTTTTTTCGTGAAGAGGTTATCGCTGCTATTTTTTATGGATTCCGTAACGTCAAAAACCCCGTTTCGATAACGGTTCATCCTGAGTTCATGATGAGGATTCGGGCTGATTTCAAGAATAAAGTGGTCGCACCAAAACGTGTCGGTGATGTTGAGGTGTTTTTTGGGCTGCCGGTAATTGAGGATGCAACAAAAGATAAGGATCATATCTCTGTAAGTTAGGGCCTGATATTGCCCGGTGCCGGTGCGGCACCCTAAACCAATCACTTTCTCATTCGTCCAGGCCTGTCGATACGGACGGTCAGAGCGGAGAGAGTCCCATAACGTCAACAACTGCAAAGAGGCGCGTTACAAGCCGGATTTGCTCACCTTTCAGCCCTCGTGGATAATCGCTCCCGGCCATGAGGGGGTGCCCTTCAGTTTCATTATCGCGTAAATCCAGCGCATGTGACCAGCCTAGCGGCTAACAATTCTCTGCTTGAGCGCCCCCGAAATCGCACTCATGTGAACACATTGAAGTGCGGAACCTGATAAACGGAACACCAATATCAGTGTTGATGATATTATTCCTCTGTATATTTTTTGTTTTTTTTGCTATACAGCAGTATTTGTTCTGTATATTTTAGGATTGATCATCACGTGTGACAGGGCAGGGTTGCTTCATGCGGTTTGGGATGCCATGGTTGCCACTATCAACAGAGAGCCTCTTCCGGCAGCAATCAGCATCGAGCCGGCGGAGGGTGTCGTGATGAACAACATAGCATAAAAAGGGTATTACGGCTTGCCGCTTCCTCTTCAATAACGCTAAAGAAAAAAGCTGCATGTTAAGCCAGGAACAGGAAACAATAAGAGCCGATCTCAAGGCAGCAATAGCCGGAAATGAACAGGAGCTGAGCAAGTTCAAAGCGATGGATACCGCCAATGTGCAACTCTTGCGAACCCTGCTTGAGCAGATTCATGCTCTTGATATCGGCCAAGTGCAAAAAAGAGCGATGGCTGGCAGTTGTCTGCGCCTTCTTGAAACTGCGGTTATGGCAACCAGGCTCAACATCGAACTCACTGAAACAGACGCACACTTTATCTCCTGTCTTGAAAAAAAACATCCGGTTCTCGATAACCGCGAACTCAAAATATGTCTGCTCATCAAGCTCGATTATGACAACCAGGAAATTGCACGAACAGCCAGCATAGCAGCAAGAGGCATGGAAAGCGCCCGTTACAAATTGCATCAAAAGCTCGGGCTTGGCAAAAACGACTCAATCAAGAATTACCTCACCAATCTTGTCGTCTCCTGATTGGTCGAGAAGAGAACACATAAACATCCCCACTTCACTGAAAAAGACAGACGCAAATCTTGTGCAGTTTCAGGTCGCAAAGCGGCATTTCTGCCGTCACGGACTCCAATAGTCGTCCACCCGCCTTTGAACTCCTAGTTCCATTTGTGTCTCTCTCCTGTCGCTTATAAAACAATGCACTAAGAACACTTTTGGCGGTCAAAACTCTTGCGTACATTATTTTTTAAGTACTCTACAAGAAAGGGTGAAATCGGTGTTTTTATGCCAATCCGTAATAGACACAGAGATTGATAAAATGGGATAACGGTTTGCTCTGGATAAGATTAGCATTGTGAGCCTGTAGTCTCCTCTGTTGGTTACAACTCAAAAATCAGCGGATTGGGCGGATAAAAGTAACGGTGATATCCATATGAAGAAGTTCTATATTCAAGGGAAAATCTAATGGTAAAAACCGTTTAGAACATATATCGGCAACAGTGATGTGAATCGCCAGAAATACTTGTTTTACGCATAAGCTTTTTTTAGTTTGGCCGAAGTTTTTGACTGCCAGTTGCTGCTTTTCCCTAATGATATCCAGGAGAGATTATTAATACCGCAACAGAAACCAGCATGGAAATGCTTGAGCTGCAAAAAGAGATGGCTGCACTCAAGGTAAAAATCACTGAAAATGAGAGCGACTTGCATAGAATAGCCCTTATAAACGCTGACAATGCCCCGATATTGCACAATCTTCTTGATCAGCTCCAGACTCTTGAAATTGACTCCAGTCATAAAAGAGTGCTGACGGATATGTGTTTGCGTCTGATCGAAACCGAGACGACAGCTACCCGGCTGAACATCAAACTCTCCGAGATTGAAGCACTTTTTATTTTCAGACTTGAAAAAAAACATCCCAACCTCAGCAATCGGGAGCTTAAGATATGTCTCCTCATCAAGCACGATTATGATAACAAGGAGATAGCCCGGACATCTGCGATCACGAACCGAGGCATGGAAAGCATTCGTTACAAAATCCATAAAAAACTTGGTCTTGAAAAAAACGACTCAATCAAAATATACCTCACGAATCACTTTTTAGGTTGACTGCAAAACGCTCTTCTGTTTTTTCCGCCCATCTCCTCCCGCATTTGCACTAAGCAATACTGTTGCTGTCAGCTTCGTTACCAGGGCGGAGGCAGTGCAGTACGGACG
>SESG01012652.1_pt1 | contig 18149 bp, 14 predicted proteins | sample 3171421 | NCBI WGS metagenome assembly SESG01 (sample SAMN10866946, study PRJNA518727) | freshwater metagenome | biome: subpolar coniferous forest; feature: holomictic lake; material: water; isolation source: holomictic Lake 227, 6 m and 8 m depth | place: Canada: near Kenora, Ontario | collected... | reverse complement strand
CAACTGATAGCAGAAATGCCAACCTCAGAAGTATTATCAATTAATTCGCGTCATTCGGTTTTAAGTGCCGCAGTATCATCATTTACCCGCCACAGCCAAATATGAGTATCAAGAATGATCATTTAGGTAAGTTCCAATCTAATTCAGGCGCAGAACTAAAAATATCTCCTTTAATTAATGTCTTGCCGACAATGTCAGTATGTGGCCGGCGGCGCGGCTTGATTTTGATATCTTGATCCAGAATTATAAAAATAGCCTCCACACGGGCATTAGACGGTAACTTGGGCAATGTCGTTAAATGTCCGGATTGATCCGTTTGGAGAATGACACGTTCTGTAAAAACTTGCATAGTGAATGACACCCCGTGGGTTAAATTAATGAATAGCAGTATACACAACAAGGACAACGAGTGCCGCTTATATCTATACAAACAAAGACCAGAAAAGGTAACAAAAAACCCCCGTCACGCTTTGTTCAGTAAATAGGTTTGATTAAAGAGGGATGCGACCTCTTTATTTCACCTTTATTTTCAAACCAACTCAGCTTCTTTAAAATATTACAATGATTATAATGCCTTGAGGTTTATAATTTGCCAATGAGTAAAATACACGACAGCAGTTATAAGTTTTTATTTTCAAATCCGGAGTTGGTTCGAGATCTTATTTTGGGTTTTATACCGGATGATTGGTTGCAAAGCCTGGATTATTCAACGCTTGAGAAAGTATCGGGCTCTTATGTGAGTGAAGATTTTAAGCAACGCGAAGACGATATTGTCTGGCGGGTTAAAGTCGGTGGCGATTGGGTGTACCTCTACTTGCTGATAGAGTTTCAAAGTAGAGTTGATAAATACATGGCACTGCGCATGATGGTTTATATCGGTCTGCTGTACCAAGATTTGATAAAGCGCAAAGAAGTGCTGGCCGATGGCCGATTACCCCCTGTTTTGCCTATCGTGCTTTATAATGGTAACCAACGCTGGACATCAGTTACTGATGTTGCCGAATTAATTCCCGTCGTACCTGGCTTGGTCGAACAGTTTAAACCTCATCTTAAATATTTACTGATTGACGAAAATGCGTATAGCGACACCGAACTGGCATCGCTTCACAACTTGGTAGCGGCCGTTTTTAGATTTGAGCACGCAGACAGTCCGGCAACTATAGAAGACCTAATAAGCCTTTTAATTGATTGGTTAGACGATAGACCCGATTTACGGCGCATGTTTTCCTTGTGGATACGCGCGACATTGATGAGAAAACAAAAGTACGGTATCTTACTGCCCCAAGTAGACGATTTACAGGAGATAAAAGTCATGTTGTCAGATAGACTGGAACAATGGGCACTGGCCTATATAGAAGAAGGTAAGCAAGAAGGTAAGCAAGAAGGTAAGCAAGAAGGTAAGCAAGAAGGCGAAATGCTGGCTTTGCAACGACTATTATCCAAGCGCTTTGGCACCATACCTGTCGACATAACCCGTTTAATTTCCAATGCCCCAGTGGATGCCATTGAGCGTTGGCTTGATCGTATTATTGATGCCAAACAATTATCAGACATATTTAAAGACGATTAACAACTTATAAAGCAAAAAGCTTTATGTCTCATTATAGATATAGGAGTGACTTTAGTCCCGATAATCGGGGCTAAAGTCACTCCTATATCAAGATTATATATAACATAGAGTAGGGTGGGCACCGTCCTTGTGCCCACGAAGTGCATAGAACAAGCCCAAAGCGATTAAGGCTATTTAACTGTTTAATGTGGGCACAAAACCGGCATCCACCTTATGGATTTAACTTAATTGATGTAAATAGGCTTAATTAAAAAGGAATGCGACCCAATGTCGTTAAGTTAAGCGCCTCTTGGGAAGATAAACCGTTGGCTGAGCGGAGCCGAAGCCGGAAAAATCGCTTCGACTTCGCTCAGCGAACGGCTTAACTTAGTGACATTGGGATGCGGCCCTTTATTTTTCGTTGCGAATGAAGCTGGACTTTTATTTAGTAATACGCGGTTTAACGGGCTTGGCCGGATACCCCACACAAACCATTCCGGGGGGCATATCGCCCAGTACGGTACTTCTGGCTCCAATGACAGCACCCTTGCCGATAGTAATGCCAGGCGCAATAAAAACATCGGTTGCTATCCAGACTTCATCTTCAATAATGATTTTATGATCATAAATATCGAAAATGTCTTTTATGTAGTTAGGTATTATTCAAGCTTTAACCCTGTTAACTTAACCAAGCGAACAATTTTTTCTTCTTTAGAGGCTGCATCTGCCAGCACCCGTTCGGCTTCCAGGCATTTAAGATCAACCAGGCAGCGATACCACAAGCCCTGCATAAAATGGTAGGCAAAGCCTTCGGCTCCATCCAAAAAACCAAGGCGTAAAATATACCGATAGAAAAAATACAGTACCGGCCTTACAAATAACGGTAGTTTGTTATAAAGCGATTCCTTAACGAAACGCTTAATTTTAGCCTGACCCGTTTTGGCGTCATCAATCGACTCATCACGGGTAAACAACTGGTATTTATGGTTAAGAATATCGACCATTTCACGGCTGGCGTAACGGTTATGTTTTTCTATAAACCATTCAACAGTATTGATATTGTCATCAACAAAATCGCCAGAAAAAGTAACAGCATTGCCGGAATCCAGCACAATATGCTCATCCATCCAGCGATTTTCGATATGCGCCAGGCCGGTTTTCCAGATGCGCAGCAATACCAAGGGATAACGGTCGCCATGTTTAATCCAGCGGCCTAAAAAATGATGTTTACGCTTTAAATAAATGCCGTTGATGTCGCCGGGCAAGTCAGGGAATTTATGGATGATTTCTTCAAGTAAAGGCGATTCCAGATACTCATCGGCATCCATGCGCATCACCCAGCTGGTTTGTATCGGGCAATTATCCAGTCCCCACTGGAACTGATCGGCATAATTTTTCCAGGGACGTTGAAAAACCTTGGCTCCCAACGACTCTGCAATCTGCACCGTGTTGTCGGTAGAAAAAGAATCGACAATAAATATCTGTTGAGCTATCGACTGCAAACTCTTAATGCAGCGTTCGATGTGCAGAGCTTCATTATGGGTCAGAATGATGACGGAAATATCGGGTTTATTCATGACTGCGTGCTCTGATTTGACGTTGTTTAATAAGTTGAGCTGGATTGCCGCTGTAGACTTGCCAAGCTTGCAAGTCTTTAAATGCCACGGCTCTTGCTCCCAAAACCGCACCTTCGCCAACGTTTACACCAGGCGCTATAAAGGCATCGGCACAGATCCAGGCATCCTTGCCAATGTTGATTGGTTTCGCAAATAGCGAAAAATCAGGATCATTATAATCATGTGAGCCGGTACACAAATGCACGCCTTGCGAAACGATGGCGCGTTCTTGCAGTGTGATTTTAGCTTGCGTGTAACAAATGACCTCGTTGGCAAGGCAGGCATAATCGTGCATTTCCAAATTCCACGGTGCCCAAATTTTAACCTTGGGGTAAATATGGCAGTGTTGGCCGATATGCGCACCGAAACAGCGTAAAACAAATATCCGCCATTGATGTAATGGCCGTGGTGTATAGCGGCATAAAAACAACCAGCTTATCTCCCACAAAAGGCGCATGAGACGATTTTTTAGAGTAAAACTGGCACCGGAAAGACGGGATTTAGGGATGTTATTTGAGATATCAATTTTGTTTGTCATAGATAATATTTCGTTAATTTTCTGAGTTATCGGGTTGCAAACCCCGTCACGCTTCGATCTTGATTTTAGTTTACCCCGTTTTGGTTCATTATCCTTTACTCACTATATTCATTTTTTGCCGAGAAAATTTGAGCAACGGACGTTCAGCATACTGGTACAGCAATGTACCGATTATGACGCCCGAAGCGATCAAAATGGAAAAATTAACAGTGGTATTCATTTCAGTCTTAACCAGTAATTTGATAACAGCAGACAACACTGCGAAATGAATCAAGTAAATTGAGTAAGATGCCCTACCCAAAAAAGCAAATCCCTTTACCAGTCTCCCCCCTGAACTAGTACAAGTCGCAAAGCCAGCCACCAGCAAAACTGAACTGGCTCCATACAGCAAATGATACTGAGGAATTAGTGTTGAAATGCCTTTATTTATTATGGACGCATTGACTCCCGCACTCAAAAACAGCAAGCCACCGACTGATAAACACCACCACGGAACCCGCCCACCCTGACGAAGATAAGCAGCAACCAACATTCCCAGCACAAATTCAATGTTACGTAGATGCAGATAAAGTTCGCAGAATGGTGTATTAATGTTCCAAGCCAAACCGCTAACCAACGCAATCAAAAAACTCCATAACAAAAAGTAGGTCCAAGCTAGCCCACTGCTAATAAAAAAAAGTAAGAACGAAACGTAAAACAACATTTCGTGTATCAATGTCCAGGCAACCGGAACAAAAGGGAGATTACTACGTGGCCATAACAAAAAATCCTTGATGACATTAATATTTCCAGGCCAGTGACCGAAAATCACCCCCATTGGCAAAAGCAATAACGCAACCAGCCAGTAAATCGGGTATATCCTTGCTAAACGATGCTTCAGGTAATCGGTAGACAATTGCCATTTACCGTGATTAGATGACGTGCTGTAGTAAATGATGAAGCCACTCAGTACAAAAAAGAAATCCACCCCGGCATCACCGAAACTGAACAAGCCATTTAGTGGTGCCTCACCGAAATATTTCGCCAAACCAACAATGGCGGTCGCATGAAAACACACCACCAGGAGGGCTGCCAGGCCTCGACCTACTTCTAGGTACACAAGGCGGTGATTCTTCAAGTCACTCGCTGGCAGGTTTAATTTTGTAGACATGTTTACTTCCGATTTGATGTTATTAAAGTTTTAATCCGGTTAACTTAACCAGTCGTGCAATTTTTTCTTCTTTGGATTCGGCACCGGCAAGAACCCGCTCGGCTTCCAGGCATTTAAGATCAACCAGGCAGCGATACCATAAGCCCTGCATAAAATGGTAGGCAAAGCCTTCGGCTCCATCCAAAAAACCCAAGCGTAAAATATAACGATAGAAAAAATATAGCGCCGGTCTTACAAATAACGGGAGCTTGTTATAAAGTGATTCTTTAACAAAACGCTTGATTTTGGCCTGGCCCGTTTTGGCATCATCAATCGACACGTCACGGGCAAACAGGTGGTATTTATGGTTAATAATATCGACCATTTCCCGGCTGGCGTAACGGTTATGTTTTTCAATAAACCATTCGACAGTATTGAGGTTATCATCGACAAAATCGCCAGAAAAAGTAACGGCATTGCCGGAATCCAATACAATATGCTCATCCATCCAGCGGTTTTCGATATGCGCCTGACCGGTTTTCCAAATGCGCAGCAGCACCAGTGGATAGCGGTCGCCATGTTTAATCCAACGTCCCAAAAAATGGTGCTTGCGCTTTAAGTAAATGCCGTTGATGTCGCTAGGCAATTCAGGAAGCTTACGGACGATTTCTTCAATTAAAGGTGGCTCCAGATATTCGTCTGCATCCATGCGCATAACCCAACTGGTTTGTATCGGGCAATTATCCAGCCCCCATTGGAACTGATCGGCATAATTTTTCCAGGGACGTTGAAGAACCTTTGCACCCAAAGATTCTGCGATTTGCACGGTTTGGTCGGTAGAAAAGGAATCGAGAATAAATATCTCACGAGCTATCGGCTGCAAATTTTTAATGCAGCGTTCGATGTGCAGTGCTTCGTTATTGGTCAAAATTATTACTGAAATATCACTCACATTAATATCCTTATAACTATAAAAATTTAGTGGCTCATCTTCTTAGGCTCATTTCAACCCAACAAGAGTTTGAAACATAGCTTCGCTATTCCTTGAAGTTTTTCTGCGCAAGCTATGAAAAACCGGCCAACGCACGGCTTATCGCGGACTAAAACTTTTCAATGCAATTGCGTGCTTCGGTTCCAATATTTTCAACGTGCTCTATTGGGACAATCAAGAAATTGAGCAACAGTTTAATAAACATTGAAAAATTCATTAGTTAGTCGATATGGTTCTATTTTTAACAAAAATAGCAGGATTGCCAGCAACGACTGTCCAGTCAGCAACGTCTTTTGTTACAACACTTCTGGCACCTACAACCGCACCTTTACCAATCGTAATGCCCGGTGAAATAAAGGCTTCAGCACATATCCATGCATGATCACCAATAGTGATGGGTTTAGTGACAAGTGGACGAATAAGGGAAGAAATATCGTGTGTACCTGTGCAGAGAAAAGCGCCTTGACTGACCGCCACTTTTGATCCAATACTGATTCGATCCATGGTATAGCAATTAACATCGTCACCTAGAGCTGAATAATCACCCATTACCAGATTCCAAGGAGCCCAAACGAAGCAAGAAGGCGAAACCTTACTACCAACACCAAATTTCGCACCAAAAATTTTCAGTAAAAAAATACGCCATGAATTTAAGCACCAACGTGGTGTCGTCCTAAAAAATAACCACCAGACTGTATTCCAAACCAACCTAGCAAGCTTGTTTCTTTTGGATATTGTATCAATATATTTATATTGGGAAAATGTGCTACTCATTTGTTTTTCCCGCGACAAGAGACAACTGATTTTTAAGGAATGATATACCTTGGGAACGCAAATCAGCAAGATGGTTATTTACAGAATCCCAAGTTATCGATTCACTCAAAACCCTTTCAATGCTTTCTGGATGTGAATCATCTAAAAAACGTGAACTTAGCCCAACAAGTTCAAGTAAGTTTAGCGCTCTGGCATTTAGGCTGGCTTTATTATCTTGCAGCCCAACCACGACGAAAGGTTTGTTTAATAAAATACTTAGGGCCGTGCCATGAAAAGAGTTAGTGACCACAAATTCAGAATTTTTCAAAAGGTATAGCCATTGACGTGGGCAGGGATAAACTGTCTCGCCAATTTCCTTCCACCGCCTGTGCGAGTTGTAAGGTGAATACAGATCAGCCCCAAGACTTTTAGCCACTGCTTCAGCTACTTCACCTATCACATCCCGGGAACGCAATCCGTAACAAAATACATACTTGTCCGACGAAACGGGATACGGCGTCATGATGCCTGAATAATCAGATAGCAGTATGGTCGGGTCAGGTACACAGACCGGCTCAACACCAATCAGGTCTTTTACAATCGAAACGCCTGATTGCTCTCTTACGGATATGGCATCCAGTTTAAGAAGCAAGCCCGCAAGTTCTTTGTGATATTGCTCATTAATTTCGCTCCGCCCAAAACTGGGCGCATAAGATATACGGCGAACAAGCTTGTTGTTTATGGTAAAGTTTAGAAAATAGGCCGGATCAAGGCCAAACTGCTCGGATGGATTCCAGATCTGATCACTGCCGCACACTAGCAAGTCGTAATTTAAGGACGCAGCCTTCAATGCTTGAATGGTTTTATATACGGGCGCAGTTACCCCTAGAAATTCATGCCTAAAATGGTCAAAGTTATCTTGCTGCTGGCGGTTACCAAACCACTTTCCTTTGAGTCTGGAAAGTTTTAAATATAAGACCTTAAGGTTTTTTCGTGAAAATAAATTATCGAACTGTATATCACCCCCCCCCTCAACATGATCAGGATGATAATTAACAAATTCTGCTTTATGACCTTGATCCAAAAACCATTGTCGCAAGGCATAAGCTTGAAATAATGCGCCATAATTATCACTAAAGTGATAAGTCAAAATACCAACTCTCATAATTATCCTTACATAAAAAAGACTTAAATAATGTGTCACTTGATTAGCGAGGAACTTTATCGCCGGGACTGGATTTCCTTATCCCTAAGCAATTCCTGACTGGGGTAAAAGCCTTGGAAATAACAGGCTTTTTGTCATGGGTTGACGTATTTTGCTAATTGCTCTTAATTGAAATCACTGAAACTAACGATTCAGCTGCTTTATGAATTTCAAAACGGTTTGAAAAACATTCTCTGGCATTTCGCTTCATAATCTCTTTATCCTCGACAGCGGTGTCAAGCCAACGAGCAATCAATTGAATGGTACCTTCAAGCGTATCATCCGCAATCAAGCCTGCCTGATCGGCCTCTATTTCCCGCCAGATATTAACTTTATTGGAAATTAATACTGGCACACCGCAAGAGAGTGCCTCAGCAACGACAATGCCAAAGTTTTCCTGATGTGACGGTAAAATAAAGGCGTCCGCACAATGATAAGCCCCCCATTTAACATCACCCGACAACATGCCTGTCCAAGTAATTTGATCCGCTACACCTAATTTGTTGGCCAATAATTCCAGCTCAGCTTGCCAGCCAACTTGATTGGGCCCTGCTATCACCAGTTGCAGATCGGATTGCGTATTGCTCATTTTGGCAAACGCCTCAATTAACAAATCGACGCCTTTCTTGGGATGGATACGGCTTAAATACAACAAAAAGCGTTTGTCTTGTAAATGAGGAAAACTATCAAGAAACAACTGGCCCTGTTGTTCTGCGTTACCGCTGTGTCCGGCGGTGCCGAAATTGACCACTTGTTCGTTACAGCGATATAACCAGAACGATTGCCGCGCCAGATTCTTTTCATCTTCGCAGGTAAACAACACTTTTTTGGCATCGCGTAGCACCGGGTATTCGCCCCAAGGCCAGTACAGCCATTTTTTAAAATGTTTAAGTGGGTATTGATGTTTAAACCACGGATCCATCATGCCATGGGTGTACAGGTAATAAGGCCGGTTTTGACTTTTTAATACACTGTGGGCCGCAAAGCTGTGGTATTGCCAGAGCCCATTGATAATAACCGCATCATAATCCTGGGCATGGGCGGCAAGCCAGGGTTTAAACTTACTGCTGTACCCGTATAACCCCAGACCAGGCCCCATGGCATGAACGGTTAATGGGCACAGTTTGATGAATGGGGCATCCAGTGCATCCAAACTGAGAATTTCAATGCTATGACCGTTATCTTGCATGGCACGGGAAAGTTGCAGGACACCCTCAATCGGGCCACCGCCCTCGGGGTTGACTGAGCGAATAATGTGCAGGATTTTCATTTATTAAACTAACCGATTTTTGTGTATAAAATTATTGAGCCAGTCGGGAGGGCAACCCCGACTGGAATGTTTGAAGAATTTATATGGTTCAAATTACATATCCAGTTGTACGCTTGAAATACTGTAAATCTTCGTTTTCAAGGCTTTTAATAAACTTTGCAGGCGTTCCCCCATATAAACTGTAAGTGCTATCCATGGGTTTATTGATAGTAGAGCCAGCTGCGAGAACACTGTAGTCAGGGATGATTGTTCCACCCAGTAAAATGCAACCTGTACCAATGAAGCAATATTCGCCAATAGTGATGGGTTTAGAGGATTGTCGACATTCTTTAAGATCAATGCTGTGTGTTAAAGCAGTCGATTTAAAACCGGCGAAGGTTGTAAATCGTTTGATTTCAATACGGTTGGTGCAATCAATAAGATGCCGGTTAGTAATGGCTGTATGTTCCCCTAAAACAAGTTCCGGGATTCTTTGGCCTGCTTCATGTTGGAAATGTGGACTGTTAGTATTGAGAGGGAAAGCCGAAATCCAGTTTAAGTTACCAATGCTTGAAAATTCTCCAAGTTGGATATTATATAAACCTTTAATGACAGAAAGATTACCAATTCTCGCTCCCTTGCATAAAGAAAGATTATCAACTAATATCAAGGATAATCCAATGCGGCTGGTCGGGTGCAATTGATAATTAAAAAACCATTTATAAAGCCTTCGCTTAACAAACCATGGGGATAGAGCAATAATCAAGCTAATAACTTTTTTCATATTCAAATTTATTTTAATAGAATTATTACATTATTTACAATGTAAATGGCTTAGGAGCGAGCACAGAATAGGTTGAGCAACTTTAAATACACACCTCTTTTGCAAAAAAAGGGTATGTAAGATGTTACATATTTATTTTATTAAGATTTATTTGTTAAGTCTCGTCCGTATATTTTCCCTTTATTAAGCCGTTCCCACAAGGCCAGCGGGTTTTTAATAAAACGTAATGCCCTATAAAAAATAGAAAGGTAATTATCTGAATTTGTGCGAGGTCGGCCAATTATTTTTTCGAAAATACGTGCGTTATAATCACGCATTGCTTTGTCAAGTTTTGTAGAAGCCGTTATGGATACACCGTGAAGTCTATAGCCACTCCAGAAATCGTTTACTACGCTGAATTTTGCTCCAGCTAAAGCCATTTCTACAAAAAGCTCACCATCCCAATTACAGCGATTATCTTTGTTGAAACCTTTTGATTGCTCAAATATTTGTTTGCGGAAAAAAGTAGATGGCTGATTAATGATGCATCCACCATAAGCATATTGCTTAAGCGCCATGGGCTGTGAAAAGCTTTTACGCAAAATCTTATCATTGGCATCAATAATATAAGCATGTCCAGAAATAACATCTATCTCGGGATGACGGGTTAAATAATTCAACGCTTCTTTAAGCGCACCAGGATAAAGTATGTCGTCAGAATTTAAAAAACCATATATTTCACCGTGTGCTAAAGAAAAACCTTTGTTAAGGCCATCACTTGGGCCTTCATCATCTTCAAAAATAATTTGATCTATTTGAGCTTTATATTTGTCGATTATTTCTCTGCTACCATCCGTACTACCGGCATCGATAACTATATATTCTACATCGACATCTTGTTTTTGAGAAAGTACTGATTTAATGGTTCTTTCAAGAAATTCAGCTTGATTAAAAGATATTGTTACTATGGAAATTTTCAATGTTCAATTCCGTAAATTGTTATAACCAAAACGTATAAGTGGTTAAATGTAAATGATAAATTATCAACTTAAATTCGAACAGATAACATCCTTTGAACGAATATTATCTGTGAAATCAATCTGCCTTGAATTTTTTTTGTTGCCCCCCCTCTTTTTCAAAGAGGGGAATGATTACGAAATTTTTAGTTTAATTGTATCTTATTTTAAAAGTCCGTTGACAATGCTTTATTGAATTGAAAGGATAGAAACCTTTACTGGAATGCTATTGGTCGTTGTCGTTTTTAATGACATCAAGCTATAAGGTTGTAAGAAAAGGTTATCAGTGTTGACACCCAAATTAGAGGTTAGTTGTAAGCTATTAGTGTTAGCCGAGAAGTTAATCTTAATATTGACGGTATTGTTTGTATTGTTGACTACATAATAATATACAACGCCATTTTTATTTCCGTACCACAAGGTAACAGAATTTCCTGTTCCAAGCACTTTTTGCATGCCTATTTTTGGCAAGCTGTAATATTCCTTTAAAAAAGGACGCAATACATTAGGTTGCCCCAAAATATAGCCCAATCCTCCATCTGATATAAAGGTAATATTTCCTGCGGCCATCGCATTAAGATAAGGACTTAAAATAAGCTTACCGGGTGATACCAGTGCGCCGCTAATTCTTAAGCGGGTTAGGTTGTTACGTAGGAGTTTGCTATAGCCAATATTTGTAATTGGAAAATCATACTCCATATAATTGTTAATAAATCCCACAGAACTTTCAAGGCCTTGTCCGCTGATTTTTGCAGTCGCCACTATTGCAGCGGGATCATTGGCTTCTTGCCACTGCGCTTGCTCTTGTGCAATGGCACTAGATCCCGTAGCTTTTACTCCAGGTTGCAAAGTAAACGTGTTGCTTAAAACAATATTGGATGAATTTGTGTACATTGCAGGATCAACACCGGACTCTTTGATGACGTTAGACCAACCCAGGTTATTTATTTTATAGGCTCTTCCGCCCCATCCCCCATATTGTCCCCAATCAACCGGTGAATAATCCGGACCAAAGGCATTGATATAGAGCTTTAATCCGGGTCGGGCTGTTTGTAATATGTTCGATAATTTAGTATAAAAAGCCTGTATTTTACTACAACGCCAAGCTACCCATTCGTTGTAATGATTCTGAATTAACCAGTCATAGCGCTGTTTAAAACGACCGGGGCCGGACGATGCAGGCAACATGATTCCCGTATCTCTTTGAAATAGATTGATGGTGTAATCCTCGTAACCCCAATGAATGGAAGGGAAAGCCTGCCATGAGGAGAAAGACCAGTTCATTAAACGTATGGCAAGGCCACTAAAAGCAGGCGAATCTTTATACCGGTTTGCAAGCTCTGTAATCAGATCTGCAACCCATTGCTGAACCTCCGGATGAACAGGATTAAAGTAAGGATCAAAACCGGAATCACTGCCAATAGTACCTCTATCTGACACAGTCAACCAAGGTGTTTCAGTCGTGTTATGGCTGATATCACCATTTCCTCCAAAGCGAATATCCAGTTGCTGCTTGATAAAACCAGACATTGGTATGGCGAGTTCGCCAATAAATGAAATATTATTTTTTTCGGCCGTCAATAACAGTAAACGTATGATGTCTTTTTGAATAGGGTCTTTGCGTGATGAGGGGCCGATTAAACCATAACCATCCTCTTCTGATGGGCTAAAGCCAGGTAAAAGCAAGCTCGGCCACATCATGCTTTGATAGTTGGCAATTGACTGCGTCCAGACAGTGCTGCCAATAAACCGTGACCATTCGGCCCAACGATCAGCTGTCTTTTTAATTTCACCCCACTCGTTGGAGGTTGGGTTAGCCCCAAAGTAAGTCGTAAATCGTAGTGACTCTTCAAAAAAAGTGCCAAATTTCCGTTCATGTTTAGTCGTTAATAAAGGGGGTAATTTATCAAGAATTTTATAGACCCTAATTTGACTTATTCCTATTTTCTGATTGCTATGCCAGTTTAAAAAAAGTAAACGCGGATTAGTAGTGCGTGCATAAAAGAAAAGCTGGGATGTTTGCACGGTGTTGGTTAATGGCAAACGACCGCCCGTAATTACACCGGAATCTAATGCGTAAGGATTGGCTGCTTCATCCACTAATGAAATAGTAAATGCCCGGTTTTTATCATTCGGGTAATCAACTTCTACTAAAAAAAAACCATTGTTGTCAGGTAACGGCAATGTATAAGCAAAATAGTCAGGGTTAGTGGGATTTTCATAGACCCCGTTTGCACCGGATTCAATATTAACACCTGATGGTGTAGGCTGTATGCTTGAATAATCAGGGGGGGTGGCGGTTGGGTTTATCGTTGTGACCAGTTGTTTTGAAATGTTTGTGGCGGTATTTACCACAGGGGTTTTTGTGTCAACAACAGTATATTGAATGGTTCGATCAACGTAACCTGAGATAGCGTTTTTAATTTCCAGGTCAAATACACCTTCTTTATTCGTTGGTATCATAACGGTGCTGGTATTTAAACTTGTGCCTCCGGCAATCGGCTGACTTAGAGTGGTAATGATTTTTGAAGTTGCGGTGTCACGCACGCTTAAAGTCAATGCAGTGGATATTGGTGATTGTCCGGCAACCAGGTTAAGAGGAAAGGCTTCGTTGCTGCGAAACACAAGCGCATCTGTTTTAGAGGTTGCCTGTACCATGCCCGAGATATCTGTCGACGGCTTTAGGACAATACTTTGAATATAGGGCAAGCCGGGGAAATACAGTCTTTCAAAACGGATAGAGTGCTTACCTGCAGCTAGGTTAAGATTAAATGCTTTAGATAATCCAAGTTGAGGTAGTCCTGTATTATTTTTTAAAGCGGTATGTGCCAACAAGACGTCGTCCAGAAAAATATCTGTTGGCCAGTCAGCAGCACTTAGCCACAGTTCGTACCATCCAGCATCAGTATTGGCTATTAAAACCTCATATTCAATTGTGCCAATGCCTATAACATAACCTTTTTGAGTCAGAAATTGTAGCGATGCGCTATCAAGATATTGCTGGCTAACATAATCTTTCGTAGAAATTGTATAAGTTGTTCGAGCATAAGCGGCATTAAAATTAATGAAGCACAAAGCTATTATTAAAATAATACGGCTAATTAAGTTATCGCAATAACCATTGTATGTATTGGTTTTATTTTTCTCTTTCTTCTTCATTTTCAACTCCTTGTTTTTTTTAGAATTAAAGGTGTACAGCTAATTATTAATTAAAGTGAATACTTTGCTTGTAATGATTTTATGGAATAAAAAACAAAGAAATCAGATTTTTTGTTCGTTTATCTGATTGTTAAATCTAGCAATATGTTTGAACGGAAAATCAACAAGCCATGACACACAAGATATGAAGAGATTTATTGCGTGCGAAGATTTTTTCATCTGCCCATCAATTTAGCCTCTAGGTTTTCATCTTATACTCTTTTGAAGTTAATTTGACAAGAATAGCGTTCAAAAAATAAATTTTTTTTCGTTGGTTTTTTGCAAAAGGTATAAGAAAAATGTCTGTTTGTGGTCTTAACAAGATAATTATGCGCGAATAGAAGCACTTTTTCAGTTTATGAAAATTTGCTACAAAACAGTCCGCTTTATTCTCTGGTCTGGTGTACAGTATAAATAGCTGTAAATTTTATAATCTAAAGGGTCGGAATCTGAAAAATAGTAGTATTTATATTCAATTTTTTCTTTGCGAAAAATACCAGCAAAATATTTCCAGTTGTTAAGCTTATTGTAGAGGCTAATGCCGCACCATTGATGCCAAAATGTGGAATTAGATAGTAGCTAAGGATTACATTTAATACGGCACCAAAGCCGATACCTATCGTTGTTTCACGTTCATGACCTGTCATTATCAGTAATTGCCCTACAATCGTACCTAATAATGCATTAATTAATTGGCCAATACAAAGGATAATCAGTGGGTCATAAGCATCAATATATTTTAAACCAAAAAGGGTATTTATGAATATGTCACCCAAGTAAAATATAAAGGAAAATAAAAGTAAGGAAACTATAGAGATAATATAGGTGCAATTGGTAATTAATTTTCTAAGACGTTCTATCTCTCCTGTCACATAAAGATTTGTCATGGTAGGGCCAACTGCAACATTTATAGACACTAAAATGAAAATAAATATCTCGGCTCCTCTTGTTGCAACTTCGTAAATCCCTACAGAATAGGTTCCACTAAGCCAACCCAGCATTAATAAGTCGGTTTTTTGATTAAGTATAATCACACCGCCAAAAAGCATAAAAGGTAGTGCAGAATTAAGCCATTTTTTATATTCAAAATTGGATGGTGTTTTTTTGACGTGTTTGGGTAATCTTTTCCAAAGTAAAACAGCACCAGTGATAAAGGCTATGCTTGTTGAAGCTACCTGAATATACATTACAAAAACGGGAGTGATTACCTCTCTAGGCAGGAAAAGGTAGGCAGCATATAGAAGGGATAATATAATGATAGATTTTAATAAGGTCTCTGGGAGTTGAGCGATAATAGTATAATTAAGCCCTTGCAAGGTTGCACTTCGTAAGCCGCTTAATGACATTAACGGCAGTAAAATCAATGCGGCTTGTAAGGTAGACAATTGCTGTGGTTTAAATCTATCACTGAAAAAATAGGTTGATACCCAGGCAAGCGACAATATGATAATAGAAGAAAATATAACCACTTTATTACTGGTTAACAACAGACCGCGTATATAGCCCCATTCAGATTTGGCATGGTAACTTGCTATGTAACGAACCACCAAGGACGGAAGACCGAGCGATGTTGGAATAGACATAAAAAATATAATGGCCATAGCATAGGAATAAATTCCGTATTCGGTCGGGCCTAACAGTCTAGCCATTAAAATTGCGGATAAAAAATTCAAGCCGGTTGATGACAGTTTTAAGGCAAGGCCGCCAACAGAGCCTTTAAACAGCCTCATTTTTTGTTCGGACGCGGTAAAATTTTTTATAAAGTTAATCAGTTTCATTTTTCGTTTTGCAGTTTTAATGTGGCCACGGTAATTTTTAGTTAAACCCCAATGCATTCTTGATGCAATTAAGGCACAGGCCACTTTTTGCCCAAGTGTTTAACAGGTATTATTAATATTTTTTCTGGCTTTTCAGTTGAGTTTTCTGCATTAATAGCGCAGATAATCGCAATTGCAATTGCAATATTTAGTCTGTGACTTCCTGCGTATGGGCTCATAAACAGATTCCATAGACCCATGATTAGAAGAAAACAGTAGAACGGGCTCATATAGTCAAATCGCCGAGTTAGTATTGTTTTTTTTAAGGAGATCAAAAGTTGATAACCATAATAAATGAATAGTTGTGCCGCAAATATTCCGCCTTCCATCCAGATTTGCAGAATTTGAGAATGTGCCATAAAACTTTGGCTCTGGTGAACATTGCTTTGACCCAATTCGCGAAGTTCACTTTGCGTTTCCTTATAGAGCATGGCGGCATATTTTTGGGTGCCTTCGCCCCAGGAACCAAAGCCAATGACAGGCGAATCAGTGATGGCAGTAACCCCTATTCGTAACGCAGCGAAACGTGAAAGGCTGGATACATCTCTTCGGTCGCTGTAACCTTCATTCGTTTGTGTGAGAACTAACATTATTAATGAAATTGCAATGGTGCCTGCTATTACAATATTAGTTAAGCTTTTAGTGCTGATTTTTAATGTTTCTGGATTACCTCGGCGTATCCACAGTATCCCCGTCAGTAATATACAGATTGCACCAAATGAACGTCCATCCATGTAAAAACTAAAGATGCCGACAGCAATAGTTAACCAGACTGATAAGAAGTTAGGGATAAAATAAGCTACAACCAGCATTAATAAAAGAATCGGTTGATTGTATTCAAGTTTCCAGTAAGCATTAGTAAACGGTACCCCGGTTAGTTGTAGATAGATAACTGAGCCTAATGAAACGCCAAATATATACCACCAAAGATAGCGCTTATCGGTAGCTGCAATGACTGAAAGGCAGACAATATCAGAAAGTAAAATGGCATTACGCCCCCAGGCACGCAAATAATTGACTTGTGATGTCCCCGCCACCAGATCCGAAATGATATAACCTACTATCATCACTATGCTTGACAGCACAAATGTCCAGAATACTTTCTCTTTAAATATGCGTTTTTCTTTGCCGGAAAGCAGTAATATTATGGTCAGAATAAGCAATATAACTTCTGTAGCATAAAGCTCGCCCATTAAGTTTATGGTATACAAAGAAGGCAAACCACAAACAAAAGCAAACAGCCCAAAAAAACTAATATTTATTTTGTCAGAGGGAATGTGTTTATCTTTTTGATGCTCGGTCGATTTTATTGTGGAAACTATCATTTTGATTTGTGTTCTATTTTTATCATACAAAAATTAAAGCTTATGTGGTTTGACTGCTTTCAACCCCGTTACTTACGTTTTGAAAGCTATGTAATCAATAGGGTCAGGCTCTAATACTGCTTACTTAAGAAAATTGCTATTTAAAAACAATATGATATAAAATATTAAGTGGTGCATAAGCGTAAATAAAAAGAACATCTCAGTCTTGTACTAGCCGTAAAACCTCAACCGAAGCTCTGTCTGGTATTAACCCTATCTTGATAGCAATCTTGTAGCTAGGTTACAACTTATTAATTAATAAAGATAATATCCTTAAGTAAGCAGTATTTGGGTCAGACTCGATTGATGCATGCATGGTATTTGTGATCAAGAAACTTTGTAAGCATAATGCCGATAACAAATTGCAATGACAGTAAAATAAGGCGGCTTGACATGTTACACTTGAACGCGGAAATGCTTTTACTGGCAAGGCTTTGGTTTTGTTAGTCTGTGGTTATATTTATATAATTGGCGGTATTACGGGTATTTAATTATTCGCCGTCATTTAGCCAAGATTGGGTTGGTAGGGGTCGGTCTACTATTTTATTTTGCCAATGATACCTTTTTATTGGGTCAATAATATGTCAAAGGCTTTGATTTATAAGACGTTACTAAGCAAATTGTAACTTTTAAATTATAAAATTGTGTGGGTAGTATAGACTAATTTATGCTTTATGATGATTTTTTTAATAGAAACAGGCTGAAATAGTAAAATTAGTCATTTTAATGCTTTTGGCAGCAGAGCAAGGTCAACCGCTTTTTGTCCACGAAACACACGAAAAAAAGCAAAAAACAGAGGTAAGCGGTAAGGGTTTTCTTGCTCCCATCCACCCTTCGATTTTTTTGGGCAGCGCCTTTCTGCCCATCTTTTTCAGATAATAAATGGCGGGCAAAAAGCCTTGTCACCCTGCCAAACTACCCTTCGCAATTGTCTTTCAAAAGTTGCTGCTTTAGCCATTCAG
>SESG01011272.1_pt1 | contig 18157 bp, 17 predicted proteins | sample 3171421 | NCBI WGS metagenome assembly SESG01 (sample SAMN10866946, study PRJNA518727) | freshwater metagenome | biome: subpolar coniferous forest; feature: holomictic lake; material: water; isolation source: holomictic Lake 227, 6 m and 8 m depth | place: Canada: near Kenora, Ontario | collected... | reverse complement strand
CGACCGACATCTTCGGCAGCGCGCCCGCCACGTTCTCGGCCACCAAGCGCCTGGGCAGTGATGCCTCGCGCCTGTCGCAGATCCAGGATGGCAAGTGGAAGGTGGTGGGCCCCTACATCACCGACGTGGCGGTGGCGAAGAAATAGGAACTGCTTACCGCAGCAGGTTTTCAATCAGGACGGCCATTCCCATGCCACTGCCCAGGCACATGCTGACCACGGCATACCTGCCACCGGTGTCTGCCAGGTGGTGCATGGCGGTAATGGTCATCCGGATGCCGGTGGCGCCGGGCGGGTGGCCAATGCTGATGCCGCCGCCGTAAAGATTGGTCTTGTCGCGCGAAATGCCCAGTTGCGCCTCTGCATGCAGATTGACCACCGCAAAGGCTTCGTTGATCTCGAAGTAGTCAATCTCGGGAACGGTCAGATTGTTCTGCCGCAGCAACTTGCCGATCGCTGGAACCGGCCCTGCTCCCATGATCTCGGGCGGCACTCCCGCCACCGCGTAATCGAGCAGTCTCGCTTCGGGCCGCGCAGTGCCAGGCAAGGCATCGCGGCGCGCCACCAGCAATGCGGCCGCACCGTCCGTCACACCGCTGGAACTGCCTCCGGTCACCGTGCCATCTGCTTTGAAGGCAGGCTTGAGCGTTGCCAGTTTCTCACGCGTGAGATTGAAGCGCGGGTACTCATCAATGGCGAAGCTGCGAGTCCCCTTGCGACCATCTGAAATATCGATCGGCTCAATCTGCCGCGCCAGAAAGCCCGACTCAATCGCGGCCTGCGCGCGCTGCTGGCTCATGAAGCCCCAGTCGTCCATGGCCTCCCGACGGTAACCGAATCGATGCGCCAGTTCTTCGGCCGTGTCGCCCATCAGTGCCTTCGAAAATGGACAGCGGTAAATGGCGTCCAGGCCGTCTTCCATGGTGACCGGACCCCGCACCGCGCCATAGCGCATGGCGCGCGAGACATAGGGCACGCGACTGAAACTCTCACCCCCCGCAGCGATCGCAATCTGGCTGTGGCCGCTGGCAATCTGCTCGGCCGCGCTGACAATCGATTGCGTTCCGGACCCGCAGGCACGGGTTACCGTCAACGCCGAGCTTTCGATCGACAAACCGGCGTCCAGCGCGACCTTGCGGCTGATGAACGGCCCGTCATGGTCAACCACGCCCACCAGACCAAATACCAGGTGATCGATCTCGCTGGCCGAAACGCCACTGCGCCTGATTGTTGCGCGCGCAACGTGCGCGCCCATCACGGAAAGCGCAACGTCACGCAGCGACTTCCCAAAGTCACCAAACGCGGTGCGCGCACCGCCCAACAGCACAATATTGTCAAAAGCCATGGTGTTTTCCCCAAGATAAAAAGTTCTGCAAGGCCCCGATCGGCGCTTGCAGTTCTTCCGGTCGCATGATATTCTGCGATCATCTTACCAAACAACTGTTTGCTTACCAAATTCCCATGACCGATGTTGAAAAGCAGCAAGCGCCTCAGCTTGAAGTGACAGACATGCACCTCAGCTTTGGTGGCATCCACGCATTGGCGGGAGTAAGCTTGACGGCCCGCCGCGGCGGGATCACCGCCGTCATCGGCCCCAACGGCGCCGGCAAGACCAGCCTGTTCAACACCATCTCCGGCTTTTACAAGCCGCAGCAGGGTCAGGTCAAACTCAACGGCCAGGACATCACAGCGCAGCCGCCGCACCGGCGAGCTGCCATGGGCCTGGCCCGCACCTTTCAAAACGTGGCATTGTTCCGCGGCTTGACGGTACTGGACAACATCAAACTCGGTGGCCACACACGACTCAGTTCGAACCCCTTTTCGGCGATGTGTTACCTGGGCGCAGCCAAGCGCGAAGAAATGGCCTTGCGGCGCGAGATCGAACGCGATGTCATCGATTTTCTGGAAATCGACCATATTCGCAACCTGCCGGTAGCCGGACTGGCTTACGGTCTGCAAAAGCGTGTCGAACTGGCGCGCGCGCTGGCGATGCAGCCCGAGGTTCTGATGCTCGACGAACCGGTAGCCGGCATGAACCGCGAAGAGACAGAAGACATGGCCCGCTTCATCCTGGACATCCAGGAGGAGCGCGGCATCACGGTGCTGCTGATCGAGCATGACATGGGGCTTGTCATGGACATCTCAAACCACGTGGTGGTGCTGAACTTTGGACAGGTCATTGGCGAAGGTCGCCCATCCGAGGTGCGCGCCATCCCGGAAGTCATTCGCGCCTACCTGGGCGAAGCCGGCTTGCACAAGGTGGCAGCATGATGAGCGGCGCGTTCGATTGGGCCGCCCTGCTGGAGTATTGCGTGATCGGCCTGCTCTCGGGCGGCCTGCTGTCGCTGATCGCGCTGGGCTTTGTCCTCATTTACAAGGGCACTGGCGTCATCAACTTTGCCATGGGCGAGTTCATGATGCTGGGCGCCTACTTCTTCTATACCGCCAAAGTGCTGTGGGGCTTGCCCATGCTGCTGGCGCTGTTGCTTTCGTTCATTGCGGTGGCCGCCTGCGCTGCCGTGATTGAACGGACGATTCTGCGGCCCTTGTCGGGCCAGCCGGTGATCTCGGTTCTGATGGCAACCATCGGACTGGGCAGTACCTTGCACGGCGGTGTGGACGCGATCTGGGGCGGGCGCAACTACGAGATGCCGGCGCTGCTGCCGCGCACGCCGCTGGTCATCGGCGAAGTGCTGATCCCGGGACAGTTGATGTGGAGCTTTTTGCTCGCCACCATTGTCATCGCCGCTTTCACACTGTACTTCCGCTACTCCAAGACCGGCCTGTCGATGCGTGCGGCAGCGAGCGACCCGATGACTGCCTACGTGATGGGGATTGACGTGCAGGCAACGCAGCGCCTGACCTGGATCTTTTCCGGCCTCGTCGGTGCCCTGACCGGCGTCATCGTGGCCTCCACCACCAGTCTCTCGCCCGCGGTTGGCAGCGCCGCGCTCGGCGTTCTGGCGATCATCATTCTGGGCGGTCTGGACAGCATTGCCGGCGCCATCGTTGCCGCACTCATTGTCGGTCTGATCCAGAGCCTGACGGCCGGCTACCTGGGTGGCAAGGTGCGTGATCTCGTACCCTACGCGACGGTTTTGGTCATCCTGCTGATCCGGCCCTACGGCCTGTTCGGCACACGGCAAATCGAAAGGTTGTAGGCATGAGAATCAGGGACTTCCGGGTCAGCTACGAACACGATGAGTCGATCTGGAACACCGCAACCCAATTGGGCTGGCTGGCGGCACTGGCCGGGTTGCTGTTGGCGCTGCCGTTCCTGAGCAATGGCTATGTGGTCAGTCTGGCGTGCATGCTGGGCATCCACATCATCGCCGCCAGCGGGCTGAACCTGATGACCGGCTACACCGGATTGATTTCGCTGGGGCACGCCGCGTTCATGGGTGTGGGCTGCTACACCGCTGCCTATTTCGCGCAGCGCGGTGTTCCGTTCTTCCTGACCCTGCCACTGGCCGGCGCCTTAACGGCCTTGCTGGGTCTGTTGGCCGGTCTGCCCAGCCTCAAGATCAAGGGGCTGTACCTCGCGGTGGCAACGCTGGCGATGCAATTCCTGCTCGAATACGTGTTTCGCGAGTGGGACTCCGTCACCGGTGGCGTGCGCGGCGTGAACGTTCCAAACGCCAGCCTGTTCGGCTTCGACCTGCTCAATGACAGGCGCATGTACTACCTGATTGTTCCGGTCGCCGCGCTGATGCTGGTGGCTGCCCGCAACCTGTTTCGCACCCGGGTCGGGCGCGCCTTCATCGCGATTCGCGACAAGGACATTTCGGCCGAGGTGTTGGGTATCAACCTGCTGCACTACAAACTCGCCGCGTTTGCCATCGGTTCGTTCTATGCCGGCGTTGCCGGTGCGCTGCTGGGCTACTTCTACCGGGCCATGACGCCCGAATACTTTACGCTGCAACTTTCAATCTTCTATCTTGCCGTGATCATTGTGGGTGGCCTCGGAAGCCTGACCGGAACCATACTCGGCGCCGTCTTCATGACCCTGGTACCCGAAGTCCTGCGCTACCTCGTTGTGCTGGGTGCCCGGTGGGTACCGAACGCGACGGAAATCCTCAGTCCGATGCAGCAGATCGTGTTTGGCCTGCTGATCATCGGCTTTCTGGTATTGGAGCCGCACGGATTGTTTGTTGTCTGGCAACGTCTGCGACGTTTCTTTCACCTTTGGCCCTTTAGATCGTGAATCATTTTTTAACAGGAGACCTACCATGAGCCGCATCGAAACCCAATCCAGCTATTTCCAACGCCGGCGCATTCTTGCCGCCGCACTGGGCGCGACCGGGCTCTCAGCCTGGCCGTTCTCGCCGGCCATTGCCGACAACGGCGACATTGTGATCGGTGGCGCGCAGCCGATCACCGGCGTATTCGCCTTTGCCGGGGTCGGACTGAATCAGGGACTCGGTGACTATTGCGAGTGGCGCAATTCCAAGGGCGGCATTGCCGGGCGCAAGTTGCGCTATATCGGCGAAGACTCGGGCTACAAGATGGATCAGGCAATGAACATCTTCAAAAAGATCATGGGCGCGCACCAGGCACCGCTGTTCTACGGCGACTCGACCGGATGGGCAAAAGCCGTTTCCAAGGAAGTGAGCCAGCTCGGCAGCACGCTGACCAGCAGCCCGAGTTTTTCCTCTGATCTGGCCGACCCCAAGAATGTTCCCTACTACTTCATGGCCGGACCGACCTATACCGCGATGGGTGAAATCCTGCTCGAATACATCAGCCGATCAGCGCGCGGTGCGACCAAGCCAGCGGTCGCGCTGGTCTACAGCGACACCGAATTCGGGCGTGACCCGATTGCCGGCATCAAGGCGCGCGCACAAGCGTTGCAACTGCCAATCGTGCAGGAAATCGTGACCAAGCCGGGCGCGGTCGACATCTCCAGCGAGGTTGCCAAACTGCGCCGCGCCAAGCCTGATTTTGTGATTTTTCACGGCTATGTCCTGGCACCCATTCCCGAGTTCATCAAGCAGATGCGCGAATCCGGCATGAACGCCACGCCCATGGGCACGATCTGGAGCATGGACAAGACCACGGTCGACGCCATGGGCGCAACGGCGCAGGGCTGGATGGGCGTGATGCCCTACCGTTACAGCTACGACACCAAGGACGCACCCATGATGCAAACGATCAAGGACTTCGTCGCCAAGGCGCGTCCCAGCATGAGCTATACCCCGCTTTTTTATACCCATACCTGGCTGGTTGGCATGATCTTCTCTGAAGTCATAGAGCGCTGCCTGAAAGCCGGCAAACCACTGACTGGCGTGAACATGAAAGCAGCGCTGGAGAGCATCAACAATTGGGACACCGGCGGCATCACGGGCTTGCCGGTTTCCTTGAAAGACCACCACATCGCTTCCGGGCGCGTCTATGCCTATGACAGCGCCAGCAAACTGATGGAGCCAGCCAGTGGCTGGATCACCACCGCATGATCGAAGTCGCAGGGAGCGGGGCCACAGCACCGATACTGGTGCTGGAGAATATCGAGGTCGTGTACCAGCACACGGTGCAGGTCCTGCGCGGTCTGTCGCTCACCGTTCCTCACGGCCAGATCGTCGCCTTGCTGGGCAGCAATGGCGCCGGCAAGACGACCACCCTCAAGGCGATCTCGGGTTTGCTGCCCTTGGAGGTCGGCCATGTCCGCTGCGGCAGCATCCAGTATCAGGGCGAGAACATCGCCCGGGTGGCGCCGCACCTGCTGGCACGCCGTGGCATCGGGCATGTGCGCGAAGGGCGCCATGTTTTTGAAGATCTGACGGTCGAAGAAAACCTGATCGTCGCCGGCAACGCGCTGACCGGGCGTGATGCAAAACCCGATACCGCCATGATCTACGAGTACTTTCCGCGCCTGAGCGAGCGGCGATTGCAACGCGCCGGCTATCTTTCCGGCGGTGAGCAGCAGATGCTGGCGATCGGACGGGCGCTGCTCGGGCAACCGAAATTGATGCTGCTCGATGAGCCCTCGCTGGGCCTGGCACCCCTGGTGGTGCAGGACATCTTTGGCATCATCGAGCGCATCAATCGCGAACAGAACGTGGCCATGCTGTTGGTCGAGCAAAACGCCATGGCGGCCTTTGACATCGCGCACTATGGCTACATCATGGAAAGCGGCAAAGTCGTCATTGACGGCCCCGCTGCCAGCCTGGTGAAGGACCCGGACGTCCAGCGTTTCTACCTCGGCTACGGCGAGGGCAATAACGAGATCGCAAGCTTCCGAAGTGTCAAACACTACAAGCGACGCAAGCGGTGGCTGTCATGAAACCCGCTGACGACGTCACCACGCTGACCCTGCCGCAGCAGTTGCGCTACTGGGCCCGAACCTGCCCGAAGCAGGTGGCCTTGCGCCAGAAAGACTACGGCATCTGGGAAGAAGTGAGCTGGTCGGAATACGAACAGCAGGCGCGCTGGTTCGGCCTGGGCCTGATGGCGCTCGGTCTGCCGCAGCGGGCGCATTGCGCCATCATTTGTGACAACCGCAAAGAGTGGGTTTTCGCCCAGCTCGGTTGCGGCCTGGTGGGCGCCGTGACAGTTGGCATTTATTCGACCTCGCCGGCACCCGAAATCGAATACCTGTTGGCCACCGCCGATGCCAGTGTTGTTGTCTGCGAAGACCAGGAACAACTCGACAAGGTGCTGGAGGTCAGGGCACGGCTGCCAAAATTGAAGCACCTGGTGCTGATTGACCCGCGTGGCGTGCGTCACTACCAGGTTGACGGTCTTTCCACTTTTGAGGACGTGGTGGCGCAGGGCAAAAGCTATGAGGTAAAACATCCCGGCCTGGTTGAGGACCGGCTGCGGCAGCAGGCGATGGACGACATCGCGCTGATGATCTTCACCAGCGGTTCAACCGGGCGTCCGAAGGCCGCCATGATCAGCTATGGCAACATTTCGGCCATGGCGGCCGGCAGCGATGCCATCTACCAATGCACACCATCGGATTCAACGGTGTCGTATCTGCCCTTGTGTCACGTTGCGGAACAAATCTATACCGTCTGCCTGCCCTTGCGTTCGGGCATGGTGGTCAACTTTGCGGAGAGCCTGCGCACGGTGCAAGGCGACCTGCGCGAAATCGGTCCGACAATTTTTCTGGGCGTGCCGCGCATCTGGGAGAAGTTCCATGCGGCCATCGAAATCAAGGTGCGAGAGGCCAGTGGACTGCGCCGCCAACTGTATGAACGCGCCATGGCCACCGTGAAGCCGTTGGCCGAAGTCCCGAAGACGCAATGGTCCTGGCGCCAGCAACTTGGCTACTGGTTCTGGTATTTCCTGCTGTTGCGCGCCCTCAACAACTACATCGGCCTGCGCAAATGCCGGATTGCCATTTCTGGCTCGGCACCGATTTCCCCCGACATGCTGCGCTTTTTTCGCACGCTGGGGGTTTCGATTCGCGAAGGCTATGGCATGACCGAAACGGCTGGTTTGGTGACGCTGCAACGCGGCGCCGACTCGCCGCTTGGCACGGTGGGTTCCGCCCTGCCCGGCATCACGCTGAAGATCGCCCCGGATGGCGAGTTGCTGATCCGTGGCGCTTCGATCTTCAAGGGCTATTACGGCAATGAAGAGGCGACGCGACAAGCCATCGACAGCGAAGGCTGGCTGCAAACCGGTGACGTGGCCGTGGCAGTGGGCGACGAGATCCGCATCGTCGACCGCAAGAAGGACATCATGATCACGGCCGGCGGCAAGAATATCTCGCCCAACGAAATTGAGAATGCACTCAAGTTCAGTCCCTACATCAAGGAAGCGATCATCATCGCCGACCGCCGCGCCTTTGTGACGGCGCTGATCCAGATCGAGTTTGAAACCGTCGGCAAATGGGCCGAGGAGCAGGGTCTGGCCTATACCCACTTTCGCAGTCTGACTGAACTGGCCCGCGTGCGCGAGTTGATTCAAGTCGAAGTCGACCGCGTCAATGCGCGCATGCCGCAGGTCCAGCAGGTTCGCAAGTTTTGTCTGTTGACAAAAGAACTCGACCATGACGACGGTGAAGTGACCGCCACGATGAAGGTCAAGCGCAAGAGCATTGCCGAAAAATTCAGCACGTTGATCGAGGCAATGTACGGTCGTTCTGTTACGCAAGAGGAGCCCACATGAATGAAATACGGTTTGATGGCCGGGTGGCGGTTATCACCGGCGCCGGTGGCGGCCTCGGCCGCGCCCACGCGCTGCTGCTGGCCGAACGCGGCGCCATCGTCGTCAACGACCTTGGCGGCCTTGTCAATGGTGCCGGCGGTGATGCAACCGCGGCGCAGCAGGTGGTACGCGAAATCGAAGCCGCTGGCGGCCAGGCACTGGCCAACTTCGACGACATTGCCACACCGGCAGGCGCGCAAAACCTGATTGACACAGCGACCCAGGCGTTCGGCCGGGTCGACGTGCTCATCAACAACGCCGGCATTCTGCGCGACAAGACGCTGTTCAAGATGGACCCCGCCGACTTTGAGGCTGTCGTGCGGGTTCATCTGCTGGGCTCGGCCTGGTGCGCGCGCGCGGTCATGTCGGTGATGCAAAAGCAGTTGTACGGCCGCATCGTGATGACCACTTCGGCCGCCGGTCTTTATGGCAATTTCGGTCAAAGCAACTATGGCGCAGCCAAGCTCGGCGTCGTCGGCTTGATGAACACGCTCAAACACGAGGGCGCGAAATTCGGCGTCTGTGTCAACACCGTCGCACCGGTGGCCCTGACACGCATGACCGAAGGCATCCCGCTGGGCTCCCTGATGAGCGATGCCACGCCCGAGCGCGTTGCCGCAGGGGTCGTGTTTCTGGCCTCGGAGATGTGCCAGTTGAGCGGGCAAATCCTGGCGGCCGGTGCTGGCTACTTTTCAACCGTCCGCATCGTTGAGGGCCGCGGTCTGCAAGCGCCGCTGGACCAGGTTTCGCCCGAGTATGTGGCCGAGCACTGGGCACAGATTGCCGACGAATCGGCGGCGCGCGGCTTTGACAGCGCGACCGAGGCACTGGTCACAACATTCGGAAAGCCCTGATCCATCGTGCCGCTTGACCCACAAGCCCTGTTGCAGCGAAAACTGCCCAGCGTGCGCCAGCGTTACGAGGCGCGCGACACTATCCTTTACGCGCTCGGTGTTGGCGCGGCCCAGGGAACGGACGCATGGGACGAGCGCCACCTGCGCTTTGTCTACGAAGCAAACCTGCAGGCCTTGCCGACGCTGTGCGCCATGCTGGGCGACCCTGGCTTCTGGATGCGCGAGAGCGACACCGGACTCGACTGGCAAAGCCTGGTGCACGGCGAGCAGTTCATGCAATGGATGACACCACTGCCGGCTGCAGCGGAGGTCATTGGCCACAATCAGGTGATCCGGGTGGAAGATCGTGGCGCCGGACGCGGCGCCCTCTTTGTCGTCGAGCGCAGCATTTGCAGTGCACTGAGCGGGCAATGCTGGGTGCGCTCGCAAACCACGGTCATGGCGCGCGGCAATGGCGGCTTCAGTTCGCCCGGCGAGCCCTTGTGCAGTGTCGGCAGCCCAAAGATGGCTGCAGCAGCCCCAATGCCGCAACGCCCGCCGGACCACAGCGTCAGCAGGAACACAGTGACCCAGCAGCCGCTGCTGTACCGCCTGAGTTCCGACCTCAACCCGCTGCACGCCGACCCAGCCGTCGCGCGGCAAGCCGGATTCGAGCGGCCGATCATGCATGGAATGTGTACCTTCGGCATGCTCGGCATGATGCTGGTCTGCGAATTCTGTGCTTTTGACTGCACCCGCCTCAGCGAGATGCGCGCACGCTTTACCGCCCCGTTATACCCCGGCGAAACCATTCGTTGCGACTTCTGGCAAGACGGGGAACGGGTGCAATTTCGCGCCACGTGCATCGAGCGCGATGCGGTGGTGCTCGACTTCGGATCGGCACGGATACGACCACCAGGCATTTTTCCAGGAGCGCCGGCATGACCGACTTGACACCCACAACCGGCCCACTTCGGAGTCCGGAACACGATGCTTTTCGCGCCACCGTGCGCCGCTTCATTGCCGAGGAGATCACACCCCACCACGCCGACTGGGAGCGTGCCGGCCAGGTGCCGCGCGCGCTGTGGCGGCGCGCCGGTGAATTGGGGCTGCTGTGCCTGACCGTGCCGGAGCAGTACGGCGGTGCCGGCGTGGACTTCAGCTTCAGCGCCATCGTGGTTGAGGAAATGGCATTCGCCGGCGCCACCGGGCCCCTGTTTTACCTGCACTCCGATATCGTCGCGCCCTACCTGCTGCACCACGGCACCGAAGCACAAAAACAGAACTGGTTGCCGCGCATGGCGCGTGGCGAAGTCATCGGCGCCATCGGCATGACCGAGCCTGGCGCCGGCAGTGATCTGGCTGCAATCCGGACACACGCTGAACGTGATGCCGGCGACTGGCGCATCAACGGCCAGAAAATCTTCATCTCCAACGGCCAAATTGCTGACCTGCTGGTGCTGGCGGTCAAGACCAACCCGGCACTCGGCGCGCGCGGCGTGAGCCTGCTGCTTGTCGAGTGCGACCGACCCGGTTTTGACCGAGGCCAGCGGCTGGAAAAAGTGGGGATGCACGCGCAGGACACCTCTGAACTTTTTTTCACCGATGTGCGCGTTCCCCTGGACCACTTGCTGGGCGAAGAAGGCAAGGGCTTTCGAATCATGATGAGCGAGTTGCCACAGGAGCGTCTGCTGGTTGCCATTACTGCCGTTGCGGCGATGGAGGCGGCCGTCGCCTGGACCCGGGAACATGTGATGCAGAGACAGGCATTTGGCGCCAATCTGTCCGACAAGCAAACGGTCCGGCACCGTCTGGTCGAGGCCCACGCAAACACCGTGGTGGCGCGCAGTTTTCTCAACGATTGCCTGAGTCGACATCTGCGCGGCCAACTCGACACGGCAAACGCTTCGCTGGCGAAATTCTGGACGACCGAGATGCAGTTTTCCGTACTCGATAATTGCGTCCAGTTGTTTGGCGGTTACGGCTACATGCGCGAGTATCCCATTGCGCGAGCCTGGGTGGACGCTCGGGTGCAGCGCATCTACGGCGGCACCACGGAGATCATGAAGGAAATCGTGGCGCGAAACCTGTTTGAACAAGATTAAATTGGAAATTTATGGGTTTGGCGACGATCGATTCTGATCTTTCAAAGCAAACGATTGTTTGGTATACTTGCTGCCAACTGCAACAGTTCAACCATGAACACATCCCGAAAATCCCACGCTGACAGCCGTTTACCCCAGGTGCTTGACCAAGCGGCGCGCTTGTTTCGCACCAAGGGTTTCGAAGCGACGTCAGTGCGCGACATCGCGCGTGCGGTGGGCATGTTGCCGGGCTCCTTGTACTGCCACTTCGCCACCAAGGAAGATCTTTTGGCGGCGGTCTACATCAAGGGTGTGGAGCAAATCAGCCTTGCGGTTCAGACTGTGATCGATCGACATAGCGACCCGTGGCAGCGACTTGAAGCAGCCTGCGTGGCCCACCTGGAGTCGATCCTGCATGACGACGACTACGCCCAGGTCGTGATCCGGGTTCGGCCAACCGACGTTCCGATGGCCAACCAGAGCCTGATTGACTTGCGCAATCGCTATGAAGCCCTGTTCATTGCCTTGATCAAAGCCTTGCCTTTGCCGCGCGGCACGGACCGGCAAGCGCTGCGCATGATGCTGATGGGTGCTCTGAATTGGTCGCAAACCTGGTATCGCCCGGATGGCAAGTTCAACCCGCGCACTATTGCGCATAAATTTGTTGCCCTGCTGCGTCAGGGTCAGGAGGTCTTAGCGTGAATCAAACTGTCATACCCAAGGTGCTGGTCACCAAGATCGGCTTTGACGGGCACGACCGCGGCAGCCGTGTTGTTGCGGCTGGCCTGCGCGATGCCGGCATGGAGGTGATCTACACACCGCCCTGGCAGGAGATCGCCACGGTGGTGAAACTCGCGCTGGAAGAGGATGTCGACGTCATCGGCATTTCATCGCTCGCCACCGATCACCTGATCGTGCCCAAGCTGATGGACGCCTTGCGCGCGGCCGGCATGAACGATGTATCGGTCATCGTCGGCGGCATTGTTCCCGACAAGGAGGAGCAGACCTTGATCGAGGCCGGTGTAGCCCGCGTTTTTCACCCAGGCAGTTCGATGGCCGAAATTGCCGCCTATGTGCGCGAATTGGCGGAAACCACTCGCGCAAGGCGCCTGACTGCCTGACCCCGCCGCCACACAGGAGACACTGCAATGAACAAGCCCATCCATAACACCCTGTTGTCGCAAGCCGATACCTACGCTCAATGGCAACAGGACTATGCCACCAGCATCGGCGTGGACAAACCGGTCGTGAACCGTTCCGGCGTGCCAATCCAGCCGATCTACACCGAGCGCGACTGGAGCGGCAGCGAACGCAGCGCTGACCTTGGCATGCCGGGCCAGGCGCCCTATACGCGCGGCATCTATGCCACCATGCACCGTGGCAAGACCTGGTCGCAGCGCCAGCTCACCGGCCTGGGCACACCGGTCGAGTACAACGCGCGGCTGCTGGAAGTGTTGGCGCAGGGCGCCACTGCGGTGTCGCTGATTCCCTGCAACTCGGTGTTCCGTGGCTACGACATGGATGAGTCGCACATCGAACTGCTGGGCACCTGCGGCGTAGTGATCAACAACACAACGCACATGGACCAGGCCTTGCAAGGTGTCGATCTGGCCAGGATCTCGTGCGCCCAGAACGACCCGACACCGTTCACCCTGCTGGCCTTCATGCTGGCCACAGCGCGCCGGCGCGGCACCGACTGGAGGAGCATCAGCGGCACCTCGAACCAGAGCGACTACCTGAGCCACTACGTCGCCAATCACATGTTCTTCCGCCTGGCACTGCCGGGTGCTCGGCGCATCCTGACGGATCACATCGAATTCTGCAATCGCTTCCTGCCGAAGTGGAATCCGATGTCGGTGGTCGGGCAGCACACGCAGCAGGCAGGCGCCACGCCGGCGGAGTCGATGGCCTTCACGCTTTGCACGGCCATCCAGAACGCCCAGGACTGCATGGCGCGCGGCATGGATCCGGATGAGTTTCTGCCACGTTTTACCTTCTTCTTTGATGTCTCGATCAGCTTCTTCGAGGAGATCGCCAAGTTCCGCGCGGCACGCCGCATCTGGGCCCGCATCACGCGCGAACAACTCGGCGCCAAAGACCCGCGCTCCTGGCGCTTCAAGTTCCACGCACAGACCTCGGGCGTTGATCTGACGCGCCAGCAGCCGCTCAACAACATCTCGCGCGTCACGGTGCAGGCCATGGCCGGCATTCTGGGTGGCCTGCAGTCGCTGCACACCGACGCCTACGACGAGGCCTTGTCCTGCCCGAGCGAATTCGGCGCGCGCATCGCCATCGCCACGCAAAACGTGCTGCGCGAAGAGGCGCACCTGACCGACGTGATTGATCCGCTGGGTGGCAGCTACTACGTCGAAACCTTGACGGATCAGATGCAGGCCGAGATCGAGCGTGTCATGAAGGTCGTTGAAGATGGCGGCGGCATGTACAAGGCCGTCGAAGCCGGATTGGTGCAAGCCATGATCGGTGAGTCAGCGCGCAAGTTCCAGCAGCAAATCGATTCTGGCGCGCAGACAGTGGTTGGTGTCAATGCCTATGCCGTGGAAGAGGACAGCAGCGCGCGACCCATCAATGCGCGCCCGGACCACGCTGGCATGCAAGCACTGATCGACGACTTCAAAGCCTTCAAAGCCGACCGATCGCAGGCGCAGGTGCAGCAGGCGCTCGACGCGCTGGCGCGCGCTGCCGGCGACGTCAAGGACAACGTTTTCGGGCGTGTGGTCGAGGCGGCTGAGGCCGGTTGCACACACGGCGAAATCTGCCAAACGCTGCGCCGCGAGATGGGATTCGGCCACGTGCAGGCCGTGGTGTGAACAAGCGACATCCACATCACCCAGCCTGGACAGTCGCGCCAGCCTTGCTGGCCGGCGACCGACGCGTGGTCGCCCGCACGATCAGCCAGATCGAACACGGCGAACTCGCACCCGGCACGGCCTCCAACGCGCTGCGCGAGCATCTGGGTCGCGCCCACGTGCTGGGCATCACGGGTGCACCGGGCGCCGGCAAATCAACGCTGGTGCACGCCATGTTGGGCGAGTTGCTCGCGCGCGGTAGTCGCATCGCTGTGGTGGCAGTCGATCCGTCGAGTCCCGTCAGCGGTGGTGCGGTGCTGGGCGACCGAGTGCGCATGGGCGAGCACGGCGCGCACCCCGATGTCTTCATCCGCTCGCTGGCCACGCGCGGCCACCTCGGGGGTCTTTCCCGCAGCACGGAAGAAATCGTCGATGTGCTTGACGCGGCTGGCTTTGACACCATCATCATCGAAACTGTCGGCGCCGGACAATCCGAAGTCGAGATCATGCGCGTGGCCGACACCCGCATCGTCGCCTGCCCGCCTGGTCTCGGTGACAGTGTGCAGGCGATCAAGGCCGGCATTCTGGAGATCGCAGACATTCTGGTCGTGACCAAATCGGATCTGCCGGGTGCCGACAGCACGGTGCGCGACCTCAAGGACATGCTGCATTTGCGCGCGAAACCGGAAGCCGGCGCGTGGACGGTGCCGGTGCTGGGCACCAGCGCCGAGCGGGGTGCCGATGTTGCCGCGCTGCTGGACCAGGCTGCTGCGCACCTGGCTGTGACGGGTTGCGCTCAACGCCTGCGCACACGCCCGGTACCGAAAATCAAACCTGCACCCTCGGACGTCAAAGCCCGGGTCATGGCCCTGGCTGCGGCCGACCCGTTCGTGCGTTCGCTCGGCATCCGTTGTACCGAAGCCGGCGCCGGCACGGCCACTGTCGCGATGACAGTGGGACCACAGCACCTGAACTTCAACGGCACCTGCCATGGCGGCGCGGTCTTCACGCTGGCCGATAGCGCTTTTGGTCTGGCGTCGAACTCGCACGGCAAGATGGCGGCCGGCATCGACGCCCACATCACCTACCAACAGGCCGCGCGCGCCGGCGATCAGCTACAGGCGAAAGCGGTCGAAGTCTCACGCTCGCGCAAGCTTGCGGTCTATCGGATCGATGTCACGCGCAGCGATGGTGCCGTGATCTCAAGCTTTACCGGAACCGTTTACGTCACCGGAATTGATGTTGCCGTGCCTGCGCCTCAGGACAGCATGTAGGCCGCCGTACCCGTGCACAGCAGCACGCCCTTGGCGCTGAGAAATTCCATGCGGACCGAGGCCACGCGCGAGCCCAGACGCAAGACCTCGGCACGCAACTCAAAGTACTCGCTGATGGCAGGACGCAGGTAGTCGACGCGCAGGTCGATGGTGCCGAGCTTGGCAAAGCGGTGCAGACGCTGCATCGGCGGCTCATCCATGTGGCGCGCACCGATGGCGGCCATCACGGCCAAGCCCGCCAGTGCATCAAGGCCGCCACTGACGACGCCACCATGCAAGCGGTTGTAGATGAAATGACCGACCAGTTCAGGCCGCATGTCGATGCGGCCAGTTACTCCCGTCGGTGTGAGCGAAGTGATCTTCAGGCCCAGCACCTGATTGAAGACAATCCTCTCCTCAAAGATCTTTTTCAAACCGTCGACAAATTCCGGTTCGAACACTACCGATTCAGGGGGAATAATCTTTTTGATCATGGTGCCATTGTCACAGACCGAGCTGACGCGAGGCCAACTCTTTCATGATCTCTTCGGCGCCGCCGCCTATCATCATGACCTTGACCTCGCGGTAGATGCGCTCACAGGCCGTGCCGCGCATGTAGCCCATGCCGCCCAGAATCTGCACGCCCTGGTCGGCGCAGAACTGCAGGGTCTGCGTCGCGTGGTTCTTCAGCAGACACACCTGCGCCACCCACTCTGCCCCCTTGTCGGCCTTGTTGCCGGAGTCGGCGCGCGCCGTCACGGCGTCAAGCCAGGCGCGCGTCGATTCGATGCGCATCTTCATGTCCATGAGCTTGTGGCGAATCACCTGATGGTCCACCAGCGCCATGCCAAAGGTCTTGCGCTGGCGTGCCCAGGCCAGCGCCTCGTCGTAACAGCACTCCGAGAAGCCCAAGGCCATGGCCGCCATCGACAGGCGCTCGCCATTGAAGTTGGTCAGGATGATCTTGAAGCCCGCGCCCTCCTCGCCCACAAGGTAGCGCGCCGGAACGCGCACGCCGTCAAAACGCAGATGCGCCGTGTCAGAGCAGAGCCAGCCCATTTTTTTGAGCGGACTGCGTGACAGGCCCGCTGCGTCGCCCGGAACCATCAACATCGAGATGCCCATCGGGCCCTTGTTCTTGAGGTCGGTTCGCACGGCAACGGTGAACCAGTCGGCCCGCATGCCCGAGGTGATGAAGACCTTTTCGCCATCGACCACATAGTCATTCCCGTCCAGACGGGCGCTGGTGCGCAGCGCCGAGACATCGGTACCACCGCCGGGCTCGGTGATCGCCAGCGCAGCAATTTTCTCGCCGCGCAACACCGGCGGAATGACCTCGCGCTGCAGTTGCACGCTACCGTGGCGCAGTACCGGCGGCAAGCCGATGTTGTGGCTGAACAGGCTGGCCATCATCCCGCCGCTGCCACCCGCGCGCGCCAGCGCCACCGTCAGTGCATTGCGCAGGTACCAGGGACTGGGCGTGCCGCCAAATTCCTCCGGGTAACCCAGGCCCAGCCAGCCCAGCGCGGCGGCGCGTTGGTACAGTGCGCGCGGGAATTCACCCGCCTCTTCCCAGTCGTTCAGATACGCAGCGACCTCGGACTGCACAAAGCGCCGCGCAGCATCCTGCACTTGCGCAATATCTTCCTGACCCAGATCCATGTTTGACATCTTGATCCCCTGCTATGTTTTATTCACGGCCCCAAAACTTTCGGCTTGCTGGCACGCTGGAAACCTTCAAAAGGCTTGATCGCATCGCGCGCTCGCGTCTGCTCGCTTGCCACGCGCATAGGCCAGCCCATGCGCACCTGCGGCCGCGCGCCGTCGATGCGCAAGGTGCTGCCGCTGATGAAGGCGGCCGCCGGGCTGAGCAGGAACACAATGCCGGCGGCGACTTCGGCCTCGGTGCCAAAGCGCCCGAGTGGAATCGTTTGCGGTATCTCGCGCAGCATGGGAAGCAACTCGCTCGGGTACTTGTCCATGCCGCTGGAGGCGATATAACCCGGCGCCACGGCATTGACGCGAACGCCTTTGCCGGCCCATTCGAGGGCGGCGGTCTCGGTGAAGCTGATCATCCCGGCACGCGCCGCGCCGCTGTGGCCCATGCCCGGCATTGAACCCCAGATGTCGGCAGCCATGTTGACAATGGCGCCGCCATGTTTGCTCATGGTCTGCAGATAGCACTCGCGCGCCATCAGGAAACCACCGGTCAGATTGGTGCCAAGCACCGACTCCCAGCCCTTGGCGCTGATGGCTTCAAGCGGCATCAGGTACTGGCCGCCCGCATTGTTCACCAGGCCGTCGATGCGTCCATGCGCTGCCACCACAGCGGCCACCGTCTGGCGTACCGCGTCTTCGTCACGAATGTCGCAGCACTGAGTGCTGACAGCACCGCCGTCCTGCGTGATCTCGTCGGCGACCGCTTGCAGCTTTTCAAGCTTGCGCCCCAACAGCACCACATGGGCACCCAGCGCCGCCAATTCATGCGCGACACAACGGCCGATGCCGGAACCGCCACCGGTTACCAGTACCACTTTGCCAGCGAAAAGACCCTTGGCGAAAACCGAACCGTAGTGCATCAACATTCCTTCAAAAACAAAGCCATACAAGCATCCGTCAGTTCGTCGAGCGAGGCGCCCTTCTTCGGATTGAACCACTGCACCGTCCAGCTCAAGGCGCCCAGAATCAGCAAGCGCGAAAGCTTGACCGGGGCATGCAAATGGCCGCTGCGGTGCAGTGCTTCGATCACCGGCGTCCAGGCTGCTTCATAAGCAGCCTGCAATTGGGCCAGCGAAGCGCGCTGCGGTACCGTCAGGGAGCGGTGCTCGTACAGCATCACCGGGACAAAGTCGTTGCCGCGCCCATGCAGGGTGTCGAAGTGGGCTCGAATCAGGCGGCGCATCTGCTGCACAGACTGCTGCGGCCCGGGCGGCACATCCTGCACAGCACTTGCCTGGCGCGCGAGAGCGGCCTGCATGCCCGCTTCCATCACAGCGCACAACAGCGCACTCTTGCTTTTGAAATGAT
>SESG01009653.1_pt1 | contig 18159 bp, 14 predicted proteins | sample 3171421 | NCBI WGS metagenome assembly SESG01 (sample SAMN10866946, study PRJNA518727) | freshwater metagenome | biome: subpolar coniferous forest; feature: holomictic lake; material: water; isolation source: holomictic Lake 227, 6 m and 8 m depth | place: Canada: near Kenora, Ontario | collected... | reverse complement strand
GACATTTCAAGACGTGCGGCCAAAGTTGGGTCTGCTCCATAGGTCATGTCCCCCACCAATGGATGACGAAGCGCGGAAAAGTGAACGCGAATCTGATGAGTGCGTCCAGTTTCAAGTTCTACCTTTACCAATGAAACGCCACGGTAATACTCGATTACTTCGTAATGCGTGATGCTGGGTTTGCCATCGGCTACAACGGCAAATCGGTAATCCTCTTTAGGATGACGATCAATCGGCGCATCAATCGTTCCTGTCGAGGGATCCATATGTCCTTGAACAAGAGCGTGGTAAACCTTCTCTACTTCTCTATTTCTAAATGCATCCTTGAGAACGGTGTAGGCGCGATCTGTCTTGGCCACAATCATCAATCCACTCGTTCCAACATCAAGGCGATGAACAATCCCTGCTCGCTCAGCGGCGCCACTCGTAGAAACGCTATAACCAGCTGCCATAAGAGCGCCGACGACCGTTGGTCCAGTCCAACCAGGACTTGGATGAGCCGCAACCCCTACCGGTTTATCGATAACAACAATCGCATCATCGTCGTACACGATGGTAAGTCCAGCCAGCGGGGTCAAAGGAATTGGGGGCGCAACAGTTGTATCGGGCATTAAAATTTCGATCGCTTGTCCATCAGTAACGCGCTCTGATTTAGTCATTACTGACCCATTGCAGGTAATTTCGCCGTCATCGAGCAATCGCGCAATCGTTGTCCGGGAAAGGCCCAAGACTCGAGTAAGTGCGCTATCTACTCTCTCGCCAGCAACACCTTCGGGAACGACGAGGGTTCGCATTTCACGACTCATGTGAATCCTCACTCTCTTTGCCATCTGGGTCATCGAGTACTTGTGGCGAAATTGGGACAATGTTGCGAATCGAAAGGATCATCGCCAAGAGCGCTGCAATCACAATAGCCGAATCTGCAACGTTAAATATGGGCCAATGAGGCGTTTGAATCCAGTCGATTACCTCACCTCGAGCGAAACCATGCGTCGTCCCAGTACGGAAAACACGATCCGTGAGGTTGCCTAGCGATCCACCGAGAACCAATCCCAAAACGATTCCCCATGAACCAGATGTAATTTTGCGCGCCCAATAAGCGATGGCGCCGACAACGATCAGAGCGAAGGTCGTGAGAAATATCGTTCCACCTGGAGCGAAACTAAAAGCCGCACCGGAATTCCGAGTAAAAGTGAATTGTAAAAACGTGCCAATAATATGGCGCGGGGCTTTGCCTTCAAGAGTTGCGAGCGCCCAGGTCTTTGTCGCGACATCGACCATCCACACCAACCATGCGGCGAGTAGGACATGGATCCAGATGGGTTGCTTGGCGCGCAAAATTAGCGCCGTTCTTCCTTCGCTTTACAGACCATGCACAAGGTTGCGCGAGGAAAGACTTGTAAACGAGCTTTGCCGATGGGGTTGCCACATTCTTCGCAACGTCCATAGGTTTTTTCTTCGATACGCTCAAGTGCTCGCTCAGTTTGCAGCACCATGTCGCGCGCATTGATGACCAGTGACATCTCATGCTCGCGCTCAAAAGTCTTAGTTCCGGCATCTGCTTGATCATCTCCGGCGCCTTCGCCAGATTCGTGAATCAAGTCATCCATTTCGCTCTCAACCGCTGCTAATTCAACGTTAAGACGAAGAAGTTCTTTTGCTAATTCTGTTTTCATCGCCTTGAGTTCAGCCGCGCTCCATGGAGATTCATTTTCTGAAACGACAACCGGCGTCGGTGCACCCTTGAGTGGCTTGAGTGGAGCGATTTTCTTTGAACTCTTTGCAGGCCGCGCAGGTGGGGGCATCACTAGTCGACGCTCTTCCACGATCACAGGTGGCGCTACAACGAGCGCTGGGGCAGAAACAGGGGCCGGTGCAAGTTCAGCCTTGGAAGGGAACGGGCGGCCGGGGGCTTTCTTTACAGGTGCCTTTGAAGATGGCTTTGCTGGTGCTTTCTTGGCAGGTGCCTTTGAAGATGGCTTTGCTGGTGCTTTCTTGGCAGGAGTTTTAGCAGGTGCTTTAGCTGCTGCTTTCTTGGCAGGTGCCTTTTTCGCAGGTGCTTTCTTCTCTGCTGCTTTTTTCGCTATTTTCTTGACCACGGCGCGCACCCTATGCGCTTATGGCGCGAAATGCCAGTCTCGCGCGCGATGGAATAGAGTTCGCCCAATGAGTACGTATCGCGCTATTTCACCCCATGTGGATCTACCTGCCATGGAGCATGGAATCCTTGAATTCTGGCGCGAGAACTCGATCTTCCATAAATCCTTATCCTCCCGTGAGGGCGCCCCCGCTTGGACCTTTTACGAGGGCCCACCTACTGCCAATGGCGCCCCCGGCACACACCACATTGAAGCCCGCGTTTTTAAGGACGTCTTTCCTCGTTATCACACTATGAAAGGCAAGCACGTCCTTCGCAAAGCGGGGTGGGATTGCCACGGTTTGCCTGTGGAAATTGCGGTGGAGAAGGAATTGGGTTTTGCGGGCAAAGGTGACATCGAGAAATTTGGTATTGCGCCTTTCAATGACAAATGTCGCGAATCTGTCCAGCGTCACGTCGGCGCTTTTACACAGATGACCGATCGGATGGGTTTTTGGGTTGATTTTGATGAGGCCTACTGGACCATGTCCCCTGACTACGTTGAGAGCGTCTGGTGGAGCCTGAAGGAGATCTGGAACAAGGGGCTTCTCGTTCAAGATCATCGCGTGGCACCTTATTGCCCACGTTGCGGAACTGGTCTTTCTGATCACGAATTGGCTCAAGGTTATGAAACCATCACCGACCCTTCTGTTTATGTCCGCTTTCCGATCACCTCTGGCCCGCTGGCACAACTGGGTGCAAGTTTGTTGGTCTGGACCACAACGCCATGGACTCTTGTTTCAAATACGGCAATAGCCGTTCACCCCGATGTCACGTATCTGGTGGTGGAGGAAAAAACCGACGATGGCGCAGAAGTACTGGTCATCGCGCAACCATTAGTGGGTTTCCTCAAAGGGGAAACGAACATCCTTCAGAAGATTCTTGGCAAAGATTTAGAGCGAACCACTTATCGACGTCCCTTTAATTACGTGGATATCCCTGACTCTCACTTTGTTGTTCTAGCTACATATGTCACTACCGAAGATGGCACCGGGCTTGTGCATCAATCCCCTGCCTTTGGCGCTGACGACCTTCTGGTCTGCCGTGGATACGGCCTACCTGTTGTAAATCCGATTGCCGCAAATGGAACATTTTTGCCCGAGGTCGAACTTGTTGGTGGAATGTTTTTTAAAGATGCAGACAAATTGCTGGTGAAAGAATTACGCACTCACGGCGCGCTCTATAAACATCAACCTTACGAGCACCAATATCCGCATTGCTGGCGTTGCCACACCGCTCTTTTGTATTACGCACAACCTTCTTGGTACATAAGGACAACATCCATAAAAGATGAACTCATCCGAGAGAACGAGAAAACCGATTGGCACCCAACAACAATCAAAACAGGGCGCTATGGAGATTGGCTCAATAACAATATCGATTGGGCGCTTTCTAGAAATCGCTATTGGGGAACTCCGCTCCCCATCTGGCGCTGCGAAAATGACCACGATGTGTGTATCGGTTCCTTGGCCGAACTTGGTCAACTTGCAGGTATGGAATTAAGCAATCTCGATCCACACCGCCCGTTTGTTGATGATATTTCCTGGGCTTGCAACGTATGCGCCGCTCCTATGATCCGGGTAAATGAAGTTATTGATTGTTGGTATGACTCAGGTGCGATGCCTTTTGCACAATGGGGCTACCCGCATAAAGAGGGATCGGTAGAGAAATTCAAAAGCGCCTATCCAGCAGATTTTATTGCTGAGGCAATTGACCAAACACGTGGTTGGTTCTACACATTGATGACTATTGGAACGCTGGTCTTCGAGGAAAGTTCCTACAAAACAGTTCTCTGCTTAGGTCATATCTTGGATAAAGATGGTCGCAAAATGAGCAAGCATGTTGGAAATGTTCTAGAACCACTTCCGCTGATGGACGAACACGGTGCTGACGCGGTGCGTTGGTACATGTTGGCCGCGGGCTCTCCTTGGGCTGCAAGACGCGTCGGACATGAAGCGATAAATGACGTTGTGCGCAAAACGTTACTTACCTACTGGAACACCGTCTCTTTTTTAGCACTGTACGCCAAAGCATCTGACTTTGATTTAAGTAACGTTCCAGCAATTTCTGATCGACCTCTGATGGATCGCTGGATTTACTCAGACTTACAAGAATTGATTCTCGAAGTTGATAGCGCACTGGCAGATTTTGATACTCAGCGTGCTGGCAAATCACTCGGTGAATTTATCGATGATCTTTCCAACTGGTATGTACGTCGCTCACGCAGACGCTTTTGGGATGGCGATGCATCAGCGCTCGCAACGCTTCATGATGCCCTGCGAACGGTGACCTTACTTATGGCGCCTTTGATTCCCTTTATTACTGAACATGTATGGCAGGAACTTATTCGCCCTGTCGAAACGACTTTGGTCGAATCAGTGCACCTTGCAGATTTCCCTGTTGCTCATTCAGAGATGATTGATAAAACCCTGTCGGCACAAGTACGCCAAACTCGCAGAATTGTTGAACTTGGACGTGCAGCGCGAGCAGAGTCTTCAATGAAGACTCGCCAACCACTTCAACGTGCCCTCATTGCAGCACCCGGGTGGGATCAACTCCCACCGGCGATGAAAGAGCAGATTGCAGACGAACTCAATGTCATCGAACTCGAAGATATTTCCATGGCTCATGGAGATTTGGTTGATGTCAGTGTCAAAGCAAACTTTAGAACTCTCGGATCAAAACACGGTGCTCACGTCCAAGAAATTTCTCAAGCAATTCTGGCGCTATCGGCAACCTCACTTGTATCCAAAATTCGCAAAGAAGGATTTGTAAATATCTCTAGCGCAAGCGGTGAATGGAAAATTACTTTGGATGACTTGGTGATAACAGAGGCGCCTAAAACCGGATGGACTGTTGCCAGCCATGACGGGGAAAGCGTTGCCTTGGATCTAGAAATGACCCCTGAACTTATCGCGGCAGGAAATGTTCGTGAAGTTATCCGCTTCCTACAGGAAGCTCGTAAGACTCAAGGATTTGAGATCAGTGACCGCATTCTCGTCACGTTCAATGCCCACGATGACGTAGTGAGTGCAATTGTGAATTCATCGCAAGCAATCTCAGCCGAAGTACTGGCCTTAGAACTCACTCACGATGCTTCCCTCGTTCATGGGCATAATGAACACGGGCTGGTGGCCCATTTAGTGAAAGCTTGATGCGCTACTAGAGTCGCGAAACGAGCGGAATAGCCAGTTGTACAGCAAAGAAAAGAACGAGAAAAGAAAGATCCAAACTAACCGACCCTAATCGAAGTGGCGGAATAAACCGGCGCACAAGCGCAGTGGGCTTGTCGGTAATCCCGTAGATCGCCTCGGCCAAATACAACATGATTCCTTTGGGGCGCCATGATTGTGAAAACATACGCACGTAATCAAGAATCAATCGCCCTAAAAGGGCAAAAAGGAACAATCGCAAGATTGTTACGAGAAGGCTACCGATTTGCAGCATCAGCTTTGGTTAAAGAAACTTGCTTCAGCTGCTGCAGTCTTATCTTCGCTGCTCACTTTTACATTTGCTGGTGAAAGCAAAAATACTTTCGAGGTTACGCGCTCGATCTTTCCGTTATGTCCAAAGACAAGCCCACTTGCAAAATCCACCAGGCGTTTGCGTTCGTTCTCTTCCATATCGCTCAAATTCATAATGACAGGATTGCCAAGTCGGTAGTGCTCGCCAATCGTGCGCGCTTCGTTATAGAAGCGAGGATGCAAAGTCACAATGCGATCTAACACTGGAAGATCCATTTGCACCGCTGGCGCAGGTGCTACCGCAAGAGGGGTATTGCGCGCCTCGCGAGTCTTAATACGAACCTCAGGGGCAGAAACTCGTGTGCTCGGTTGTTCAATGACGTCCATTTCGAGGTCGTCCATGAGTCCTAAGTAATTCGCCATCTTGCGCAATGCATTAGCCATAGGTCAACGCTACAGGGGGTTACTACGCGAACCCAGGATTGAACTACCGATACGCACATGTGTCGCACCATGCGCAATTGCACTCTCGAAATCATCACTCATTCCAGCAGAGAGTGCAGAGGAATCGGGGAATTGTTGGCTAAAGACGCTATGAATGGAGGCAAGTCGTCCAAAGGCTTGGTCGGGCACTTCGCCCAACGGAGCCACCGCCATCAAACCGTGCAGTATTAAAAACGGAAAAGTAAGCACCCAGTCGGCCATTTCTGCAAGGCCATCAGGGGCAACTCCGCCCCGGCCTGGAGATTCATCTAAAGCAACCTGAATAAATATTCCTAATTTTTTTCCCTCGGGCAGGGAGCGCGCCAATTTCTCACAATGCCTCTTCTCATCGAGTGAATGCACCGTGTGCGCCCAAGAAGCAATGGAAGGGATCTTGTTACTTTGGATCTGTCCTTGGAAATGCCAATGTGCTGGAACGTTGGCAGATTTCTCGCGCCCTTCTTGATCTCGATTCTCACCGAAATGAGAAAGACCAAGATTGGCGAGAGTTTCTACATCGGCTACGGGATAGGTCTTTGTCACGGCGACCAGAACAACTTCTGACCTTTCTCGGTTTGCGCTCTTGCACGCTTTCTCAATGCGAGACTCAACCAGCGAGAGGTTCTGGGCAATCACTTGCGCTCTTTCTAACTCAGCCATATCAGCCCCGCTTGTCTTCCCGTGATGGGAGCGCGACGATAGGAGAAATAATGAGCATTCTCCACCGTGCATTGTGAACTTCGCGAAACCTCTACGCTCTTTGCACGGAGTACATTCTCCAACGCACGCGGCAGGTCTAACGCTTTCGTGCCAATCACTGTAGTGGATGCAGCGCTGGGATGCCCACTTACTACTTCATCAAAGATATCAGCGCCGACTTCGTAACACTTCCCGCAAATTGATGGTCCAATCTCGGCGCACACGTCGATCGCTCCGAGCCCCTTCATGAGTTTCAAGGTTGATAGTGCCACTCCATTGACAAGGCCACGTCGGCCAACATGTACAGCGGCAATTGTTGTCAGCGCTTTATCCCACAGTAACAATGGAATGCAGTCAGCAACCATTACTGCCAAGGCAAGATTCTTGGTCTGGGTGATCATGGCGTCGGCTGTTGGCTCTTGCGGTGAGAGAGCATCAAGAACCACAACGGTGGAACCGTGCACTTGATTCATGAATGCAATCGGCGGGGCCGCAACCTTCAGGCGATTTGCTGCCACGAACGCTGGATCATCTCCCACATGGAAGGCAAGGTTTAGCGAATCGAAGGGAGGTTCGCTGACACCAGAATCTCGGGTTGTAAAAAGTTTAGCCAATAACACATTTACCTCATGAAATCAGGTATATCAATCTCGTCATCTGCATGCACGAGTTCTTCAAAAGTAACGCGCTTTCGCATAGAAGTTTCATCAGGCAGTTCAAGTGCAACAGCGAGGGGGTCATTGCTTGCGATCGGATCTGCATGCCCACTGAGCGTTGCAGCGTCGATTACTGGCATGGAAACTTTCTTGGGTGATCCACCATCAAACCCGGCAGCAATCACAGTAATGCGAACTTCATCGCCTAGAGCGTCATCAATTGTTGTGCCGAAAATAATCTTTGCCTCTGGATGAGCAGCAGCTTGAACTAGTTCGCACGCTTCGTTGATTTCAAAGAGACCAAGATCTGATCCACCAGCAACTGAGAGGAGAACTCCCATAGCACCATCGATTGAAGCCTCTAGGAGCGGGCTAGAAATTGCTAACTCTGCGGCACGTACCGCACGATTTTCACCGCGAGCAGAACCGATACCCATCAGTGCCGAACCCGCATCAGTCATGACACTTTTTACATCTGCAAAATCCAAATTGATTAAACCAGGCTGCGTAATTATTTCAGTAATTCCTTGAACACCTGAGAGAAGAACTTGATCGGCGCTCTTAAACGCTTCTACTGCAGTAATGGAGCGATCGGAGATAGCAAGAAGTCGATCATTGGGAATCACGATCAGCGTATCAACTTCTGCGCGCAACTCCTCGATACCTTCATCGGCCTGACGAGTACGCACTTTCCCTTCAAAGGAGAATGGACGAGTAACAACTCCGATAGTGAGTGCACCAAGTTCGCGCGCAATTTTGGCGACAATAGGTGCCCCTCCAGTACCAGTTCCTCCACCCTCTCCGGCAGTAACGAAAACCATATCCGCGCCACGTAGCGCTTCTTCAATTTCATCAACATGATCGAGAACCGCTTCACGTCCGCGTTCGGGTGAAGCACCGGCACCGAGACCACGAGTCGATTTGCGACCAATATCTAATTTCACATCAGCATCACTCATGAGCAGATGTTGCGCATCGGTGTTGATGGCAATGAATTCAACACCTTTAAGTCCAACATCGATCATGCGATTGACAGCATTTACTCCGCCGCCACCAATACCAACAACCTTGATGACCGCTAAGTAATTTTGTGGTGAAGCCACGTTGCGTCCTCCTCATGTACCGTAAACCTCAAGTTGAGAATTACAGTGCTCTCTCTGTGTGAGGCGACCGTAGAGCGCCGATGAATTCTAAGCAAACACCGACACGATGAGTTGCGTTAAAAATTGCATCGATGAAAATTTGAGAAAGTTGCACCACACCTATTTAACAATGGGCGCATGTGGCGCCGATACATCCATAAATGAAATCTTAGAATTCTCCGGAAGAGCAAGAAGTGCTTGATATACCTGCACTTTAAGTGCGGTCTCAGTGTCATCTCCCCACGCAAGTTCAAGAGGTAGCGAGCGATGAAGGATTGAAAGAGTTGCCGAGCTCGAGCCACGAGTGCGAAGTGATTGGAGTTCAGAGACCATAGAAGTCGGCAACGAAGTGAGTAATTTGGCCGCAAATTTCAAACCTTCTACATCTGATGTTTCTACGACCGGAATCTTTGCAGTGGAAATATTTGGCAGAGAAAACTCGACCCCATTTTTATCAATATAAGAGGATGTATAACGAGCGATGGGAATTCTTGGCCAAACCGTGATAGTGACTTTTCCATTAAACCAATTGCGATTCACACGTGAACTCTCTACCCATGAGACCTTTGATAATGCGCCAGCCACCACACGTGTTTCAAGTCTTGCAAGTTTTTCGCCAGGATGGATGTCGCTCATGTTTTCAATCTGAAGTGATCCCTGCGTATCTAGTGCTCCCACAACCACGATGTTCTTGACAGTGAGAAGTGAAGACCAGCCTAAAAGATAGGAAGCCCCCGCAAGGAGTATAAGAGCGCCAAATATCGTGAGCGCTTTTCTCATAGGTGCACCATCTCTAGGACTCGAGATACTTCTTAGTGAGGGATTCAACGATGATTGGTGCCAGCGAACTCACATCCCCTGCGCCAAGAGTTACCACCACATCGCCAGGTTTCGCGAAATCAACGACGGCCTCACATGCAGCAATGAAATTCGGTTCGAATGTTCCGCGTCCTGGTGTCATTAATTGCGATATTGATTGACCACTGACTCCTGGAATTGGCGCTTCGCTGGCTCCGTAGATTTCTAGTACCCACGTGTGGTCTGCCATATTTAGAGATTGCGCAAATTGAGAGGTAAAGGCTTTCGTTCGCGAATAACGATGCGGTTGGAAAATTACCAGAACCCTGCCATCGGTTGCATATCTCTGTGCCGCTGACAAAGTTGCCACGATCTCCGTGGGGTGATGTCCATAGTCATCGATCACTCTGATTCCTTGGACTTGACCCTTTAACTCAAATCTGCGTCCTGTCCCGCGAAAAGTGGAGAGCCCGGATATGAGTTGAGCAGCAGGTAAACCCAGAGCCAAACCAGCGGTAAGGGCGGCCGATGCGTTGAGCAAATTATGTAGACCCGGAACATTGAGCTCGATCTGCCCTATTGATCTACCTTTCCAGAGCGCTCTGGCATGTGAACCATTGGGCGTGAGTTCGATGCGATCGATGCGTAGGTCGGCTCCTTCAGAGACTCCATAAGAGAAAGTACTCGTACTGGTTGAAGATCTTCCCAACTCGTTGGCTTGGATGTCATCGGCGCAATACACCAGGAAACCATCGTGTGAAATGGTCCCGATGAAATCAGTAAAGGCATCCACCACCGACTCTGGGGTTGCAAAATAATCTACGTGATCATGCTCAACGTTGGTGATAATCGCACCGAATGGCTCATAAGCGATAAAGGAGCCATCGGACTCATCGGCTTCGGCGACGAAGAATTTACCTGTTCCCATATGCGCATTAGAACCCGATGAAGTGAGAGTTCCACCTATTGCAAACGAGGGATCTTCTCCGCAACTTTGAATCGCCACGGTAAGCATCGATGAAGTCGTGGTCTTGCCGTGAGTTCCGGCAACTGCGATGCTGCACGATTCTGACATCAAAATCGCTAAGGCTTGGGCACGCGAAAGCATCGGGATTTCAAGTTCCTGGGCACGTATGATTTCTGGATTCTTAAAATTGATGGCAGTAGAGAAGACGAGAAAATCTGAACCATCCACATTTTCGCTTCGATGTTGGGAATGGACCTCCGCGCCGATCGCTCTGAGACCTGAAAGAACGGAAGACTCTTTCATATCGGAACCTGAAACATGGATGGATTGGCGCACCATGATTCTGGCTAGCCCACTCATTCCTGCACCGCCGATGCCAACAAAATGAACACGTTTCCCACGCAAATCATCCAGAGAAATCTTCATAGGGAGTCACCTCTCTGTGCAATCGCATGTTCTACTAATGCAACGATTTTGCTTGCGGCGTGGATGTCAACGTTACTTCCGAATATGGGTGTTGCAGCGGAAGCGGCAAGGAGGGAGTCAATGTTCGCCAAAATCCATTTCGCGGTGAAAACTTTCTGTTCAATAACCATGGCACGACCCGCATCCACTAATTCTGAAGCATTCTTCCTCTGTTCGCCGTTTCCTACTGGCAATGGAATGAAAAGCGCGAACCGCCCAAGGGCACCCATCTCCGCGACGGTAACTGCTCCACTCCTTGCAATCACCACATCTGCCGCCAAGTATCCGGTCGCGATTTCCTGGATATATGGAACCGCTTTGTAAGAAGTCGTGCTTGGTGGGAGCTCGTTCTTGCTACCCACTGAATGAAGAATCTGAATTCCTTTGGATGACAATTCTGAGCGAACTTCATCGATCACTGCGTTCAGCGAAACGGAACCTTGAGATCCGCCCATGATGAGAATTCCTGGCAGATCTGGATTCCAGCCGAGAGCTTTCTTGGCCATTATTCGCGCATCTTTCCAGTCGCTCTCTGCTTTGAGAAAACTTTGTTGCACATCATCACGCATCGGGACTCCCGTGAGGAGCGCTTCTCTAAATTTGCCATCTTCAACTGGGTGAGTGATTGCCAGATAGTCCGTAAAGAGACTTCCGAATCTATTTGCCCATCCAATCGTTGCATTTGCATCGTGAATCACAATGGGAACTTTTTCAAGTCGAGCTGCCAGGTATGCCGAGGCGCTGACATACCCACCGAATCCGATCACAACTTCGGCTCCGGAGATAGATTCTCGAGCGGCGCGTATCGAGGATAGAAAGCACAAAGGAAACTTCAGCAGGTCCAGATTCACCGATCTCGGCATCACTACTTTAGGAATTAGGGATAAAGGAAATCCCGCTTGAGGAACGAGTGCAGTTTCCAAACCCGATGAAGTTCCTAGGAATACGCATTCATCTGCTGGATGTTGGCGTAGCCATTCACGCCCTACGGCTAAAGCCGGCTCTATGTGTCCAGCGGTACCACCACCTGCAAGAATGATCCGTCTCTTCATCATCGCTTTGATTTTCCGATAATAGGAGCGATGGCTGGATCACGTAGTGCAGCACCGAGCACGAATCCCAACGCCAGATATGTTGCAATGACAGAGGATCCGCCGTAAGAAAGAAGTGGAAGGGTAACGCCGACAACTGGCAGAACACTTGTTGCGGATCCGATATTTAAAACGGTTTGCGTGGCAATCCAACATCCAATACCTGCACATGAATAGCGAACCATGGCATCTTGAGCTCGAAGTGCAATTCTAAAGATCGAGAATATTAGGGCTCCAAGGAGGGCGAGAACGCAGAGTGTGCCCAATAATCCCAGCTCCTCGCCAATCACTGAGAAAATGAAGTCTGTGTGGGCCTCGGCAAGGTTCCCCCATTTTTGACGGCTCGCGCCCAAACCAACACCAAAAAGCCCACCGCTTGCTAGACCCATCAAACTATGAGCCGGTTGCCATCCGCTGAGTTTGTAATACTCGTGTGAAAAGGGATTCAACACCACTAACATTCGCTTCATTCGATTCGGCGTTGTCACAATTAATATTCCTACGATACCGAGCGCTACTCCGGCACTCATTCCTAAGAGCCTTAACCGAATGCCGGAAATAAAAAGTAAGCACAGAAGAATTGAAGCAAAGACCGCGGCGTTACCCAGATCCTTGCCCGCCATGATCAAGAACATCACTACAAGGAAACCAGGTAATAGAAGAAGCAGGACATTGGTTTCTCCCGAAGCGCTACGCGATCTATTGGCCATCATGTAGCCCGCCCAGAGAATCATCAGAAACTTTGCAAATTCACTAGGTTGAAATACAACCGGGCCATAACCCAACCAATTCCGATTTCCATTGACGGTATGCCCAATGCCCGGCAACTGAAGGGCTACGAGTAAGAGAGCGGAAATCAAGAATGAAATTTTTGCGAGGGATCGCCACCGAACTATCGGAATCCGGCTTGCTATAAATCCTATGGGAAGAGCCACAAGTAAAAAAAGGAATTGTCGTAAAACTATGGCATATGAAGTGCCATTTGTTTCAAGGGAGTGAATAGACGAAGCAGAAAGGATCATCACTAAACCCAACCCAGTGAGAGCTGCGGTACTCCCTACAAGCAAGTAGTAAGAACTCACTGGTTTAGAAAGAAAGCTCTCTTTACTCATTCGGGCAAAACCAATTTATACACTGCATCTCGAAATTGGTTACCGCGGTCATCATAGGAAACAAATTGATCCATAGAGGCACAGGCGGGAGCAAGCAAAACAGCGTCGCCTTTGCGAGCTACTTTTTTCGCAGCTGTAACTACCAGTTCCATTAATGTGAATCCCGATTCTGGACGTGGATCTATTCGGATCACGGATACATCCGGAGCCTGCTCTTTGAGCTGCTCGGCGATAAGTTCCCTATCTAAACCAATAAGAATTGCAGTGCGGATTCGTCGATGAGTTTTAGAAACAAGGTCAACCATCGATGCACCTTTTGCCAAGCCCCCAGCAATCCATATAACCGAAAGCTGTGACATCAACGAAGCGGCGGCCGCATGCGGGTTTGTTGCTTTGGAATCATCGATCCATATGACTCCGTCGGATTCACCTACTTTTTCAATCCGGTGACGACCTGGGCGAAAACCTTGAATTGCTCGGCGAATATCTTCATGACTTACGCCAACACTGAGTGCAATCCCCGATGCGGCAAAGGCATTGGAAACATTATGGGGCGCACTAGGTGCTACATCGAGCAACTCAGCAATCATCGCCGCTTCCTGTGGATCCTCAACAAAGGCCCTATCGACCAACAGTTCTTCCACTAAGCCCATCTCCCCGGGAGCGGGTGTATCTAGAGAGAAGAAAATCTTCCTTCCTTCATAGCTTTGACTCGCTTGAACCACTACTCCATCATCTGCGTTCAGGATTGCAATCTCCGAACGAGCAAGGATGCGCATTTTGGCCTGAACATAGTTATCAAAACTTCCATGCCAATCCACATGGTCATCAGCGACATTCAAAATTGCGCTGGCATAAAACTCTGGAAGATTACTCCACGCCAATTGGAACGATGAAAGTTCGACCACTAAGAAATCAAATTTCTGCTCGCCCATGACAACATCTATGACTGTCTGCCCAACATTGCCGCATGCAATCGCTGAGTGCCCCGATTCACGGATCATGGCAGCTGTTAATTCAACGGTCGAAGTTTTCCCATTCGTTCCAGTGACTCCCACCCACTTTTGTTCTGGGTTTCGCTCAAGATGGACCATCCAGGCAAAATCGATTTCGCTCATAATATTTATTTCGCGAGCTTTCAAACCTTCGATCACAGGATGATCCATGCGCCATCCTGGTGAGACGACAACGAGATTCCATTCCATATCAATTATTTCCTGGGCCGTCACGAAATTGCTCTCGTTATCTTTGCCTCGCTCATCGAAAGTGTGCGTCTGTGCACCAAGCCCGATGAGAGCCTGGGTAACAGCCAGACCAGTCACGCCACCGCCAAGAACAAGAGCGCGTGAATGAGCGATTTCGCTGACGATCACAGCTACTTCGATACCCATTGCGCGTAGAACAATCCAAGGCCCAATGCCACAGAAAGTCCGGCAATAATCCAAAAACGGAGCACGATTGTTACTTCGCCCCAACCACTGAGTTCAAAGTGGTGTTGAAGCGGAGCCATCTTAAAGACACGTTTACCACCGGATGCCTTGAAATACACACGCTGGATAATTACCGACATCGTGATGATGACAAAGAGGCCGCCTAGGGGAATGAGGAGCAGTTCAATTCGCAACGTTGCCGCAATTCCTGCAATTGCTCCGCCCAATGCTAAAGAACCGGTGTCTCCCATGAATATTTTTGCAGGCGATGCATTCCACCAAAGAAAACCTGTACATGAAGCAGCAAGGGACGCAGCCAACACGGCAATATCCAAGGGATCGCGCACTTGGTAGCAATTGATTCCGGGTGTCACTGCGCAACCTTCTCCGAATTCCCAAACACCGATCAAGATGAAGGAAAGGAAGGTCATGACGGAAGCGCCCGTTGCTAAACCATCTAGTCCATCGGTCAGATTAACTCCATTACTCGTGGCGCTCACCATCAGGATAACTCCGATGACGACTAAAATCGGGGTGAGTTGGAGAGAAGTGTCGCGAAGAGTGGAAAGATGAAGTGAAATTGGTGTCAGACCATTCTTATCTGCAAAGTGAATTCCAAGGCCACCAAATAAAGCGGCGAAAAAAGTTTGTCCCGCTACTTTTTGCCAACCTGTTAATCCCAATGAACGTTGCTTGGCAACTTTCAACCAGTCATCGAGAAAGCCAACAAACCCCAGTGAGACTACAAGACCGATGACGAGTAGCGCTGAAATACTCACAGAAGTTCTTGTGATGATGTGACTGATAAAGAAACCCAACAACGAAGAGAAAATAATATTGAGACCACCCATGGTGGGCGTTCCACGTTTAGTGTGATGCGAAGAGGGGCCATCATCACGGATAATCTGCCCATATTCATGTCTGGCAAGCCATCGAATAAGTATCGGAGTGCCAAATAAACTCATAACGAGCGAGATTGCGCCCGCAATCAGTATTTCTCTCACTCTTGCTCACCCATTTTCTTGGTCCACGAAGTCACAAGGCTATCTGCCAACAATTCTAGTTTTTCTGCTCTCGATGCTTTCACTAGCACAACATCACCGGGCGAGAAATGCTCAAGTAGCAATTGGGCCTCCGAGATCGATGAACACTGATGCACTCTTGTATCGTCGGCATCATTGAGCAGTGCTGCGTATTCTGGCGCGTCTACACAGACAAGGTGATCGATACCCATCGACTTGGCAAGGGTGCCAATCTTTGCGTGTTCTTGTGCGGATGACTCGCCGAGTTCAAGCATCTTTCCTAGAAATGCCCAGGATTGACCTCCACGTTCTTGAGCAAAAAGAGCGAGAACCCGCAGAGCAGCAGCCATGGAATCCACATTTGCGTTATACGCATCATTAATAACAAGCAGGCCAGGCATTTCATGGATTTGCATACGCCACTTACTCGCGACCTCTGCGGTAGAAAGCCCACCGGCGATTGTGTCGAGCGAGATACCCAGAGTTGTAGCCACTGCTGCCACCGCCAAAGCGTTAGCAACTTGATGCCCACCGACTACTCGTAACCCCACAGCCGCTCTACCCATAGGAGTTACTACATCAAAATGAGCACGACCTTCTCTTATTTCTACATCGGTAGCTCGGACGTCTTCCGCAAACCCTTCGCCAAAGGTCACCCGCTTAATGGGCAAACCATCGGCCATATGTGGAGAAAAATGATCATATGTTCCTAAAATTGCTACGCCGTCCTTGCTTAATGATGCGATGAGCTCGCCCTTGGTCTTGGCAATAATCTCTTGCGAGCCAAACTCGCCAAGATGTGCAGTCCCCACTTTTAAAACCACGCCAATATTTGGGTGTGCAATATCGCATAAGTGAGCAATATCCCCGGAACGGCGAGCACCCATTTCAAGAATGCAAAATTGAGTTTCCGGTGAGCATTCAAGAAGGGTGAGTGGAAGCCCGATTTCATTGTTATATGAAGCCCGTGTTGCAACAGTCTCCCCCACGAGTGCGGTCACCCAGGAAAGCAAATCCTTTGAAGTGGTCTTGCCTTGTGATCCCGTAATACCAATAACCACGAGAGCAGGAAGCTGCTCGCGAACATACTTGGCCAATTTTCCTAGAGAAGCCACTACGTCTGCGACGACAACACAAGGGCCATCAACTTTTCTTTGAGCAATGACGATGGCTGCACCCCGAGCAAATGCTTGATCGGCAAAATCTGCACCGTCCACGTGCTCACCTTTTATTGCAAAGAAGATTCCATCTGGAGTCACTTCTCTAGAATCTATTGTGCACTCGCCATGTATAAGTAGCTCAGAAGAGTTGAAAGCAACTCCATCAACCACAGCAACTAAAGTAGATAAAGAAATAGGAATCATGTGCGTGCCTCAATTGCACCGGCGAGCACGATTCGATCATCGAATGGCGTGATCTCTCCCTTAATATCTTGACCGCTTTCATGACCTTTACCCAAAACCACCACGACATCTCCCGGTTGCGCAATGGAAGCAGCATGGTTTATCGCTTCTGTTCGATCAGAAATTATGCAATTTGGCGATTTAATATCTAACCCAGCAGTCATTTGGTTCAAGATGTGAAGCGGATCTTCCGAGCGTGGATTATCACTGGTGAATATCGCTACGTCGGCTCCTTGGAAAATCGCTGCGCCCATAAGGGGACGTTTTGATGAATCCCTATCGCCTCCACAACCTAACACCGCGATAACTTTCCCCTTCGTCAGGGCTTTGCAGGTAGCGAGAACTCGCGTTACAGAATCTGGCGAGTGGGCATAATCAACGAACGCGGAAAAAGGTTGGCCCACATCAATTCTCTCCAAGCGACCCTGCGCCCCCGAAAGCCGTGGCAATAGAGCGCCTAGGTCAACGAGATCAATCCCGCTATCGAACGCAATCGCAATCGCCATAAGTGCATTGTCAAGATTGAACTCGCCATGGAGGGCAAGCGTGCCTTCAAGAAGAACGCCTCCAGGGCCGCGAAGGCAAACATCTTGGCCATTGAGATGTGGGTGCACCGAAACATAGGTCCAATCCGCTTTCGGATCACTGCGTGAAAGTCGGATAACAGGCAAAGACGTTGATGCAGCGAGTTTAGCTCCGTAGGCATCGTCGATATTGATAAATGCTCGATCAGCGAATTCAAAAGTGAAAAGTGAAGATTTTGTAAGAAAGTATTCCTCCATAGATCCATGAAAATCGAGATGATCTTGAGTCAAATTTGAAAACCCAATGGAATTAAAATGGGCGCCTCTCATGCGTTTTAGCGCAATCGCATGGCTGGAAACTTCCATAGCCAGATTTCGCACATGTCGCTCGCGCATGGTCGCAACCAAACTTTGTAGTTCGGCGCTCTCTGGGGTTGTCCGCTTGCTTGCAATTACATCGCGACCAATTCGAGTCTCAACGGTTCCTACGAGGCCGCCTTCCCTGCCGGCTAAAGTCCAGATTTGATGCAGGAGAGTTGTCGTGGTGGTTTTTCCGTTTGTGCCCGTGATTCCAGCGCTGTACATATCTCGCATCGGTTCGCCATAAAACCATGAACTAATATCTCCCGCCGCTTTACGAGGATCATCCACAACTAGTGTGGGCAAATCTGTTACCAGAGGAGCTCCCTCGGTATCAGTGAGCACTGCACGGGCACCTAACAACTTTGCCTCTTGTACAAAGCGTGCTCCATGATTTTTCGCTCCA
>SESG01011452.1_pt1 | contig 18160 bp, 16 predicted proteins | sample 3171421 | NCBI WGS metagenome assembly SESG01 (sample SAMN10866946, study PRJNA518727) | freshwater metagenome | biome: subpolar coniferous forest; feature: holomictic lake; material: water; isolation source: holomictic Lake 227, 6 m and 8 m depth | place: Canada: near Kenora, Ontario | collected... | reverse complement strand
CGTTGCTTGTGAATTTGAGTGTGTGAGTAGGATAGTTTTATTTAATAATGGTTTACAGATCATCCGTTACCATAGGAACGTGGATGAGCAGAAAGACCGGCCATTGAAACATACAAAAAAGCCGCTTCATGAAGGCAAAAAAAGGAGGGAATGCATCACGTCAGGGATGAAACAGGTGCGGGTTGAAAAAATCCCCACAGCAAAACTGCGGGGATTTTTTTACTTTAAAGCGAAGAGCCAAGGGAAGACAATACAACGTTTTTGAGAGTCACCAAGCGTCGAATTGCGCAAGTTTTTAGCGGTTGCTACAGGACGATGTAAGCGATAACGGTTCGAATATTTGATGCGGAGTTTGGAGTGCTTGACGCATAGTTTTTCATTGTTACCGTCATGCTTCTTGTAAAAGCAGGTTCAAAAGTTAGTGTGGCAGCTTTACTGGATTCATTGTTTGACATATATATAGAACCATCGGAATTATATACGGTAACGTCAGTATCATTAACATTTGAGTCATCAGAACCTGTACAAATTATATAATTTCTGCCTTTGGAAAAGGTCTCTGAATAGGATGCTGTTTCGCCTTGTTTCAAGTCAGCATATTTGTCTGAGACAATCGTAAATCCGTTTGCCTTCATGTAGGCAAGCACTTCAGGAAAAACTGCCGCCTGGCAACATGAAAAAACCGGGAACATTACCAAGATCAACAACACAAATAGTGATTTCATTTCAATTCAGGTTTAAGGTTGATAAATTGGAATTCTGAAACATCCACAATACTCTATGACTAATAAATACCCGCCATAGATCCGCCTCTTTACTACTAGTGTTCTGCTTACTCTTTCGTTTAAATTAGTGCTTTAATTGCAAAAAAAAAATTTCCACAAAAAATATATTCAGATTTTTTTCATCTTTTCCATAAGGTTTTTCAAATGCGCTTTTTCCTGCGCTCCAAGCGGTTTCTGGTTGTCGATCACCTTCTGGTATCCTGCGGGTACCGTGAATTGGGAGGCAGGAACTGATTTTGGCCAGAGTTGCACCAGTTCCATCGTGTATTTTCCACTATCGTTATATTGCACGATCTTGACGGGGAATCCCTCAACGCCTTCTGTGCTGAGCTTTTTGGCCAGTTGTGTGTTGGAGAGACGGGGATTTTGTGACTGAAGAATTCTGAAGGTCGAAAAATCGCCAAGATCACGCGTTACCCAGAGCTCAAGTTTTTCGGTGGTGCTGGTGAGTAAAATGTGCTGGCAACGGTACCCTTTTATGGTTTGTGCGCCGAGTTTTGCAAGGGTGTAGTTGCTGTCGAAATCAAGCAGCATGGCGTTTTCGGCCGCAGTTTTCAGGTTGACGATGCTGTAGCTTTTTGCCTGATGGTTGATGATACAGGCCTGGTCTGGCTGCGATGCCTTGGTGATTACCGTGGTTGTGAGCGGGTCAGGTATTTTGTTCATCCGCATGACCATATCCATGCGTTGAGTCGTGGCTCCAAATGAGTAGGTGACCCTGGCGGAACCGTTTGGCATGGTCAGCGCCATTGCCATGATGCCAGTGAATTTTGAAGCGGCTGATGTGGGTGTGCCTTGAGCGGCAAACAGCAGCAGAAGCAGTGCGAGAAGAACTTTTTTCATCGTGTCGTTGGCCTGGAGGGGCTATCTTTTTTTTTGTTGTGCAGGGTGCCGGGTTAATACAATGGTGAGTGGTAATGTACTCTTTGTAAATGGCCTGTGGAGAAGATTTTTTTAAAAGAGCGGTTACGATGGTGTACCTTAATGAATTTTGCTGTTCTCTTTGAGGGGGTGGCGTAAACGTTTGGCTTGAGAGTTTGTGATGGAAGAGGTGAAAGAGTGGGAAGTTGTTGAGCTGCTCAAAACAACGACTGATTATTTTGTGGCCAAAAAGGTCGATGAGGCGCGCATCAGTGCGGAGCTGCTGTTGGGGCATGTGCTCGCCAAAAGCCGGCTTGAGCTTTATTTGCAGCATAACAGGCCGGTTTATCGCGATGAGCTTGACCGGTTCAGGGCATTTTGCCGTCAGCGGATCGAAGGACGTCCGGTGCAGTACATAACCGCGGAGCAGTACTTTTATGGGTTGTCTTTTTTTGTTGATGAGCGGGTGCTGATTCCCCGTCCGGAAACGGAACTGCTGGTTGAGCATGTGCTCGAATCTCTCGGCATGACAGCTCGCGGGGGCTCGCGTGAGGCAAAAATTCTTGATATTGGTACGGGAAGCGGCTGCATTGCCCTGACTTTGGCGAAGCTCTGCCCTGAAGTGAGGGTGAGCGCCGTTGATTGTTCTGCCGGAGCCCTTGAGGTTGCCAGGATAAACGCAGCAACGCTTGGTGTGGGGTCGCAGGTAGTTTTTATTCAGGCAGATATGTTCGATGAGCATTTTGCGGCAAGGTTGCCGGAGCGGGCCTATGAGCTGATTGTCTCCAATCCGCCCTATATTCCTGTTGTTGAGTGGGAGATTCTTCAGCGGGAGGTGAAACAGTACGAACCGAAAATTGCATTGACCACACCTGACGGGCTGGAGTGTTACCATGCAATTGCCGCACAGGCAGCAAAGCTCCTCGTTCCGGGTGGTAAGCTCTGTTTTGAGCTTCATGCAGACGGGGCAGCCGCAGTGACGGAACTTATGGATCATCATGGCTTTTGCGGAATCAGGGTAGCAAAGGATTATTCCGGTCATGACCGGATTCTCTCCGGCATTTTTGGCTGAAAACAGGGCAGGTGCTCACTTTCTTTCGTGAAAAGGGAGCGGCGGCACTATATTACCGATCATTCCCTATAATGACGATGCAAAGGGTGTAGAGTCGATTAGTTTTTTTAAATTCAACTGTTTGTTTCTTACTGTTAAATTGCAATTGCTATGGGTGTACGTTGATGGATTTTCGTGATCTCAATATGAGGGAGCGGCAGGTTCTTGGGATTATTATCCAGGCCTATGTTGTGACTGCGGCTCCGGTTGGCTCAAGGTATATTGCCAGAAACTACAATCTTGGCCTTTCAGATGCCACGATACGCAATGTCATGGCCGAACTTGAGGGTGAAGGCTATATCAGTCAGCCGCATACCTCTGCGGGAAGAATTCCGACCGACAAGGGGTATCGCTATTATGTCGATCTTATCATGACCTTTCAGTCTCTTGACGAGCAGGAAAAAAAGAGGATTGAAGAACATGTTGGCGACATCAGCATCGATCGCAAGGGTACCTCTTCCGATGTTCTCCTTTCGGCAGTCAAGGTTCTTGGAACAATTTCAAGGCAATTGAGTGTTGTGTTGTCACCGACGCTCTCAAATGCAATTTTTGAGAAGCTCGATATGGTGCTGTTGAGTTCGACGAGGATGATGGTGATTCTCTCCATCCAGTCGTTGTTTGTCAAGACCATTGTCATGGAACTTGATCTTGAGGTCTCCCGCCAGACGGTTGATGGCGTGGTCGATATGCTCAACCAGCGTTTGTCGGGTCTTACGCTTGCGGAAATTCGCCGCTCGATTACCCGGCGTCTTTCGGATTGCACTTGCGACAGTGGTCTGAAAAATCTTATTGTACGCTCTGCCGGTACCCTGTTTGATGAGTCGCCCATTTTTGAACGGCTCTATATTTCCGGTACCGAATATATTGTTGATCAGCCAGAATTCAAGCAGCCCGACAAGGTTCGGGAGCTTATCACCATGATCGAAGACAAGTTCAGCATGGCCAAGCTTGTTGAAAACAGCGGTCCGTCTCGTATGGATATTACCATCAGTATTGGCAAGGAGAACTGCGAACGGCATGCTGAAGAGCTGACCATTGTATCAGCCCCCTACTATGTGGGAAATATGGTTGGAAAGCTCGGGATTCTTGGACCGAAAAGAATGGATTATGAACACGCAGTCCGTGTGCTCAATTATATGGCCGACAGTCTCTCAGCAACGCTGTCGGGAGTTAATTAAAAAAAAGTAACGTAATTTATGACAAAGAAAGCAATGGACGAACAAGAGAGCAATACAGAGTATTTGGGGGATATCCCGCCAACAGGTGAGGTTGAGGATACGTTGTTCAGTACGGCGGAGTGGTCAGTGGGGCAATCAGCACCGCCGATCGATTTTGCGGCTGCCAGAATAGCCGAACTCGAGAGTGAGCTGAACCAGCAGAAGGAGCAGTCGGGCAAGTATCGCGATGAACTGTTGCGCAAGGCGGCGGATTTCGAGAATTTTCGCAAGCAGAAGGAGCGAGAGTCGATGATGGCCTCTTCGAGAGCTCTTGAGAAGGTGATCAGGGAGCTGCTTCCGGTTGTTGATGATGTCAAACGCCTTCTTGCACACGCTCCCGTGGACTCTGAGAGGGCCAGTGAAGCGCGTCCCTATATTGAGGGTGTGGAGATGGTCAAGAAAAATCTGGAAAAGTGGCTTGCTGAAAAGGGTGTCAAGGCAATAGAGTCAAAAGGTATGAAGCTTGATGTGAACTTTCATGAAGCCATATCCCAGGTTGATCATCCTGAATCGGAGCCGGAGATGATTATCGAAGAGTACCAGACAGGCTATCTGCTGGGAGAGAAGGTGATCCGCCATGCGAAGGTCATCGTTGCCCGATAGGGGTACTTTTTTTACAATGAACGACATTCAAGTAAATTTGCTGGTCTTATTATGAAGAGAGAATATTACGAGGTGCTTGGTGTGGGCCGGACGGCTACCAAGGACGAAATAAAAAAGGCATACCGCAAGCTCGCCTTGCAGTTTCATCCCGACAAGAACCCCGACAACAAGGATGCTGAGGATCATTTCAAGGAGGTGAACGAAGCTTATGAGGTGCTCAGTAACGACGACAAACGGCGCCGTTACGATCAGTTTGGCCATGCCGGTGTTGGCTCTTCTGCTGCATCCGGTGGCGGGCAGCCGGGCGGTGGTGCCGATTTAAACGATATTTTCAGCGCTTTCAACGACATGTTCAGCGGTCGGAACAGGGGAGGGGGTTCTCCCTTCGGTTTTGAGGAAGCATTTGGTGGTGGCGGAAGAAGACGCGCTTCGGCGGGTATTCCGGGTACCGATCTGAAAATCCGTCTCAAGCTGACCCTTGAGGAGATTGCCAAGGGTGTTGAAAAAACACTGAAGATCAAACGCCAGGTCACCTGCAAGGAGTGTAACGGCAGTGGTTCCAAATCAGGGGCAACAGAGAGTTGTCAAACCTGTCACGGCAGCGGAGAGGTTCGGCAGGTTTCAAAGACGATGTTCGGTCAATTTGTCAATGTTGCCGCCTGTCCGACATGCGGTGGTGAAGGGCGGATGATCAAGGATCGCTGTACCTCCTGTTACGGTGAAGGCATAAAGCTCGGTGAAGTGACGGTCAAGGTTGCGGTTCCATCAGGAGTTGAGGATGGGAATTATCTCACCCTGCGCAGCCAGGGTAATTCCGGGCCAAGGGGTGGTGCGGCTGGAGATCTGATTGTGGTGATTGAAGAGATTCCGCACGAGCTCTTTTCACGTAATGGCGACGATGTCATTTATAACCTTGCCGTCAGTTTTCCTGATCTTGTTCTCGGTACGAAAGTTGATGTTCCGACGCTTGACGGAGCGGTCAAGCTGACCATTCCTCCCTCGACGCAGCCGGAGACCATGCTGCGCATAGCGGGTCATGGCATAGGTCATCTGAGAGGATCGTCAAGAGGCGACCAGTATGTGAAAGTCAACGTCTTTGTTCCAAAAGATCTGTCACATCAGGACAAGGAGCTTCTGAAGGAGATGAAAAAATCATCAGGGATTTCGCCCTCGGCCCATAATGACAAGGATGGTAAAGGCTTTTTTGAAAAAGCCCGCGATATCTTCAGTTAAAAGGCTTTTTCTGTGACGATGTAGAGGTTACGGGGTAAAAAGAAAAAAGGCCGGTTTGTTACCGGCCTTTTTTCTTGGAGTGGAGTTGAGCAGTTGTGTCAGTTCAACAGTGAATTGACAAGCTCTTCAAGCTCTTCGAGTTCTTCAGGTTCGTTGTTGGCGTAGTTTCTTTTCTCATCAGGATTTGAGATAACGTCAACGATATTGCGCACAACATTCTTGTTGAATGCTGTTGGCATCAAATGGTCGCGGGTTGGCTCAATGGACCAGGCGATTGAGGTCGCAACAGCCATTTTGATTTCAGGTGTAACTTTCTTGATACCGCTGACAAAGAGACCTTTGAAGAGGCCAGGAAACACAAGGGCATTATTAACCTGGTTGGGCAGATCCGAACGACCCGTTCCAACAACGCTTGCACCAGCCTTGTAGGCAAGGTCAGGCATGATTTCCGGCTCAGGATTGGCCATGGCAAAGATAAACGGCGAAGGGTTCATGCCCTCAACCATTGCAGGAGTGACAATGTTGCCGATAGAGACGCCGACAAAGACATCCGTACCAACCATGCTGCTTTGCAGATCGCCTGAATGCATCGCCCTGTTGGTGATTGCAGCGATTCCCTGCTTGATTGAATTCATGCCCGGACGACCCTCGTAGATTGCTCCCTGTGTATCAACCAGCACAACATCTTTCACCTTTGCGTGCATGAGAAGCCTTGCAATGGCAATACCGGCAGCGCCTGCACCATTGATAATAACGGAGAGATCCTCGATGTTGCGTCCGGTGACGCGGCAGGCATTGATAATAGCCGCCAGAGTGACGATGGCTGTACCATCCTGGTCGTCATGAAAGACCGGAATAGAGAGCTCTTCTTCAAGACGTTCAAAAATTTCAAAACATCTTGGTGCTGAAATATCTTCAAGATTGATGCCGGCAAAACTTGGCTCAATCATCTTGCAGAATTTTATGATCTCTTCTACATCGGTTGAGTTGATGCAGAGCGGAATGGCATCGATATCGGCAAACTCCTTGAAAATGATAGCTTTGCCTTCCATGACGGGCATTGCAGCCTCAGGGCCGAGGTCACCCAGACCCAAAATTGCGGTACCGTCACTGACAACAGCGACCTGGTTGGCCCGGTTGGTCAGTGTGTAGGATTTCTCTTTGTTCAGGCCAATTTCTGTGCAGACTGCGGCTACACCCGGGGTATAAGCCAAAGAGAGATCTTCTTTGGTCGTAATGCTGACTTTTGAGCGGATTTCGATTTTGCCGCGTGAACGGAGATGTAATTCTATTGATTGTTTTGAATAATCCATGTGCTGAAAAATGACTTCCTGGTCATGATCTGTATTATGATATAAAATAAGCTTGTCGAACTGGGTGGAGTGCCGGTGAACACGAATAAACGCATCAAACCATTCCCTGGAAAGGAGTGCAGGCGGACAAGGTGACTTGAAAAACGGTTCAATATAGTTTTTTTTAGGGTAAAACATTTTTTTATAATCTGATTCGTGATTTTTGTCATTCCTGTAACATTCGTGATCCGTGACAAAAATGTTACCATGAGTCATTATTGGGCTTTTCGATTCAGGTACGAAAAGATCGGTGCTCACGCTTTGGGTGCCTGAATGTCGAAAAATGGAGCAAATCCTGATGTTGCCCGGCAGGTTTCAGAAGCCGAAACAGTGAGGCTGTTTTGGTTGTAAATAAGGTATATTCGCAAAACTAAAACAGGAAGGAAGATGGCAACGACGTATGAGGTAGGCGGCGATTTTTTGCGTGAAAAGGTTATAGCTGCTATTTTTTGTGGATTTCGTACCGTAAAAAATCCCGTATCCGTAACGGTTCATCCTGAACTCATGATGAGGATAAGGGATGATTTCAGGAATAAAGTGGTTGCGCCGAAAAGTGTTGGCGATGTGGAAATGTTTTTTGGACTGCCGGTCATTGAGGACGCGACAAAAGAGAGGGATTATATCTCAGTAGAGTAAGCTCTTCCCGTATACCGGGCAAGCAACCATCGCGGCGCCCAAAGATAAAGAGCGCGAAGGGTGCACCCCCTGCGATACTGTCTGATAAAAAATCACAAACAATCAAGAACTTTATCTGACTCATACTTTTATTATTAAACTGCTTTGGTTATTTTTTCCTGTTAACTCTGTTATGCACCAAAAGTATAAGTCAGGATACGATGCCTTCGACACACCAGGCTCCTGAAGAAGGGGGGTGGGAACATCATCAGTTACACTCCATAAGTTCTGCCGGAGCATACTGTCAGGCCGTTTTCAATGAAAATGGTGAAGCGGTTGATTTTGTGCATATCGAGGTTAATGAAGGCTTCAAAAGAGTTTTCGGCCAAAAGAATTTCGTCGGACTCAAGGCATCTGAAACAATACCCGATATTGACAACAGGCGCAAAGAGTTCATTACCCGTCATCTTGAGGTTGCCCGTACTGGAATTACCGACACATTTGCATGCTACTTTGAGACGGCGGATGCGTGGTATAATATCACCGTATCCAGTCATCAGCAGTGGTTTTTTACTGCGGTCATTGAGAAGATCAATGATGTGCAGCTTGCACAGAAGGAGCTCCGTCTCAGCAAAGAGCTGTTGGAAGAGGCTGTTGTTGCTGCCCAGGTGGGTATCTGGGATTGGTTTATTGAGACTGGTGAAGTTTTGGTCAATGAAATATGGGCAGGCATCATCGGCTACACTCTCAAAGAGCTTGAGCCGCTCACGATCAAGACATGGAAGGATCTCCTGCACCCGGACGATTTGAGGCATGCAAATGCCAGTATCCTGGGGTATTTTATCGGAGATGCTGACGACTACTCTCTCGAATTCCGTATGAGGCATAAAGACGGGCATTGGGTATGGATAAATTGCAGCACAAAAATAGTATCCCGCACTTCGGAAGGCAAGCCATTGCGTTTGCTCGGCGTGCATACGAACATCGACAGGCAGAAAGAGAGCGAAGCAGAAGCCAAAAAAAAAGAAGATCAGTTCCGCACATTCTTTGACAACCACTCCGAGCCCATGCTCTGTATTGAGCCGAATGCAGGAGCTATTGTCAATGCCAACCAGGCTGCCGTGAATTTTTACGGATGGTCGCGTGACGCGCTTTGTCAGATGGGTATAGAGCAGATTAATACGCTCCCCATGGTTCAGATTTTGGCACAGATGAGAATGCCCGGGTCATCGAACCATGTCAGATTGCCTTCTGTACATCGCACAGCAACAGGCTCTCTGCGCGATGTAGAGGTTTATACGAGCAGTATTCCTGTCGAAGGCCAATTACTGCTCTATTTGGTTATTCATGATGTTACCGAGCGAAAACAGGCAGAAGAAAAAGTCAGAAGTCTGGCCTGCCTGGCGAAGGCAATCAGTGACTGTAACCAGACACTCATTCATGTTACGAATGAGGCCACATTGCTCAAGAAAGTCTGCAACATTCTCGTTAAAATCGGTGGTTACAGGATGACATGGGCCGGATATGCTGAGCACGATGAGGCTAAAAGTATCTCTATTATTGCTGAGGCAGGTTGCTTCAAGGGTTACCCTCACCATTACCTCCTCTCCTGGGGTGACGTTCCACAGGGAAGAGGTCCCACAGGCACAGCTCTTCGCACTGGCCGGGTATCTGTTGTTCATGATACTGAAACAGATCCAGCCTTTGTGCTCTGGCGCAGAGATGCCCGCAAACATGGATTTGCATCCCACGTGGTTCTGCCTTTAACTGCTGATAAGGGTGCGTTTGGTGCCATAGGCATTTATGCAGCAAAATCTTATGCCTTTGAATCGGAGGAGGTGGAGCTTCTGCTCACCCTGGCCCAAAATATCTCCTTTGGGATTTTACTCCTGCGCCATCGGAATACCGCTGAATTCTCCAGAAAAGATCGTGAACTTCTTCAGCGCCAATTGTTTAAAAACCAAAATGATAAGCATTTGCTCCGAAGAGAAGAGGATCAAAAGCATATCAAGAGGGCCAAGAGTGGCGAAAAGGATGCCCTTTTGCTTGCAAAGGAAACCATTGCTGAACTGAGTAAAAGGGAGAAGCTTTTACAGGAAGCGCTTGCTTCCGAGCGATTGATCGCAGAGCAGCAGCGTCGCTTTTTGAGCATGATCTCTCATGAGTATCGCACTCCTATTGCCATTATCAATGGGAATCTTGACATTCTCATGTTAAACGAAAAATCGTCAACGACGATTCAGGCTCATGCGACAGACAAGATGAAGCGAGCGGTCAAAAGACTCATGGAGGTCATGGATACCTCTCTTGAACAGTGCCGCTTTTTTGATGACGCAAACAGTGCTGCCTATCAGTTACTTGATCTCCCGGAAATATTGTGTGAACAACTTGCAGATGCCGCTGTATTGTGGCCGGATCGATTTTATTGTAGTGTCGAGAGCATCAAGGGTATCAGGGTTCTCGCTGATCAAACGTTCCTCAAAGTCACAATTTTCAATCTTCTCGATAATGCCCGAAAATACTCCCCGCCGAACTCACCGATTCAGGTCGATTGTCGAAAAGATGGTACAACTGTTGCGCTTCGCATCGTCAACCAAGCCGACACTGTTCCACCGTTCATCAGTGAGGATCTTTTCAAGAAGTATGCGAGAGGCTGTAATAGTGCCAATACCGGTGGTGCCGGAATGGGACTGTGGCTGGTTCGTGAAATTGTGGAGATGTACCATGGTACGATAACGATCGAGAACGAGCCTCAAGGTATTGTTGCAATATTGCGTCTTCCTTTTATCGATGATGCAACGTCCATTCAACTGAATTAACAGCTCTCCTCCTATGAGTCAGGAACACGAGACGACATGCACTTCGCATCACAAGATCATCATTATTGAAGATGACAATGATCTCAGAGAGAGCTTGATGCTCTATCTTGCCATGCATGGTTATGATATCATCGGAGTCAGTTCAGCGGTGGAGTTCTATCAGCATATCACCACCGCAAAATATGCTCTCGCTATTGTCGATATAGGTCTTCCTGATCAGGACGGTCGGGTGCTCTCAGAGTATTTGAAAGCCAATACCGATATTCGCATTATCATGCTGACAGCCCGTGCAACACTCGCAGACAAGCTCTCTGGCTATCATTCAGGTGCCGATATCTACCTGGTCAAGCCGGTGGACTTTAGCGAAATAGCCGCGGCTATTGCGGCAGTACTCATTCGTGTCGAAAGTTTGCCCTCAGCATCACTTCCTCTTGTTAAAGAACAGAAAACCATGCGGGAGATTACGGTTACTCCATGGACATTCATTAACAGTGAGTGGTTACTGATCACGCCGCCTGGGGCAAAAATCAAGCTTACGGCAAAGGAGTTTAAATTTCTTCAATGCCTCCTCTCTTACCATAAAAAAGAGGTATCACGCGCTTTGATTCTCAAAAGCCTTGGTTACCCGGATGATACCGCCGGAGGTGCTGCCCTTGAAACGCTTGTGCACCGCATTCGTCGCAAAACTGATAAAGGGGCACCCTCTCCGATACGCACCATTCATGGCGTCGGATACAGTTTTATAGCCGACATTGTGATGGTATAGGTTTCCTGCACCCATGTTATTGATCCCACGCCCACTCCTCAAATCTCCCCTTTATTTCCTGACAAAAAGGTTTTTACTCATTTATACAAAGCGTCATACATTACGGCGCTATTCTTATTGCATATTTTTTTTGTGAGAATTTATTTGTTTTTGTGAGATTGCTTGATTCGTTTTCTATATTAATTCTATATTCATGCCATGATGTTGAGTTGTAACGGATGAGTGCCCCCCGACACTTGCAACGTTGTGTTTCGATTATAATAAAGTTTTTTGCGTAAAATATTCCGAAAATATCAATTTTTGTAAAAATTCGACAAGAAATCAATGTTCACGAAAAATGTTTTTTCCATGGATACTCTTGCCGCCAATCCAGTTTTTGCATTGATTGAGTCCCTTCCTGAACAAGCCGTTTTCATTGACCCAAACGGTCGTATTCTCAGCATCAATACCCTGTTTGCCGCACGTTTTGCTCTCTCTCTGGAGGAGTGCATCGGAACCAGCGTCTATGATCTGATTTCAACCCTGCGGCAATGGTCGAAACTCGCTCTTCACTTTAGAGAAAAGCTCCTTGATGCGCATCCGGATTTTAAAATACCCTTTATCTCAGGGTACACTGAGGACGGTATTGCCGATACGCAACGGCACGCAGAGCCGCAATAATTAATTATCCATAATCAGGGACAAAAAAGATGAGACCAAAAGACGGAGCTATGTTGTCGAGCGGTGACAGTGCGCTTGAGAAGGGCAACAATATTGCCTATGTGCTGATCCGGGGCGGTGAGTTTACAATGGGAAGTTCACTGGGTGAGTTTGATCGCCGAAGCTGGGGGAGCGAAGGAACTCAGTATCAGGTAATCGTGCATGACTTTTATATGGGCAAGTATGCGGTGACGGTTGCGGAGTTCAGAAAATTTGTGGATGCATCAGGATACCGGACAGATGCTGATAAAGCGAATTACAGCTTTATTGGCAACCGTAAGGCGAAAATGGCGGAGGGAGTAAACTGGCGTTATGGAGTATCAGGCATGGTGCGACCTCAGAGTGAAGAGGATCATCCGGTGGTGCACGTGAGCTGGAATGATGCCGTAGCTTACTGCAAATGGCTCTCGACAAAAACGGGGAAAAGGTTTTATCTGCCAACCGAAGCGGAGTGGGAGTACGCCTGCCGTGCGGGAAGCAGAACGCCGTTCAATACAGGAGAAAACCTGACGACAAATCAGGCAAATTATGATGGCAACTATCCATACAATAATAATCGGAAAGGGGTTTGCCGGCAAAACACCGTTGCGGTAAACAGTTTTTCTCCCAATACGTGGGGGCTGTACAACATGCATGGCAACGTTGATGAGTGGTGCCGCGACTGGTATGGTGCGTCGTATTATGACGAATGTAAAGCGAAAGGCACCGTTACCAATCCTGCAGGGCCGCAAACGGGTTCGTATCGAGTGCTTCGCGGCGGGTGCTGGCGCAGCGGTGCCGAGTATTGCCGGTCGGCAGGTCGTATCTGCACCTCCCCCGACAACATGGACCACTACATTGGCTTCCGCCTGGTTTTCGTCCCGTAGACAGTTCGCAGCTCACGCCAAGCTTTGTTTTCCCGATTATAACGCCTGATACGCTCTGTTCAGCCCGTCAACATAGCTGGCAATGGCGTTCTGGTCAGAGAGCTGATCGGGAGCAAAAATCTTTTCGGCAATAATGGTGCTGCCGATAAGGTTGAGTTTCAATTGTGGAAGGTAGAGCAGGTTTGCCATCAGTTCAGGACTGCCACAGGTGAGAAAGAGAGCGATTTTTTTTCCCTGCAGACAGCTTTTGAGGTTGCTTTGGAGCAGTGCGCCAAGTAGTTCTGATGCTACAAGCAGATAGTAAACAGGGGCACCCATAATGACAACGTCAAACTCTTTGACAAAGCTGTAATCGCCTGTGGCCTTGCATTTTGCTTTTTCAACATAAGCTCCTGTTTCGGCGAGTTTTCGCCCGATTGAGTCGATGAGCTGTTCGGTTGATCCGCCAGAGGTTTTGCTGTCGAAGAGGATGATGGCTTTCATGGGAGCAGCGGCAGTGTGTGTCATGACAAAAAGGGATGGTTTCGGTTGAGCACAGAACTGAAATTGTCGGGAGAGATAATCAAGAAACAAAGTACAAAAAAAAGCGCCCCATAAAGAGCGCCTTTTTTTATAATCATCGATTTGAAGCGTGCTGTTTAGACAAACTTCGAGTAGATGTCGAGAAGATCGGTTACTCTGGTTGAGTATCCAAGCTCGTTGTCGTACCAGCCGACGACCTTGACGAGGTTGCCGGAGCTCATGGTGAGCAGGGAATCGAACACACAGGAGTGCGAGTTGCCGACGATGTCCTGTGAAACAATCGGGTCTTCACAGTATTCCATGAATCCCTTCATGGGACCGTCTGCGGCGATTTTCATGGCAGCGTTGATCTCTGCCTTTGTTGCCGGTTTTTTGAGAATGGCGGTAACGTCGGTGACGGAACCGTCTGGTACGGGTACTCTCATGGCGAAACCGTCAAGGCGGCCAATCAGTTCAGGAATAACTTCGCCAATAGCCTTTGCAGCGCCGGTGCTGGTCGGGATGATTGACAATGCGGCTGAACGGGCACGACGAAGATCGGAGTGTGGAAGATCGAGGATATTCTGGTCGTTGGTGTAGGCATGAACGGTGGTCATGAACCCTTTTTCGATGCCGAAAGTGTCTTCGAGCACCTTCATCATTGGGGCAAGGCAGTTGGTGGTGCAGCTTGCGTTTGAAATGATCTCTTCGTTGCCGGTGATGGAGTCGCCATTAACACCGAGGACGATGGTGGCGTCAATTTTGTCTTTTGCCGGAGCAGAAATGATAACTTTTTTTGCACCTGCGGTGATGTGCTTTGATGCAGCTTCCCGTGAGGTGAAGATGCCGGTTGACTCAACAACCAGGTCACATCCAAGCTCTTTCCAGGGAAGTGATGCAGGGTCGCGCTGTGCTGTGATGGTGATAACCTTGCCGTTGACAACAAGATTGCTGCCCTCAACGCTTACTTCACCCTGAAATTTCTTGTGGGTTGAATCATACTTGAGCAGGTGTGCAAGGGTCTTTGGGTCACACAAGTCGTTAATTGCAACAATTTCATAATTCGGGTTATTCAATGCCTGGCGAAAAACCAGACGCCCGATGCGGCCAAATCCATTAATGCCGACTTTCACTTTTGCCATAATCTCGTTCCGGTATTGTACTACGTTAGTATTGATTCTCATAAAAAACTGCCGCAGGAACTTCTTTTTTTGCGGCTAAAAACAAACTCCAAGATATGATTTGAAACTGGAATTCTTCAGGAAATTTTTTGAAAACTTTCTGTCAAAAGATTTTTCAGGTTGCTGAAACTTCCGTTGCTGAGCAGGACAACGACATCTCCTTCTTTCAGTTGGGGTTGAAGAAATTCCACAATATCGGAAGGATAGTTTGGGGCATCTTCACCGGCAAGAAAGACGGTTATTCCCTTTTGTTGCAGCTCATCTTTTAATCGCCGGGTATTGAGCGACTTGTCGGGGCCGTAGCGTTCAGGGCGGTGCACCTTTCCCATGACCACTATTGAGGCAGGATTGAAGCACTCTGCAAGTTCCTGCTGGAAGATGTTCCGGGTGGTTGTGTTGGAGCGGGGCTCAAAACAGGCAACAATCCTTCGTCCGGCGTAGAGTTCTCCGAGCGCTTCGAGCGTTACGCGGATGGCGGTTGGATGGTGGGCAAAATCTTCAACAAGCGTGATGTTCCCTGGGTAGGTACCGACAATCTCCATGCGCCGTTTCGGGCGTTTGAAGAGCGGCATGGCACGCGTTATGGCTTCAAGGGGAAGGCCGCTGTGGGTTGCTGCTGCGATTGCGGCGAGCGCATTCATGATGTTGTGGTTGCCGAAGAGCGGTACGCGGAGCACTCCAACGTGACAGCCCAGATAGAGCAGCTCAAAAGTTGATGCTTCGCTGTCGGTTGTTATGTTGCAGGCGCTCCATTCCGACTCTGTGGTCATGCCAAACCGTTCAACCCGGCAGAATGCCTTTGATGCAATGTCGAGGGCAACCTTGTCATCACCGTTCACCAGCAATATCCCGTTGCCGGGGATAAGATTGACGAAGAGTCGGAAGCTGCGCTTGATATCCTCAAGGGAGTCGAAAATATCGGCATGGTCAAATTCAATATTGTTGATGATGGCGATGTCGGGGCGGTAGAGCAGGAACTTGCTTCGCTTGTCGAAAAAAGCGGTATCGTACTCATCACCCTCGGTGACAAAAAAGCCCTCTTCACTGCGTCCCGAGGCACGGCAGCCGATCGAGAAGTTTTCGGGGATGCCGCCAACCAGAAATCCCGGCTTGAGGCCGCCATGTTCCAGCAGCCAGGCAATCAGCGAGGTGGTGGTTGTTTTGCCGTGGGTGCCCGCAACAACAAGGGAGGTGTTCTGGCCGATGAGGTGACGGCGCACCAGCTCCGGCATGGAGAGCAGCTCAAGATGATGGTTCAGGGCATATTCGAGTTCCGGATTTCCGCGGCTGATCGCATTGCCGACAACGACGATGTCAGGTGAAGCGCTCAGCAGGTTTGTTTCGGAAAAGCCGGTGAAGTAGCGGATGTTATGGTCGTCAAGATAGCTGCTCATGGGAGGATAGAGCTGCGTATCCGAGCCGCTGATAGCATGACCTGCATGGGAGAGGGCGACGGCAACCGATGCCATTGCGGTACCGCCGATACCGAGAAAGTAGAAGGAACTCATCGTTTGCTGATTATCAATTTCCATGTTTCGGTGCTGCACAGGCAGCATGCACAAGGGTTTATATACATAAAAAAACAGACAGGGCGCAACAGGAGAGCAATTCGGCTCCTCTGGAGTTCCTGCACCAGGTGGTCATGAGGATTTTCCTGTTGCTCCTCCTCAGATGAGGAAAAAAAATCAGTATTCCTCAGAGAGTTGGAGTAATGGTACAAAAGAATGAAATGAATCCGTATTTTAGCGGAAAGGTATTCCAAATTTTAATCAGATAACCAGTTATGCAGTTTATTGACCTGCTTTCACAGAAAGAGCGGATACGTACAGCACTTCTCCGTCGTATTGAGGGTATTCTGGATCGTGGCCAGTTTATTATGGGGCCTGAAGTAACCGAACTCGAATCACGCCTTGCATCCTGTGTCGGTTCACGGCACTGTGTCTCCTGCTCCTCAGGAACCGACGCGCTGCTCATGCCTCTCCTCGCCAAAGGTGTTGGTCCTGGGGACGCTGTACTGACCACGCCTTTTACCTTTTTTGCAACCGCTGAAGTGATAAGCCTGGCGGGAGCAACTCCTGTTTTTGTTGATGTTTCACCCGATACCTTCAATATGGATCCCGATCTTGTTGGTTACGCAGTCGATGATGCGGTACAGCGTGGGTTGAAACCAAAGGCACTCATTCCCGTTGATCTTTTTGGCCTTCCGGCGGATTATGACCGTCTGCAAGCTGTTGCTGACGCATACCGGCTCTGGATTCTTGAGGACGCCGCCCAGAGTTTTGGAGGCAGTTTCAATGGGCGCAGGGCAGGCAGTTTCGGCCTTGTCGGGGCCACCTCCTTTTTTCCGGCAAAACCACTCGGCTGTTATGGTGATGGGGGAGCTATTTTTACCGACGACGATGAACTCGACACCCTTTTGCGCTCAATACGGGTGCATGGCAGCGGTGTCGACAAGTACAGCAACGACCGTATCGGTATCAACGGACGACTTGATTCTATCCAGGCGGCTGTGTTGCTCGAAAAGCTCACCATTTTTGATGATGAGCTTGAAGCTCGTCAGCGCATTGCCGCACTTTACAGCAAAAGGCTGCGGGGCAGGGTGGCTGTTCCCCGAATTCCGGAACACTACTACTCTGCATGGGCACAATATTCTGTTCTTGCAGCCTCAACCGCGGAGCGGGAGCGGCTCATACTGGCCTTGCAGCGGGAGGGAATTCCAACGATGATCTATTACAAGATTCCTCTCCACCTTCAGAAAGCCTACGATTTTCTCGGTTATAAGGCGGGAGATTTTCCCATTTCAGAAGATTTGAGCAGTCGTATCTTTTCATTGCCGATGCACCCCTATCTTGACGATGACGAGATCGAACACATCTGTTCCGTGCTTCTGCATGCATGAGAGAAGTGTGGTATTTTCGCTCGTCAGTGTGGTTCGTTGATGGATGCTCTGCCGGGAAACTTGATGCGGACATAGATACCGGCAAGCATGACCAGGGCATTGATGGCGCCGACAACCACAAACGGCGCCTTCGGGCTCATGGAGTCAAACAATCTTCCTCCGAGTGTGGTGATGATAAGAATTCCTACGGCGCCGCTGATATTGAACATGCCGATAACCGAACCCCGCTCAGCTTTTGGTGCCTCTTGTCCGATAAGAGACTGTGATCCAAGAAAAGCGCTGATCTGTCCTATTCCCAGAAGCACGAAAGAGACAATTGAGCCGGGTTCATGCGGGTTTCCGATAAGCCCCAGCGAAAGATAGCCGATGCTTGCCAGCCCCATGCAGACGGTCAGCGCAGTAACCCGGTTCCAGCGGTCGATGAGCGGCCCGATAACTGGTGCCCAGAGCAGTGCCGCACCTTGCGAGATAATAAAAATCATCATCCCTTTTTTGACCGCTTCGGCGGGTGCCATACCCATTGCAATTCCAGCGGTTGTTCCCCAGAGAGGCAGAAAGGTACCGATAATGGATTGGTCACCCCGAGCAACAAAGGCGGCAGCGTAGGAGAGAAGGATTCTCGGATTTTTTGCACACCTGATGCCGCTGGTAA
>SESG01034270.1_pt1 | contig 18161 bp, 16 predicted proteins | sample 3171421 | NCBI WGS metagenome assembly SESG01 (sample SAMN10866946, study PRJNA518727) | freshwater metagenome | biome: subpolar coniferous forest; feature: holomictic lake; material: water; isolation source: holomictic Lake 227, 6 m and 8 m depth | place: Canada: near Kenora, Ontario | collected... | reverse complement strand
GTTGGAATCGAAATCGTAATGCGCCGAAAGCAGCAAACGTTTCCACCACGATTTTTTCCTGTTGTGTTCCACCGCACTTATAGCCTTGCGGCCAGCGGCCAGTGCAAACAGCACCGATCGGTCGCTCGCAGTAAGGTTGATGCTCAGATCATAACGACAGGCAATTTTTTTGAGCAGGTCTCTCGTCTGGGTTCCCCGCCCTCTCCCGTCACCATTATAGCTAAACTGATGAATGTCAACAATATGCGGCAGCGTTCGGGCAATCGGCAGAGTATCGCTGTTGACCAAAAGATCAATACGCGGGCTGCCATAGGCTCGATAAAGCCCTTCGATCAGCGGGGAACTTAGAAAAACATCACCGTTCGAGCGCTGTACGATGATGAGGATGCGTTGTGGAGTGGGTTTCATCTCTTTCAAAACATGCCTATACAAGAGTCTTGAATTTGTTTATTCCTGTCGCATGTTCATTAGGAACAACAATATGATCCTTCATAAAAGGATCATCATAATCACCCACATTATCAACAGCAACTATACCCGCATAAGTATCATGAGATGTTTTAACTATTCGATAAAAAGAATACTGAAGATCGTTCATTAAGCCAATCATCTGTTTATTACGCCAGAATTTAAAGGGATAAGGGATATTAAAGGGATATTTGCATCACTCTTAAAACGGTATGTTGATAATGACAGAATCCCTAAATCTTGCCTTCTTTCAAATTATTAATCACTAATTGCTGTTTCATTTTTGTAAGATTTGGCCCCATAGGTAAGCTCAACACATATTGACTCATCTTCTCAGCAATCGGAAAAGCTCCCCTTATATACCCTGATTCCGCATATGCATCCTGCAAATGAGGTGGCACAGGATAATGAAACATAGTTCCGATACCAGAGTCAGCCAAATGCTTATGAAGTTCATTACGTTGATGGGATTGTATAACAAATAAATGCCACACAGGATCTGCCCAAAGTGGAACAAACGGAAGAATAACATTTGTATCACCTTGTAACTGAGCCAGATATTGCGTAGCAACAAGTTTGCGCCGTATATTCCATTCATCAAGCTTTGTAAGCTTTACGCGCAACATTGCAGCCTGCAATTCATCAAGACGGGAATTAACGCCTTTTACTTCATGATGATACTTGAACCGTGATCCATAATTTCCCAATAACCTGATATTTTCTGCAAGCACATCGTCATTCGTCGTTACAGCACCGCCATCACCAAAAGCTCCAAGGTTTTTACCAGGATAAAAACTGAAACCGGCAGCATCTCCCAAACTCCCTGTTTTCCTGCCTTTATAGTGCGCTCCATGAGCCTGCGCTGCATCTTCAAAAACCTGAAGCCCAAAACGCGAAGCAATATTGTTAATCCTGTCCATGTCTGCTGGCTGTCCATAAAGATGAACCGGCATGATTGCTTTGGTGCGTTCAGTAATCGCTTTTTCAAGACAATCAGGATTGATATTGTATGTACGTTCATCCGGCTCAACAGGGACAGGTGTTGCTCCTGAATAGGTTACAGCAAGCCATGTCGCGATATAGGTATGAGAGGGAACAATAACCTCATCGCCATTACCTATGCCGGATGCGCGAAGAATAAGGTGAAGGGCATCCAGACCGTTTCCAACTCCGATGCAGTGCTTGACCTGACAATATGCAGCAAATTCAGCTTCAAATGCTTCGACTTCCTTGCCTGAAATATATGTCCCTGAGTCCATCACCCGGGCGTATGCTGCATCAAATTCTTCCTTAAGTTCAAGATATTGCGCTTTCAAATCAAGAAATGGAACTTTCATAACATAACTCCCCGAGCAAGAAGATATTCGTTGTAATCGCGATAGTAGTCATCTTCATCATACTTGTTAGAGGCTAGCACCATGCATACGGATCCAGACGAAAAATTATCAAGTTTTCTCCATATCATTGGGCAAATGTACAATCCTTGGTATGAGCGGTTAAGATGAAAACGCCTCTGTTCATAACCATCATCCAGCACAACATCGAAACTGCCAGACATGGCAATAATCAACTGGTGTAAGGCCTTATGACCATGACCACCCCTCTCGGCACCACCGGGTACATCGTAGAGATAATAAACGCGTTTGATATCGAATGGAATATGATTATTACCTTCAACAAAAGTTAGATTTCCTCGAGGCTCAGCGATTTTTGGGAGCTTAATAATTTCGCACTCGTTAATCGGCATTGTATTAATTTATAATTACTTATGGTTAATATTAAACAACTAAAAGAGTATTTGCAAAGAAGCGCTTAAACACAATGCAACCTGAAACAGATATCTTTGATACGATAATTAATATTGTGTGAAATTTAAACCGAAAAAGTAGCTAATATAGGGAGGTTAGATAACTTTGGTTACAAGTAAGAAGTGTTTTTTGTGTAAATTTTAGTTTGATATTCATTGGAAAGCATTAATCTGGTTAGTATTACTCTGCTATACCGATAACCTCTATATTAAACCTCTGGTGAGAATTTACTTATTGTAGTCATTAATAATCTTGATGACTACAGCATAGTTATCAGCCCTATGATACGATTTTATTTATTCTTAAAGGCCCTGATCATATGAAAAAAAATCTTACTAATTTTTCGTTCATTGCAAGCAGCTTAGCCTTGTTGCTCATTCTCTTCATTCGGATAACCCGTGGATTGGATCTGACTGATGAAATGCAGTATTACGGGCAGATTGAAGGACTGGTTGAAACGGGAAAACTGTTTAGTAACGATTTGTTTATTCAACAAACGGTCTACATTTTATTTTATCCTTTGTTCGCCATTTATCATACAATATTTGGATTCGAAGGAGTTGTATTTTTTAGCAGGTTGCTCATGGCAGCATTGAGCATTGCTGTATTCGTGTATTCCTACCGCAAATTATTAGAGTTCAAGTTTTCTTTTCTGACAGCAAGCTTGACAGCTCTGTCCCTAACATTTTCGATTCCTTATCACGGCATTTTTGCACCAAGTTACAATACAATCTCGCAAGTTCTTTGGTGTGTATTTACTATTTGGTTTTTTGAATGGAAACTACATAACCCAATTTCATGGGGGGCAATTCCCCTCATTACAGCATTTGCTCACCCAACTTCTGCGGTAATGATGGCTTCGCTTGTTATCCTGCGATTAATATTAGAGAAAAATTATATGCAGGTAGCTAAAGTAATGTTGACTTTGCTGGTTGGCACATTGGTTGCATTACCAATTTTATTTTATTTCGGAACACCACAGGAATATTTGGCCTCGATTAAATTTTCCAGTGGATATGGAGTCGGATCCGCCTTTTTTTCAAGTAAGTCGCAGCAGAATACTTTAATAATCATCTATACAATGTATGGAGCTTGCCTACTATTTCCAGAGAAATTTAAAAGATTACCATTTGCATTGCTGCTAAGTATTTTCATGGTTATTGCAATTATATTTTTCTCAACAGGCCTTGCTGAGTGGGGGTATTCCCAAAAGACTGTTTATGTTCTATCTGCTTTGACTACAATTGCTTGTGGTTGGTTAGTTACAAATACTTATAATAGTGATAGAAAACTGAGGCAACAGATTAATTGGTTGGTGGTGGCATTACTTGCCTATGCAACAACTCTTGGGGTTACAAGTGGTAATGGATTAGGGCAATCCACTGGTGCATTTATGGCTGGCTTGCCTTTGTTGCTTGGACTTGCGGTGAGTTCTGAAGCGAACAAAGGAGTATCCGCAAATCCATTATTATTGACTGTTTGTGTCGTTCTTCTCCCCATTACCTTTATCTCTCACTGGAGTCGCTATCCATACCGTGAGGCTGGCTGGTGGCAAGTAAGTCAACCAATTCAATCTGTTGCAGAATTTAAACTTATCACTACATCTTACGATAGATTAGTGTTCATTCGCCGAATGCAGCAGGAATTGCAACCAATAGTACAAGGCAAGCCAACATTAATTATCAGCGAATATCCGGGCCTCTATTTCGCATTAAGAGCGCACCCTGAAACAAGCATGCTTTATATGCACTCACTGACATCCGATAAATCAGAGGAAGTATTACTGAGTAGTTTAGGCAAAAAAAAACCCGAGATCGTGATCGATGTACTTGTAAATAGAGATAATGGGGCATCAAGAATAAAAAAAGTATTGCATAGCTGTTATTCTCAGCGTAATTTCGATTACACTAACGACACAATGACATTTAAACCTAATACCAATGACAATCCTGAATACTTAAAATATTTTGTTGGAATAAGGAAAAGGTGAAAATAATTATTCATTTGTACCCGGTTCAGCACCACCATAGTGAATTAATCTTTAACATTTTTTGTAACGGGTGCCGCTGGCTTTATTGGAGACATGTCTATGAGGACAGTAGCAACCACGATTTTTAGCAAGATTACACTTTTAGCTATACACAGTTTATGCCTATTTTTTGCTGAGGAATACTCACAATTATCTTTACGTACCGCCTGAAGAGGCGAAGTTGTACGCAGTCTTTACAGCTTGACATTGTGAATGGTCTGCTGCTTGGGGATAGCGTGCCTGCTATACGGATGTTGGGCATAGCGAATGCCGTAGAATTAAAACATCAAGGAGTTATTACAGAATGCTTCGAGAAAAGCACTTGATAAGTATCGTTGTTCCGGTTTTCAACGAAGAAGATTCTATCACCGAAACGGTAAAACGTTTCCAACAGTTGCGAACTGATCTTGCACAAGAGATTAATGTTGAAATTATATTTGTGGATGATGGCTGTAAAGATAGTACATTATTACGGTTACGAACCTTTGCAGAAAAAAGTTCAGATATTAAGGTCATTTCGCTTAGCAGAAATTTTGGACATCAGATTGCGATCACTGCTGGTATTGATCTTGCATTTGGGGACTATGTAGCTGTTATTGATGGTGACTTACAAGACCCTCCTGAACTCATAGCTGACATGTACCGGAAAGCTTTGACCGGATTCGATGTGATCTATGGAAAGCGCCGCACCCGTGCAGGAGAAACTTTGTTCAAAAAAGCAACCGCTGCAGGCTTCTATCGACTGCTCAATTATATGTGTGAAATTGACATACCAACCGATACTGGTGATTTTCGCTTGATGTCACGCAATGTCGTAGATGCTTTCAAACAAATGCGCGAGCGCCATCGTTTTGTGCGAGGTATGGTGCCTTGGCTTGGGTTTAAATCTTCCTATATAGAATATGATCGCGCAGAACGGTTTGCTGGTGAGACAAAATATCCTATTAAAAAGATGCTGATTTTTGCCACTAATGCAATTTTATCTTTTTCGAGTAAACCGCTCACAATAGCAATTCGCCTTGGATTTTTAACTATATTTGCAGGTTTTATTGGAGCTTGTTACATGCTTTACTTGAAGTTTTTTACTAGCATTCCATTACCAGGACTGACTGCAATATTGGTTTCTATCGTTTTGTTTAGTGGAGTACAAATATTATTAATAGGTCTGGTAGGAGAGTATATTGCGCGAATATTTGAGGAAATCAAGGGGCGTCCACTTTATCTTGTGGCCGAAACTATCAACTTTTAATGCACCACTTTGCTATACTTTACAACCCTATTCACCACTGGTCTTACCTTTTTGTTAAACTATGTGAACCGCATAATTTTTTCAGGAATAATAAATGTTTTCTAGTCTCTCAAAAATGACCTTGGCCAAGGCGGCATTGTTTCAGGATGCACCGGTATATGTGCAATTTTATGTAACAGCTCGTTGCAACTTGACCTGTCAACAATGCAACATTATCTATGCAAACTCGGATGTGCGTGAATGCACCATAGAAGAGATAACACGTATTGCAGATAATTTTGCCAAAATGGGGGTAGCGATTGTATTACTGACTGGAGGTGAACCTTTTGCACGGAAAGATTTGCCGGAAATCATACATGCGTTTGAATCGCGCGGTGTACATGTGCGGATGCAGACTAACGGTTTTGCAACAGAAGAACAGATAGCGCGTGCTGTAGAAGCGGGTGGCAAAGATATATCGGTTTCGTTGGATTCGTTGTGGCCAGCAATACAGGATAAAATTAACGGTGATTTTAATAAATCATGGTATCAGGTTCTAAAAGCTTTAGCGATGTTTACCAAGTATTTGCCGAAGGAGGGAAGTTTTGCGTCATTGGGTTTTGTATTGCAACCCCAGAATATGGGTGACATTGAGGATGTGGTTCGATTTGGATCAGAGATTTCCTGGTTTTCTTCGTTAGTGCCTGTGCATGTTAGCGACTATGCTCATCCGCGTGGATTTCGTACTTTTGATCAATCTCTTCGCTTTACAAAAGATGAACTCCCCATTGTGGACTCTGTAATTGAGAGTGTTAGGAAAATGCGTCAAGAAGGTTATTTATTATTTGATAGCGACCAGTATTTGGATGATATAAAATTATTTGTTCGCGATAAACCCATTACATGGCGTGGACATAACAATAATGTATGCGATACCCCAAATCTGTATTTTGCGTTGTTGCCAAATGGCGAATTTGCACCATGTTGTGATCACCGGCTGAACAATAGCTATCGAGCTTATGAAAGCAATTTCCCCGATACATATCGTGATAAAGTATGGCGAGAAGAGGTCGCTAAAGTTACTCGCGCATGTGATGGATGTATGTATGGCAGTTACCCTGAAATGACTATTTCAATGCGTTATTTGGCAGCAAAATTGCAACGAGTGCAAACGTTTCTTACCTCACCCCCAGCAAAGAATTGGCCTCTGAGTTATGAGCAGTTATTGGCCATAGCCGAAAGAATTCGATGTGAAGAGAGAGAACGTCCAAAATCACGCCCAACAGCTAAAAGCATTGAGATTATTCATGGCTAAGAAAAGAAAATTTGAAAGTTTCAGGTACCGATTCCTTATCGCAGCTCAAGATGTTGCATTGCATCCATTGAACTCCAATCAGCCCAAGTGGATTGACTTCGTACAAAATCTTGAATTTAGCTATACAAACGGTAAGGTCACCATTAGTTGGCAGGGGTGTCGTGTAGGCAATCTGACAGTGCAATCAGATGAAACCAGGTTATATTTTCGCGGAGATATCGAAGATGGAAGGCGCCAACATGAAACTGGTCCGATGGAATCTGAAGATCCAATCAAACTTCAGAATAAAATATATTTTACACAAATAGTCATGAGTATAGCTGAATCCGGTGGATATGCAATAAAAAATGATACCTGCAATGTTAACGAACAACGCCTCAAAAAAGAGCGTAAGTTTCATGATGAGTGGGCTAATAGCGAGGAGGTTGAGAAGATCGATGTGCGCGCATCGAATGAGGTGTGCACCGCCCCTGAAATGCGCTATATCATAAAGCGTCTTGGTAATATAAAAGGCAAGCGCTTGCTAGATGTGGGTTGTGGACTCGGTGAGGCTAGCGTTTATTTTGCTATGCAGGGTGCTGATGTCACATCTTCTGATCTTTCACTTGGCATGTTAGACGCAACATCTCGTTTAGCACAGGCTAATAGTGTCAACGTTAAACAGCATCTTGCCTCCGCTGAAAACATGAAACTCTCAAGCGACACCAAATTTGATATCATTTACGCAGGCAATTTGCTGCATCATGTAGATATTGAAGGCACAATCAGTCGCATCAAACCCCATCTTGCCACTGGGGGAGTGTTAGTAACCTGGGATCCACTTGCCTATAACCCGGCAATAAACATCTATCGTTCGATAGCAACCGATGTGCGCACACCTGACGAACACCCGCTGAAATGGAAGGACATCAAGCTATTTCATAAACATTTCGGAATAGTTGAAAAAAGATATTTTTGGCTCTCGACTTTAATCATCTTTATCATTATGGCAATACCTCAGCGACGTAATCCTAATAAAGAAAGATTTTGGAAAGTGGTGGTACAAGAAGGAAATAAATGGGCTTGGTTATACCGTCCACTTGAATCTCTTGATCGATTACTGTTGGCGATTTTTCCCCCGTTGCGTTTGTTGTGCTGGAACCTGGTTATTGTTTGTAAAGATTAGGGCATATTTGTCTATAAATTCAACAGTTTTGCAAGCACTAATCGCTGCAAACAGACGAAACAAAACCTACTACTTTTGCTGGATTACCAACAGCTATAGCCCTTTCCGGCAACGATTTCGTAACGACCGCACCAGCACCTACCATTGCATGAGCGCCAATTGTTATTCCAGGAAGCAAAACCGCCCCCCCTCCTATTGACGCCCCAACACAAACAAGTGTCTTCGCAAAAGCTTTTAGATATTGTTTACTGCGAGGGAACTTGTCGTTTGTAAAAGTAACATTAGGGCCGATAAAAACATCATCTTCCAATTGAACTCCATCCCACAAATGAACTCCGGATTTTACAGTAACACGATTACCGATAATAACATCGTTCTCAATAAAACAATGTGAGCAAATATTCGCCTCAGCCCCAATTTTTGCCCCTGGCAAAATCACGACGAATTGCCATATTTTTGTACCATACCCAATATCACAACTTTGGACATCAGCAAGAGCATGAATGAATTTTTTCATTATAATAAATTTATATATTTAATCCATGCAATACCAATGCATTGTTTAGTTTTTCAACATCAAGAAAATAACATTTTTCAAACAAATTAGCTGTCTGATTAACATCTACACTATAGGTTAAGTAAACAAGATCAGCATCTACACAAGCCGCAATATTTGAAAACGCAGAAAAATCACCAATTTCATTAGCCATCCATACAAGGCACTTCAATCCTCTTTTACTAAAAACAAGATTTGACCATTCCGCACCTGTAGGCCCAACAATCCAATCAGCATTATTAAATAGTTCAACTTGTTGCATAAATCCAATTTCCGAAAAATCAACACTTATAAATCCAAGACTATCAAGTAATAACTTAACTTTATCCTGATTATAGTGCCTTCTGGAGTTTTCTCTATAAAGAAACACTCGCTTCGACACTAACGTGCTACAAGAAAAACTTTGACTGAATTTATCAAGAAATATTTTTCGTAGCCACAATATCGAATCAAGGTTTATTACAATATCGGAAACTGATAATTTATGTTTTCCAACAACATTAAAAGGGATATTATTTACCGAATCAATATATACCATTTCCTCAAAAGAATAAGATTGATGTGGATTCATCCATACAATTTCTCGATTTTCAGATATTATATCTATCATTGCATTAAACTGCGGTATGTTTTTTACATCTACACTAAAAAATATTGGAAAATCTAAATATTTTTCCGGTAAACTAGAAATAAACATGGATTTTGTAAAAATCTCAACCATCCAGTGATAATAATTACTTGCACCATTACCACCAAGAAATATGCCTTTTTTAGATCTTATAATATTTGAAGAAAATTTTACAAGTGCATTTTTTCTTCCATGCCATTTAATTTGACCAGTAGAATAATTATAATAGTCCTGATTATCACGACCACATCTTTCAATCAGTATTTTTTTTTCTTGAACAACAACTGATGAGGAATCAGCTGTAACTATTGAATTGCGAATAACTCTCCAGCACACATCAGGACAAGTAACAATTGCAGTACTTACATTAGTATTATAAATATATCGAGGACCATACGATATAAAAGTTTTATTTTGGATTAATATATTTTGATTGGATAATCGATCCACCCATTCATAAGGAAGTAATGCGCAATTATAAAATGATTTGGTAAAAATTCTAACTATTTTAAAAAAAATAATCGACTTCTGGCCTATCCCGTCAAAACAAAAATGTAGTGAATCATTAATCTTTGACTTTATTATTGTTAGTAGTCTCCTAAATATAGAATTTTTTGACAATTTAATATTTAATCGCATATTCGTTTTATTATGCAATAATAAAAATATAAATAATTATCAACATAAATCGAATGACAAGAATATATGGCTTTTTCAAAAACATCTTGAAACATTTCATGTTTTTAAAATAAAACCAAAAATTTTAACTGGTAAGCTTGTGGACACAGCTAAATGTTGTTATAATTACAAATATTTGAAGCATAACGGACGGGTTTTTGAATAATATTATACGTTAGAAGAAACGTTAATACATGGACTTTTGCAATTGGTAGTGTGCCGACTAATACAAAGAGCACACCAACAACAGGAGATTAAGTGCCATTATTTATCAAAAGAAAATCATATTTAATTATAAAATTTGTAAAGATAAGTCAGTTTTAATAAGACAGCAGCACAAATCATATAATTATGAATTAATTACGTCTTTGTACAAGAATTTTTTTAATGGGAAAAGCATACGTCTTTTTTTTTCATGAATGAACGTATCGATAAATACCCGATAAAATCCTCTCTGTATAGCATAAGATAGCAACTTTAATAAACGATATTTCCGCGTCCACAGCTTTCTTCTTAACAGTACCTCTGATCGTTTTCTTTTTACTAAAGAGATCAAATCAAAATGCTTTACTCTCAAAAGATCTTCAATTCTCTGAGCCAACACTGCCAGAAAAATTTCCTGGTTACGTATCTCTCTTCTCAACAAATGTTCGTAAGTCTGGTTACGAACATTCCCTCTGGCCGACACTCCTGCTTCGTGCCTGTAGAGAATCAATGGTTCAGGGATGTATTCGAGACTGCCTGTCAAGGCACTCCTGAAACCCAGTACCAAATCCTCAATACAGTTGCTGTATTTTATTGGGCCAAAAGTCTCTTCAATTTTTCTGGTAAATGCACTTGTAGCACCTATGATTAGTGCGCCCGATACCGCAATATCCTTGATATCCATTCCTTGTGATATAACCGGCGGCAGCCTGGTACCAACCTTCTTCCCCTCAATATCTATCAGATAGACTGATGAGTGAATCAATGAAGCCTTGCGAGCTGAAGCAAGATATCTCTCCACAACCCTTTCCACCCTATGAGGCAGTGAAATATCATCTCCTGCTGCACAAACTATTAATTCTCCGGAAGAAAGGCTGGTAATCTTGTTTATGTGACCGATCAACCCGAGGTTTTTCTGATTCCTGTTTACAACAATCTTGTGCATTCCATCATACTTTTCGCACATCTCCTGAATGATCCGAAATGTCCCGTCGGTCGAACAGTCGTCAGACACAACAATCTCAAGCGCTGAATAAGTTTGGCTGAACGCACCCTCAATAGCCTCTTTGATATATTTTTCCTGATTGTAAGTCATCAAAAAAAAAGTCGCCAGCACCTTTGCGTCGCTCATTCCATCGTCCATTATTAAGGCTATTCGTGATCGTTTAAAATAATGTCACTTCCCCGCAGATATGATCAATGCATCTCCCAGGCTCCATCCTTACGTATCATATGAAGTGAAAAACCGGATTTTGCCGTCTCCTGAGTTATCCATCTCCTGAAAGCAAAACTCATCAGAAGCCTCTCCTTCTTTCTTTGCCACCATGTAGAGCCCACCCGAGAACGAAAATATTTACGATCTCCAAGGGCTTTCTGCCCGGTTTTCTGCTTAATAGCTTTTTGAGTAATTGAGCCAAAATGGTGAAACACAGAATCACCGACAATTCCTACAGGAATATCTGCGTGTCTGCAACGGAACAAAAACTCAGTATCCTCGTATCCTCCCAATCTTCGATCGGTATCCGGAAATCCAACTTTTTCAAAAACACTCCGATGAACAGCAAAACAAACTCCATGAAAACGACCCCTGCGAATCATTCCTGACAATTTTTGCTGATAATCCTTTGCAAAATCCTCAAAATCATAATCGTTTTGCCCTTCCAAAAGTGCCGGACTCACCACACCAAGCTTTTCTCGCTCGGCAGCGTCAAGCAATGCACTTATTGCATAAGGTCCAGCAAGAACGTCATTGTTCAGGAACACAACCCATTCAGCACAAGAGCTGAATATTGCTCCCTGAGCCCATGCACAACCACAGCCAAGATTTGTTTGATTAGTGTGCTGTCTAAGCTCCGGATGATTCTTAAGCCACAACGGCGTATCATCACTACTGGCGTTATCAACAATAAAAATATCTCCAGGCCTGACTTGCTGATCCATGAGGCTGACGACACATTGGACAGTGTACTGAAGCTGGTTGAATACCGGAATAACAACACTATAACGATTAACAATATTGGGCATAAATACAAAAAATAGTCACTGGATTGAATTCGCAATTTCACTATACCGCATAATATAAGAATTGAACAACAGATTACTCATCAATGTTTATCGAGCTGACTTTTCTTAATGTGATCAAGATAATTTGATAACGCCAATCCCATCAATACAAATCTATTAGTACTAAATTTAGTATCATTAGGAATGATATAAATATTGAGTCCTTTTAACATTTGCATATATTACATATCCAAAATTTTCCTGATCCTATTTCTGTTTATTGTATTTTTTTTAGAAATCTGGAGGTCCATTATAAAATAGAGAATATTTGAAATATCTGCTCTACGGGGTAGACTTATCCGGAACAACTATTACGATAAGAGTCATACCAATTTTTCATGATAGATCACTTAGTGTTCCAAGATAATCAACTTCATCAATAAACTGATCCGATGTTCACGACTTTTGCATATCATCCAGGATATGTAAACAAATACTATCTTAAAAAGAATGAATCATCTCTTTTTACTACAGCAGGTTTTATATTTGTGACTAATACCTATGATGAGGGCACCTATACATTAAGCAGCTCCACCGTTTTTCCAGCGGTTGTGCAACCAGAACCATTCTTCCGGCCAACGTTGGATGTACTCTTCAAGCACACGTGTATAACGTGAGGAAAGAATTACGATATCCTCCTTGCAAAAGGTCAGATCCGAAGTATTGATTTCCAGCATTTCGATCTTGTATTTTCCGTCGCTGATGGACCGGCACATACCGACGAAAAGTGGCACCTGTGCCTTAAGTGCAAAAAAAGCTGCCCCGTTAAACATCGTCGCTCTCCTGCCGAGAAACTCCCCGAAATAGGTCGCACTTGGATCCGATTGATCTGCAAGAATAGCCAGAACTCCTCCGTCGGAGAGCACCTTCAGCCCCTTCCTTAGGGCAAGGTTATCATAAACGACGCTGTTTCCCCTCAGGGTACGCAGCTCGTTCATCTTGCGATCGACAAGATCGTTGGTCAGATGCTTGACAATCATGGTTACCGGCTTGACCATGATGCCAAATGCCAAAGCCATAAGCTCCCAGTTTCCGAAATGACCAGAGACCATGACCGCCCCTGTCTGCCCGTTTCGTGTTTTGCGCTTGAATTCACTCACATCCACATCCATATCAACAAGAGCTGCGACATCTTCACGGTTCCTGATAAGCGGAAAGCGCAGTACCTCAATCAAGGTGACGGCCATATTCCTATAGACGCTTGCGGAGATGCTACGGATTTCGGCCGGAGACTTCTCTGGAAAGGAAATGCCGATGTTTGTATAGACCAGTTCGCGCCGAAGGCCAACAACGTAGTGGACAAAATCTCCAAGCAGGCATGCTACACGACGAGCCTGGCGCCGACTCATCAACCGAACAAGCAGACCAAGCAGCCTTACTGCTCCAAATATTGCGACATTTAAAGCTGATTTGATTTGCTGCCTTTTTTTTTCTCCGAGCCTTCCAATAAAGTGGCTCATAACAACCGAAAGCAATAAGTGTTGATACCTTTCATACTACTGAAAATGATGTGCCGATAGATTGCTGGCAACGGCAAGGCTGTCACGTTAATAAAAGTATAACCACCTGATGAGTTTATCAACTCAATGCTGGAATCTGCAGAATACAAGCCGTTCGAACAAAGCGCACCAAGAGCCGATAACTTGACAAAAGTACGAAACATACTATAGAAAAGGAAAGGCATTCACTCGAAGAACAAGCAAAAACAGAACCCCTTTCAATTCCACTGTAGTCCCCTGTACAGAATGTCATTATAAGGATACAAATAGAACACACTAACCTGAATAAAGCCATGTTTCGAATTATTGCATTATATTCATCAATTATTATCAATCCACCCAAATACGAATTTTTGTAACGCATACATGAAGTTACTGCTGAGAATTCTCCGATACCTCGCTCCATCGAAAGGCAAAATCGTCCTGGTCGTCATTGTAAGCATGATCACTTCCTTTTTTAGCGTCGTCTCTATCTACTCCATCCTCCCTCTGTTGAACGAAGTCTTTTCTACAGGCTCAACCGTTCAGACAAATACTCGACCTGAGCCCCCATCAAATCCGGGGGCACAGGCTGTGACACAGCAAAATGCACAGGACACCCCTGAACAAAAAAAAATTACGATCCCCGCAAACCTCAAAGACACCGAACGCCTGAAAGCATGGGCACTTGAAAAATTCAAGGAGATGTTTAGCGCACCCACGCGGGAACTGGCGCTGTTGAAAATTTGCCTGTTCCTCATCTCCACATTTGCCTTTAAAAACCTGTTCATTTACCTCAACGGACAGATCATCTTCAGAATACAGACCAAAACAGCCAAAAAGCTCAGGGACGACGTTTTCAGAAGCATCATCGAGATGCATCTCGACTATTTTAATAAAAACCGTGTCGGGAATTTGATGAATTACGTTTACAACGATGTGGAGAACGTCAACAACAGCATCAGTTCGACCTTCGTCAATTTCCTGCAGAACCCCTTTTCAGTCATTGTTTACATTGGCGTATTGCTCGCCCTCAACTGGAAACTGACACTCTTTTCAGCTCTGACCTTGCTGAGTATTCTCTTCGTTGTTCGCATGATCGGCAATAACGTCAAAGGCCTCGCACTGAGCTTGCAGACAAGGATGGGCGACATGAACTCCGTGCTTCAGGAAAAATTCAACGGCATCAAAGTTATCAAATCAACAGCTTTCGAAGAGATAGAGCTGAATAAGTTCAAATCGTTCACCAAAGACTTTCGGAAACTTGGCATCAGAATCGCTCAGCTCAGGAACCTGATCAGTCCGCTCAACGAGACACTTCTAATAGCGGCAATCGCAATGGTACTCTGGTTCGGAGGCATCCAGGTGTTTCATGGCGCCATGACTGCCAATGAACTGCTGGTCTTTGCATTTACCCTCTACTCTACCATGGGTCCAATCAAATCGCTTGGCGAAGCCAATACTTCTATGCAGATGGGCCTGATCTCTGTTGAACGGTTATTTGAACTTCTCGACACGAAACCGGCCATTATCAATGGAACCCGTGCTATAAAAAGTTTTTCGAATACTATCAGGTTTGAAGATGTCAGCTTTAAATACAACAAGGAACAGCCTGATGCACCGAACATTCTTGATCATGTATCTTTCGAAATCAAAAAAGGTGAAATGGTCGCCTTGATAGGCCAGTCCGGATCCGGTAAATCCACTGCTGTCGATCTTTTAATGCGATTCTACGATGTCGATTCTGGCCGCATCACCATCGACGGTATAGATATTCGCGAATTCGATTACAAACAACTCAGGAAAATGATCGGGGTTGTTAGTCAGGAGGTCATCCTCTTCAATGACTCGATCGAACAGAATATCGCCTATGGCGTTCATGACGAGATCAACAGTGCGCGCATCGAACAAGCGGCCAGACTTGCAAACGCTCACGGGTTCATTATGGAAAAACCGGAAAAATACGAAACAATGATCGGCGACCGGGGCATACAGCTTTCAGGTGGACAGCGTCAGCGTATCGCAATAGCTCGTGCAATGGTAAAAAATCCAGAAATCCTGATTTTCGATGAAGCGACCAGCGCACTCGACAATGAGTCAGAAAAAGTGGTACAACAAGCCATCGACCATGCCATGGAAAACAGGACTTCCCTTGTTGTCGCTCACAGACTTTCAACCATCAAAAACGCTGACAAAATCATTGTCATGGACAGGGGAATGGTCGTTGAAGCAGGAAACCATGAAGAACTGCTTGAACGGAACGGTGTTTACAAAATGCTGCATGACATCCAGTTCACAGGCAAGCCTGCTCAAACTCTCATCTGAATTGAAGGATTCGCAAAAATTCACGGCAGTTCTGAACTGTCGAAAATACAATAACCTGATGAGGGCAGCTGAAGCGAGCGGAAATGAGAATCTGATACCTTGAACAATGCCGGTTTTCATCTTGAAACGCCTGAGAAACTCTCCTTGATAGCAGAACACTAAAACAGCTCGGTGATCGAAAGAACCTTGCAGTTTTACGCATCAAGTTCAAAGGCTATAAAAAATCTTCTCTGAAAACTTCATGTTTTTTTCCCTTCTGCACTTCGTAATGGCCAGTATTTTACCATGCGGACAATCGAAGAGTATACGCTAAATTATAAAACAATATCGGGAATCTTCTTTCATTGATTTACTATGGCCACTTCGATCAAGCTGGCAAGCCAATCTGAAACCCTTGAGAAAGTTCGGGCATGGCAGACTTCGGGGAAAAAAGTTGTCTTTTCAAATGGCTGTTTTGATATTCTTCATGCGGGACATGTTGAATACCTCACAGCGGCAAGAAAACTTGGTGATGTACTTATTATAGGGTTGAACAGTGACGCTTCGGTCCGCCGACTCAAAGGCAAAAACCGTCCTGTCTGCTGCGAAACAGACCGAGCTGCGGTGCTCTCAGCTCTGCAGGTTGTTGATGCGGTCACACTTTTTGATGAGGATACACCTGAAGAACTGATTGGCACCTTGTTGCCCGACATTCTCGTCAAGGGAGCAGACTGGGCAGTCGAGAGTATCGCCGGAGCGCGTGCGGTACTTGAACATGGGGGCGCCGTGCTGACTATTCCCCTGCTGGAAGGCCGTTCAACAACCGGGATTATCGAAAAAATCATTCAGCTTTACTCTCAATCATCGACCTGCGGTGGAACGGATTAAACACTACAGCCTCAAACTTCTCACAGCCTTTCTTGCATTCATGCTTGTGCTGTCGTTTGCCTCCCTGATTGTCCTGAACAGCGGAGTGCTTGACCGATTTGCCAAACATCTGGCCATCAGCCTGTTTAACGAGAAGCTTTTCGGAAAACTTGAACTGCAGGAGCTGCATCTGAAGTTTCCGAACAATGTCACCCTGATCAATCCCCGGATTTATGGACCGGGAGAAAAAACACCAGCTCTCGAAGCCCGCTCTCTTGCGCTGCAGTTCAACTTTCTCACACTCCTTCAGCCTGACATCAAAACCTTGTACTTACGGCGTCTTACGGCAGATTCACTCAGTGCAAGAGTTATTGAAGAGAAAAACGGCAAGCTTAATCTTGATCTTATTTTCACCTCCCGCGACCCCGACTCAACTAAAGCGCCTTTTGAACATTTTTTCTGTAAAGACCTGCGGATTAACAACAGTAATCTCTCTTACTCCGGAAAGATCATCTCTGGAAAAAATGTAAACTTACACGCTAAAGAGATCAATCTGGAGCTTTCAGAATTCACCGTCAAGAAAAAACTTTTGAAGGGAACGCTGGACCACTTGAAGTTCAACATCCCCCAGAGTCACTTCTTGTTGCAGCAAGCTTCAGGAAAATTTCTTTTTTCTGAAACCCGTTCTGAGGTACTTGCCCTGAAAGCGGTGAGCAATAAAAGCCATGCGGAGCTCTCGGCCACTCTTGACCACTTTAATATTTACTCCCATCAGTTACAAAATCAGCTTGCCCTCAGTACCTCTTTTCTGAATATTCCGGAGCTGGCCATACAGAGTGACGACCTGAAACTTTTACTCCCGGAACTTGCTATCCCTTCGGGCCTCTACACCTTTAAAGGCAACGCCAGAGGGAAAAAAGACAATATTAAAATCATTGATGCACTGCTGACTCACCTCAAAAGCAGAGTTGCTGTAAAAGGAGAGCTGCTGAACCTGCTGAACAGAAATGCCTTTGCTTTTGCACTGAAATGCGACAGTTCCAAAATTTCCGAGCCCTTTGTTGAGTCACTCGTGAAAGAGAGTTCGCAAAAGGAAATTGCCCGCAAAACCGGTGATATTACCTTTTTTGGCACGGCCAAAGGTAACCTGAATACCGGTAAGGTAGATATGGCAACTCTCTCTGCTGCCGGAAAGGCATCAGTGAAAGCCGAAGCATCATGGAAAGAATCAGCACAGCTGTCTTGTAAAGGCACGTTTGCGCTGAAAGAGTTCAAGCCGCACATCTTTATGGCGCCAGATCCCGGAAAAAGCCTTCTCAATGCTTCCGGCGGTTTTGAGGGAAAAATTGACAACAAGGAGGTTCACCAA
>SESG01014616.1_pt1 | contig 18176 bp, 18 predicted proteins | sample 3171421 | NCBI WGS metagenome assembly SESG01 (sample SAMN10866946, study PRJNA518727) | freshwater metagenome | biome: subpolar coniferous forest; feature: holomictic lake; material: water; isolation source: holomictic Lake 227, 6 m and 8 m depth | place: Canada: near Kenora, Ontario | collected... | reverse complement strand
ACACTGCAGTTGAACACTGGAACATAAGCAAAAAAGACAATCATTCCTGGCTTCCTAAATATGATTCAACCATTCTTGCACAAGCTTTAACATACATAGAACTCAAAAAAGAAAAAAGAACTCTCTGGAGCACCGAGCAAGCAGAAGATTACTGCTTTGCCAGAGCTTTCAATCTAATAAGCAGGGAACAGGGCCTAGCGCTCTGGCCCAGCTTACAGGGTCATGAATCAAATCGCATAGAAGAAATGAAACTCTGCCTTCAGCAGGCAGAGAAAGGTCAGCCAATCCAATCTCGAGATCATAGAGTTGTCCAAGCTCTTGCAATGTTATACAAAAATCTCAATAAACCCATCCAATTCATACATCCAGAATGCGTTGCAAAAAGCTGGCCCCAATTCTGGGACTTTCTAAAAGAATACTAGTTAACGTATTGGTCCATACAACGCAGCATTCATCATACCCTTCTTTATTCTGTTGGTATATCTCACTGCAGGTTTACTGCTGGCTAACATTACTCCGACTGTAGAGCCGGCAAAAGAAGAGAAAATACCAGGATACTTTCCTTCAATTGAAGACGCAACTTGATAAATTTTATACAAACAATCTCCTCCAACATCACTCATCATGAATCCACTCAGAGCTAAACCTGCTCCAAATCCAATGGCCAACACTTTCTTTTCAAGATTCATATCAAATCAACAAATCAATTATATTTAAAGACTGTGGTAAAAAATGACCACCGTCTAATTCTCTAAAATAATCACAAAAATCCGCCCCGTTCTTTGGGAGTACATTCAAGATGAACGGGTTTCCCTAAATCTGCTCGAACACAAAGGCCTTTTCCATCCGGCAATGCACCCACAAACACTCGTCTAGCAAAAGGCAATATTACTGGCGCAATCTCTTCCTTCTTAATAGTCAAAAATTCAATATAATCAATCCCTTCCCCCCTTAAACTCTTAATTGCCAATTCCAATCTCTGCGGTTCCAATCTGAATAGATGTCTTGCAACAACTTCATTAGCAAACTCATCAATTGAAAACTTCTTATTTTCCTGGAAAAATTCACAAGAATAATCCATAGACCTATGAAACTGTACGGCAGGTGGAGAAAACTCTCCCTTCTCGCGATAACTCAAATCAGAACATTCCCTAACCAAGTATGACTTCTCTTTTACTGGAATATGGATTATGCACTCTCTAATGTATCTTCCGGGAGAGTTTCCCCGTACAATGCTTGAAAAGCAATCCTCAAATCTGGGCAAATCTTGTTTTGACATAATCGCACCAGAAAACAGTTCTATAAAAATCTTATCCTTGAATATTAAGCGCACGCCAAAAACGATGTCTGAATGGCATCTTGGGGTGATGTCACACTAAAAAATATCAAAATATTTCAACAATCTCTGATTTTAACTTATCAAAAAAAGAATCGTTAACATGACCTATTTTCATTTGAACTAACCTTTTCTCGACAGAAAACATCTTATCAATTCTTACTCTGCTCGTTTTTATTAACTTTCCATTTTTCATGTCTTTTTGATCCATTATAACTGAAAACGGCTCGTCCTTAATTACAGAAGTTAAAGGAACAGCAATGCAGTCTGAACAAATTCTATTAAAACCATCATTTGATATCACTACAGCAGGTCTTACCTTCTTTTCTTCTAAATTGCTAAATGGATATGGCAATAGTATCACATCTTTTTGTTGAATATTCATTTTTTCAAATACTGGTTCCAGATTTCATCCTCTGGATTATCCCATACCTCTTTTAATGAATTCTCTGTATAGTGGAGCAAATCCTTAAAATCTTCAGTCATCTTCTTAGAAATATTTAACGATTTCTCGATTAATAATCTACCACCATTTTGTATAACTACCAATTCATCTCCTTGATTTATATTTAAATTTTCACGAATCTCTCGAGGGATAGCAATCTGCCCTTTTTCAGATACTCTTATTGTTTTAATTAACATTTCTTTTTCCATGGTACTGTAAGAAATTTCTTACTTATAAACCTTTTGGTCCGTTCTTCCGTTGGCACCAAAAACGATGTCCAAATGGCATCTTGGGGTGATGTCACACGATTTCTTAGCTATTTTTACAGGGTAAATATTTAACTAACAAAAGATTTAGATTTTTTCCAATAGTCTTCAAAATACATTCTAAATGTTTTAGCAATTTCTTTGTTTTTTATCTCTATTGCGACAGGTCTATCAGACTGAAGAAAGATACATACCACCTCAGCATATATAAAGAACCAAGCGGGTGTTTGAATATCACTAGGCATATACCTTGCATCTGATAGACGATAGGAGTTTCTATTCTTTAGAACTTTCTTATCAGTATCCCTATTGAATAACATCCTGCAATAAACCTTTTGAGATACTCTATTTTTATGATGCTTTTTCCAGTATTCATGATACTTTTCCTCCTGTAAAGCAAATATGCCCAGACAGAGATATTCTTCTCCTGATTTTAGGCTTAGTTCATATCTTTCAAAACAGGTTTGAATACCTGCAAATCCTTCATATACGGAAACAGAAGTATCTGGTTGAGAAGATTGCAGAAGCAAGAGCCTAGGCAATAGAGATTCAAACTTAACTTTCTTCTCTTCTAGCTCCTGTCTTTTCTTTTCTATGTAATCGACAATTCTTGAAGGCTCGGCTGGCTGATAATATTTGATACTGTTCTTTAGGATATAAGAAGCAAGTCCTTTCTGAATAAGACTGTTGAGTATATTATATATGAATGATCTAGCTACTCCAGATTTCTCGATTATGGGCCCTGCTGTTGCCGAATGCAGCTCTAGGAGCGAAATGTAAACCTTGGCTTCCCCTTTAGTTAAACCCGCCAACTCTATAAGTTCTGCTTCTTGCATATACCAGTACTGGTGGGCTTGTATTTAAATACAAGCATTATCTATGACTATTATCAAGTGGTTACATAATAACTACTTGCCAACAAAATACAAAGGAAAAAACAAAATGACAAACGAAAATTTAAGAGTTGAAAAGGAAGGAGATAGAACCTACTTGATAGTGCCTCACCAGGGTGGGGAACTTAAAGTTAATTATAATTTTGTTAGAGGAGACCATCTACAAGCAAAGAGAGAGTTGAATCTTGAGGGGCTTGTTGAACCGACAATGGCCGAAGTTGCTTCAATATTACATGCAACGCTAGTCAAAAATCCAAATAGTCCATATTCAAAGGAAATAGAGAGTGTCTTTCCAAATTTTTTAAGAGTATTTAACGGAATATTATATGTTCCAAATGAAGGGGCTTATATTCAAGATAGACCTGAAGTAAAAGATGAAAAAATAATAATGGATAAAAACCAACTTATAAAAAAACTCGAAGCACATGATCCTTCTGTTCGATTTGTCCCATTTGGGTTTAAAAAAGCAGAGTTAGAACCAGAAGAATTAGCTGAAAACAAGTTTATAATTGCACTAGCAAGCAAAGAAGGGGCAGAAAAACTTGCAGATCTTGCAAAAGTTTATTCAGTTAAAAAACATACTAGATCATATATGAATGGAAAAGAGATTATAGGATTTAATCCATATATTAGAAGTTATGAGAAAGTAAAGTCAGATCAGGTTCATGTTGCAACTATTGGAGATGATTCTAGCTGTGGGTATGGTGTATATGTTAGTTGCACTAATTTCTGGCAAGGTATAGGTGCGTTATCTTTAGGGATAAAGAGATGAGCAAAGCAGTTATGATAAAAGATTAGTATATACGGCTCGCCCAAAAGCGAGCTGTTTCTAAATAAAGTTCGCACAAGCCCCAATGCGCACGATTATGCCATTTGGGCATCAAGCGCACGCCAGGAATTGAACCTGGACAAAATCGGGCTGCAGCCGATCCCAGTAACCATTGTGGCACGTGCGCATTCTCCATACAAAAATCTTAGAAGATCTCTGCACAGATAACATTCACTCTATTTCTGATTATTTAAATCTTCTTAGCTCTTATTCGCGTGAAAATCTCATGTCTCTTGGAGGATTATCCATGCTACAAGAAATTGTTTTAATCTTCTTTGAAGAGGTCGTGTCCAAGATAACATACCTAAATGTATCACCACCACTACCTATGTTAACAGCATCCACCGAACCAAACTTTCCATTAAAATAGTGATGGGTGTGCCCACAAAAATGATAAGCACTCCAATGAGTTTTGATTATTTCTCCAAGTCTTTTACTTCCCGAATATGGACTTCTCGCTTCCGCGCTAGTTCCCGCAAATGATATATCTGGAAGCGTATGCGAAATAGTCATCAGAGATCCTCGAGCATGCCTAACTCTCATTTCAAACCTATCTAAAATCTTGTTACATAAATCTGGATTAGTCGTCTTACCCATATTAATTTTAAGAAAATCTTGATATGTCCTTTCCCGTTTTACCTTTCCAGATTCGGTGAATGTTATCAATCTTCCCGTCTCAACATCCTTCATCTTCTGCCGATCATCATCAACCGCAGGAAATGAGTAGTCATAATGTCCATATGTTCCAACAATTGTCCAATTTTTGATGTCTAAGTTAGTCGTTTCCAAATAGTGCACACCCATTTTCATAGCCATTTCCGGATAAACTCCAAACAGCAACTCTTCAGCAGTGTGACTTGGATCACTATCCCAAATGTCATGATTACCTGCAACAAACGCAATTGGGCAGCGTATCTTTCTCTGCAGATGATCAAACAGCCTGTAATGATTCTCCCTATTTGGCGATGGCTCAGCATTGTCACCTCCTAGAAGCAGGACATCAAAATCCTCTTCTGGAAACAATGTATCAACATATGGCCCAGATCTCCAGCGAGGATTATTAAGATGCAAATCGGAAAAAATAAGTGCTTTCATTTTCTTTCTATCGAACGCTCCCACTCGGATTTGAACCGAGGACCCTCGGATTTCTCCTAAAATATTAGAAGTCCGATGCTCTATCCAGGCTGAGCTATGGGAGCTCATATGAAAATCATAAACTTGTTATTTAAACTTAATCATTCTCCTCAAAAATTAGTCTAATTTGAGAGGAATGAGCTTTCTTTCATAATGTCGTAACTGTTGTTTATGATGTCTCTTAACAGCAATTCTAATAAGATATATCATCAAACCGAATATTAATACAACAAGCACAAACAATGAAATTTTACTTCCCACCGTACCAGAGACTACATTTCCAGTCACACCGCTTCCATTCTGCAAGGAGGTAGTTAGCTCATCGCTGAAATATCCATTTGAAACTGCCAAGACTATTTTGTCGTACCCTTGTTTATCAAATGAAATCGCATACTCTCCATTGCCATTCCCCTCCAGAACAACTTCCTGCTTTACCAAGATAATACCTGAGGGATCATAAATAACAACCTGATAACTTCCAGACTTCCCAGAGAAATCCTCCAGATTATATGATATCTTAGCAGTGTTACCAGAAACAACCACATCGTCCAAAACTATAGAAAAGTAACTATTCTCACTCCTAATTGGTTCCCTTGTAACGACTACATTTCCAGTGGAATTGATATTCTGCAGAACAAATAGAAATGCTACAAATAGGGCAAAATATGCAAAAAAATACACTACTTTTTTACTCATACCTATACCCATACTTCCATTCTTATAAACGTTTCTTAGCAACCTATTTAAACAATATTTCACATTTGATAACATGGAAAAGGTAAAACTTACATTCCTTGGCACAGGCGATGCGATTCCGACTAAAATAAGGAATCACACAGGCATTTTAGTTAGTTTCAACAAGGAAAACATACTCTTAGATTGCGGAGAAAACATGCAAAGGCAGTTCAGAATTGCAGGTATAAGCCCGAATGACCTGACAAGAATAATCATAACGCACTGGCATGGAGACCACATCCTAGGACTTCCAGGATTGTTCCAAACCTTAGCCATGCGAGACTACAAAAAAACATTAAAGATTTATGGTCCTCCTGGAACAAAGCGTGGAATTGCATTAGTCCAGGAATTAGTCAAACAGATTAGAATAAACCTAGAAGTGCATGAAGTTTCAGGCAAATTCATAGATGAACCTACCTTCTTTGTAGAAGCAGCATCAATGCAACACGGCAGTACTCCAACAAATGCTTACTCAATCAAATTTAAAGATAAATTTAGACTAGACGATAAGAAGATAAACAAATTCAAACTTCCCCATTCTCCAATTCTCAAGGAACTGCAGAGAGGAAAGGATATCACAGTTAATGGAAAGAAAATAAAAGCCTCTCAAGTAGGAACAATTGAAACTGGAAAGAAAATTACCCTTGTCCTAGACACGGCATACAATGAGCATGCAGTAAAACTAGCTAAAGATTCGGACATCCTCATTACTGAGGCTACATTTCTTGCAGATTCGGAAAGGGGAGAAGAACTTGCCAAGCAATATGAACATCTAACGGCACAACAAGCAGCCACAATAGCAAAGAAAGCAAAGGCTAAGAAGTTAATCATCACACACATTTCACAAAGGTATGAAGCAAACCTTAACGCAGTAAGAGATGAAGCAAAGAAAGTCTTCAAGAACACGCAACTGGTTAAAGATTTTGATATTGTTGAACTTTAATTACATTTTTTGAATCTGGCGTCCACCGAGAGAAATTCTATATGTCTTATTTTCAATCCTGTGCTCGGGAGGCCATTTCCAATCGAGCGTTATTCCAATCTTTGCCATTAAATCAGTTAAATTTACTCCATGCCCTTCCGGACTACCATTGACAATCATACATTCATGCGTTTCCAGAAAATGAGTCACATCAGCTCGATGCATCTTCCTTGCAGTTGGCTGCCATATTCTAGGATTATAACATTGCCGATTATTCCAATTCGGATGCGCCTGCTTCATCCTTTCGGCAAACTCTCCGAGATTGAATGGCGTATAAATTACATAAATGTTTGATCTAAAATCCAGCATTTTATCAATTAAAGGCAATCCGGGAGGACAGCCTTCCTTTTTCCCGTAATTTGGACAGCCATGTGGATGTCCGTAGAAAGGTTTCCTGCATAAACCTTGAATTCTTCGTTCAAACACAATATCTTGAGGATTTATCTCTGCAATCATAAAAACTTTCGAGAATCATACCTTTTAATTCTTTCCAAACCTTCCAAGTTAGAACTAAGAACCGAAAACCGGCTTCAGCTAAAAATCAAAAATAATTACTTGCCCAATGAAGTAGAAGCTGGTGAAATAAAGATTATCGTGTCGCCCCTTAGGAAGGTTAGACCGATGCTTTTCTTCATCTCTCCATCTTGCATTTCCTTAGCATTGTCTAGTACGACATTTATATGTATGTCGAACGCTAGCAAAGTACCAACGAACTGCTTTTCTCCTTTCAATTGCACAAGAACTTCCTTTCCCTTTGATGCGTTCAAAAGGTCTAGAGGTCTTTCAATGCCATTTACCATATTTCCAATCACAAATCTGCATATATAAATATATCGCGTCTTGATTACATCTCTTTCATCAACGCAAGATGATTCAAATCTGCTGCATCTTCCGCAATTTTAACAATGTGTCTTAAAAATCTAATACTTTTTCCATCCAAACCTTCAACCTTAAGAGATTTTTCCCTTATCTTCTCCCGCACGGCATAAATTTCCGAGATTTTTTTATGATTAAATTGATAGTATAAATCAAACGCCTTACCGAGAGCCTCCTTCGACTCCTCCGCAATCTCCTTTAGAACCTGACTCTTTTTGATACCATATTTAATGTTTGTTCTCCATGCTCTAACGATTTCATCACCAATCTTTTCAAGCATATATGAATAGGTGAACATGATTCTCCCATTCACAATGTCTCCATATGCCATTTTGTTTATGGCTCTCTGAAGATATAAACAAAACTTATTCACTTCCAAGTCTCTAGAATTTACATCTTCCAGTTTTCCTAGGGATTTTCCAAATACATCTTCAATTGCCGCATCATAGAATGAAAGAATTATCTGAAAAACTCTCTTGAAGATCTCGTCAAGGTGTTGATAATTCCCACCACTTACATCCTTTAGAACATACTCTCCCTTTGACTGCGATATTAATGCAAAACCAATCAATCCCGATGTGGCTTTAATTATGATTGGAGATATATCCTTCTTTGATGCAAGAATGATTTCATCGGCTCCTTTCGCATATAATGCCCCAACTAGTCTAAAGACACTTCCAGTACCATATTCACTAACATCTACCCTTACACTCTTACCTGCCGCAGTTCCATCGGAACTGATACTCAAAGACTTCTCAGATTCCACCACATCCAATTCACTATTCTCATTAATGCCATTCTTCCTTACCCAATCGATGGGTAAAGTCAATGTGTATGCCTGATTCCCTTGACGTATTACTTTCCTTTTCATATTATTAATATTAATCATATCGAAAATATATAAATGTTTCGGAGGCCTTCAAAGAGTGAAACATAGGAAAAACAACATGACAAAGAAAATAACACTCGAATACATAAAAGAAACACGCCCAAACGTCTACGCAGAGCTCTGTCTAGAAGTGGGAGACAAAGAATCAGCCTTAGAGATCTATGAGAAAACAAACCCATTCAGAGCTGCAGAGCTGGCACTTGAGCTTAATCGATACCAGCAAGCAAACACTCTAGCAGACAAAGCGCTCAAATTCTCCAAAGAAATATTAGAAGATGCCCAAAGATATGCTAAAGAAACAGCTGAAGCTGGAATGGGTGGAGGACTAGGGGCAGCATTTACAGTAGCAAGCGCGCACAATAACTTCGACGTAATGAAAAGAAGGATTGCTGATCTAAAATCTAGACTGGAGGAAAAGATATGACAAAAAAATACATAGACCTGCATACGCACACCTTCTACTCTGATGGTGGAGACGATCCGGTCAGTGTCATAACGAATCTGAAACTGAAAGGCACAGACATAGCGGCGCTAACAGACCATGACCACATGATAGCCTACTTTAAGGGCAGAGAAGTAGCGAAAAGCTGGAACCTCAAATTAATTCCAGGAGTTGAAGTTAGCACCAGCAAGTACCACATACTAGGATTAAATGTACGCCCTGAAGACCAGGCATTCCAAGATTTTCTAGCCTACTCAAGAAGCGAACAAAAAGACAGATGCATGAAGAGAGTCGCACTTCTGAACCAGTATGGAGTCCCAATAACTCCTAAAAAAGTTGAAGAAATGTTCCCAGAGTCAAGACTTGGCAAATATAATATTCTTATGGCTATGGTGCGCGATCCAGAATGCATTGCCTACTTGGCAGAGCACAATCCTGGGCAAACACCTACCCAGATATTCAAGTTCTATCTTGGGAAGAATGCCATCGCATCAGTCAAAGGAGCTAAGAGTGCAATCACTCCTGCAATTGCAATCGCGGAGATACACAAAGCTGGTGGAATAGCCATAATCGCACATCCATTCAAGGAAGTGAAAGACATGGCTGAAATGGACCAGCTCGTGAAAGAAGGCATCGACGGTTTAGAAATACAACCAAACTTCGGAGATGCGAATATTCCATTCAGAGAATATGCTCTCAAGAATGGATTAATGATGACCTATGGTTCAGACTTCCACGGCGCAGCAGGAACGCGTACACTATTGGGTAAAATGCAAACTGAAGAAAATGCGATTGAAGAAAGCGTTCTAGAAAAAATGCTGAACAAATGGAGATAAAATGGAAATCTATCTAATACGCCATGCTGAAAGCGAAGGAAACCTAATGACTGGTAGAGTCTGGGGGCAATCCAACCACTTTAAACTTACAAGTCTGGGCAAACAACAGGCAAATTCTCTGGCAGAGAGACTATATGGAGAAAAATTATATTTTGATGAAATACACTCTTCAACAGCAGTCAGAACAAAAGCAACTGCCCAACTTGCCACAAAATATAATCTAATCAGAGATATCAACTTTACCGATGACTTGCTAGAACTAAACCAAGGCTCCTGGGTTGGAATAGATCGAACAAAAATTTACACTCCAGAAGTTGTTGCTAGAATCAATGCAGATCCCTGGAACTTTCGGCCTCCTAATGGTGAATCTCTAGGCGATGTCGCAAAAAGAGCATTCGAATACATTAAGCCAATTGCAGAAAAAAATAAAGATACGAGAAAAAAGATTGCATTCTTTACCCACGGACTAACAATCAAATCTCTAATCACCACAATCTTGGAAAGCTCTCCTGCTCTCTGTTGGAAAATACAGATAGATAACACATCAATAACGCAATTCAAATACACTCCAAACCCTGGCTGGCACCTTCAAAGAGTCAATGACCATGCCCACATCAAAGAATTACTCAATAAGCCCGATTAGTAAGATATTTAAACCAACTTTTTAGAATATAAATATGAACAAAGGAAGAAAAATCTCTGGAGGCAAATATCACGCCCATAGAAAGAAGAAGCTCTACGAAAAAGCAGGACAGGAGAGACATGTCATCCTGGGCGATGAGAAAAGAAAATCTCTGCGTGTTAGAGGCGGAGCTTCCAAGACAATTCTACTAAAATCCAACATTGCAAATGTAATGGTAAAAGGAAAAGTACAGAGAGCAAAGATAATCAACGTCGAAGAAACACCTCAAAACAGATTCTTAGCAAGACAAAACAGATTAGTCAAAGGCGCAATTCTAGACACCTCCGTGGGTAAGGCGAAGATAACAAACAGACCAAGCCAGGAAGGCCAGGTTAATGCAGTTCTAATCGTTGTCAAATAATTATAGCATTATAACAATCCTTAAAAAGAAAACTCTCCATCCTAATCCATGGAAATTAAAGAGCCCTGGTGTGTCTATGGATTTCATCCCAATGGCATAGGAAAAGTTGTCCTCGATAGCCCACCAACATCTGTGGAAATACTCTACAACGAAAAACAAAAATTTCCCCCACAACTTTGGGACACAAAATACATACGAAGATTTGAAACTCCGACCAGTGCCCTCGAGTATTTAGCCAACTACCTCTCAAGACCTCTGGAAGAACTACGTTCGGACCTTGAATTTAATTTTCCGTCGATAAAGAAATAAGTCCACCGAAAGCTTTAAATACTCTCCTCAGACTATGATTTATAAACCTTTTGATAATACAATTATGAGCTACGTGAAAAGATGTCCGGAATGTGGAAGCGTCGATTTGACCTATGATGACCAGAAAGGAGAAATCATCTGCAATGAATGTGGTCTTATTGTTGAAGAAAAAATGGTTGACACGGGTCAGGATGCCGGAGCACAATTCGACAAAGCTGACAAAAAGGGCAGAGGCGGAGCACCCATTTCTATGCAAAAATTTGACAAAGGACTTACGACTAACGTTGGAGAGATCTCAGACATATACAGACTAGACGCAGGTCAAACCCGTAAATTCCTAAGATTAAAAAAGTGGCAAGAACGTGTATCCACCTCCATTGAAAGAAACCTTAGACTTGCAATGTCCGAACTTAGAAGAGTCGCTAGTTTTCTCAGTCTTCCTTCGGTAGTTAGAGATGAATCTTCTCGTGTCTACAATTTCGTTCTTCAGCGTGGTCTGGTCAGAGGAAGAAGCATGGAATCAGTCATTGCAGCCTGCATCTACGCAGCCTGTCGTTCATACAACATTCCTAGAACACTCGATGAAATCGCCGGCGCTTCCGATGTAGAAAGAAAGGAAATTGGAAGAACCTACAGATTTATAATTAGAAAATTGAAGATTAAAGTAACTCCAAGCTCACCAAAAGATTACATCTCCAGGTTCTCATCAATTCTGCACCTTTCACCAAAAGCTCAGAATGAAGCCCTCAGAATACTAAAGAGAGCAGATGTCTCCGAATTAACTTCAGGAAGAGGCCCAGCAGGAATTGCCGCAGCAGCACTTTACGTTGCAGCTCTGATGAATGATGAAAAGAAGACTCAGAGAGAAGTGGCAGACGTTGCAGGCATTACAGAAGTTACCATCAGAAACAGATACAAAGAACTTATCGACCGTCTGGGCTTGGACGACAAGCTAAAGGCAAAGGTAGCATCTGCAGAAAAAGAAGCAGACAAGAAAAAGAAATAATTCTAACACCAAAGACAACATTTAAAACACCCCAGATTTTAACATTATTAAGCGGGGATGCCGGAGCGGTCAAACGGGTCAGGCTTAGGACCTGATAGCTTAGTGCTTACTTAGGTTCGAATCCTAATCCCCGCATTATTTTAATAAAATTATGTAGACAGCTGAGAGATTATTGCATCCTCATTTATGCCCTGCAACTTATTCTTTGCAGTTGCATCTATCCAATTAATTTTCTTTAATGTTATATCTACTGTACCAACAACCTTTAAGCTATTACGATCTATAACTGAAAAGCTACCGCCATACCGTCTTTCAATATAATAACCAGTCTGAACATCGTCTCCAATCTTATCATATGTTTTGTAGATATTTCCGCCATTTGATAAATAATATCTTAAACCTGCAGAAGCAGTATTTGTCGTCGTTCCAGCATTGGATGAATCAGCAGTTCCTGTCCCACCCGGGCTAGTAATCTTCAAAGTATTCGCATAACTCTTGAATGAATCTCTAGCCAGAATGGCATAAACATCTCCCTTTAACATTAGAAGTTTAGCTTTCTGATGATTCAAATATACCTTATCCCAAACTGCGCTTATCCTGGTCAATATGGACAAAGCCTCTGCAGCCTTATCTCTGCTGGTACTTGCAGCCAGACTTGAAACAAGTCCTTCGATATATCCAACTTCCTGCACCGCATCCGCATCGCTCAAAATCTCTCCAGTTGTTCTCAACTGTTCTAAATTCCTGTCTGCAATTGATTGCAATTCTTTAAGAGTATTATTCTTCACTCCCACATTCTCAGTAGTAATTGAATTGTCGACGCTATTCTTATCGAGCCAGCATCTTATCTTTGAATCATCACAATATCCCACATCAATAAACCTTGTAGGATTGGTTGAACTTCCAGGATTATTTGTTGAACAAATTCTTACAATTCCTCTCTGGTATATTTGAGGATTAATAACTTCCTCCGCAGTAGACTGTGGATTTGAAATTGTGTTAGCCATTACCGATTCAATTGAAGAACTTCCAGACACACATCCAGAACCAGAAGTAATTCCCGTTTCAGTCAAAGCACTCTTGACATATGTATCTCTCAAATAATTAACGGCAAAGTCCGTTGATACTGATTTAAATCCACACTTCTGTTGTCCATTTATATCGACGCACAATTCTTTGTAGCCATCGGGTGCGGTAAAGTCCTTTGTTTCCGAAGCATATTCTCCAGTTCTTATGAATCCTGAAGCAACCTGCACTATTGCAGCAGAACTATAGTATGAACTCTCAGGAGGATTTCTCAAATACACTCTGAAACTAACTCCCGAATCCTTTCCTGCAAAAATATGATAGAATACCTTATAGTCGGCAGTTGCTGGAACCGTCGCAGTCGTATAGGTACTAGAACTGAATGTAGCAGTAAACTGTGGAGGACTCTCAGGAGTAATCAAACTCTTAAATGAAGTTGGTGCTTTGGCAGAAAGGAACGCTCTACATACCGGAGTTCCAGCTTCTTCTATGTTCCTTGCCTGGAATGCTTTGAAAGTATTGACTGCATAAGTATCCGTAAAGTATTTTATTGCACTCTGAGTATTTTGCCAAGAGGCGCTGAAAGTTCCATACTCTCCTCCTCCACGCATTCCTGTCTTCCCAGTTACCAACTCTCCAAGTTTAGGAATCAATGCATTTGCCACTGGAGCAACCTGGCTCCAGAAGAATTCACAAGCATATATGGAATAAATCTGGTCGCATATTCCCACCATCTGCCCGCTCTTCAAATTTTCCTGTAGGCAGTCTCTATGATTCTTCAACAAACTGACATATGAATCAACACCTGCCTGGATACCCGATAAACAAACTGGAATAATTATTCCTTCCTTTATATTTGGCAAACAAAGTAATGTGCTTCCAACTATTCCAGTCTGCTGAACGTTTGCAACTGGATATTTCCCACCGAAATCACACCTGGAAGGAGGACAAATTACCGGATCACACACATTGAATAGAATCTTACATTCACTGACACTATAATAATCCTGACAATTCTTTCCAGGAACATTGGCCATTGGTCTTCCAACCTGGAACACTTCTTTTCTTCCATCAACATTTATAGTTACCTGTTTAACGTTAGGTCCATACTGCTGAGACGCCTGCGTTATCGCCTGAATAGCACTATTAACTTTCTTCTTGGCTTCAGCTTCACTCAATCCTGGGAATGAACCATAGGACTGCCCAGTATTCAAATTAAACTGTTGGCACACATCATTTCCAAGTCCAGTATCAAATTCTATTACTCCTCCCTCTCCAGCATTGCAGAGCCAAACACTATTTACCTTTCCAGAAGCATCATATGATCCTATGTTGCCAAACACTGGTAGGGTCTGCTTGGTTGCAGCATACCACCCGCTAGCCCTATCAAACGGAACAACGGCAGGCAACCCTCTGTAGGGTTCGGTTTCATAATATCTAACCATTGGATTACTCATCTTGTTGTTATAACTTATATCGCTAGATGAAATAAAGTATGAAATTCCATATCCCGTATTAAACTCTGCCATTCCTACTCCAGTTAATACTGTTCCATCTGGTTTCTTCACAGCAACAGGACTATATTTACCATCGGGATCCTGTTTCAATCCAACAACATAGCTCCCAGGACTGTAGGTATCATACAATTTTTGCTGACTTTCACTTAATTTAGATTTATCTCCCTCTGGCACTCCATTAATTATAACGTTGGCAACATACTGCACATCATTATTTCCTGCAAACTTTTCTCTGTCCGCAGCATTGATAGTTCCAATAGGTTTTACATCTGCCACAACCGGAGCACCCTTCCCAATTGTAATTCTAGAAGCCAGTGGAAGCTGCAAATTCTTATCGCTACTCAATGCACCAATACTTTTATCCTTCAATCGCGTATTCATAACGGACAAACTACTTGTCAACTCAGCATCTGCTCTTTCCTGAGTATTAACATTTGTACCTGCACCCTTCTTCTCTTCCAATGATAGATACATATCTCTCACAGTCAAATAGTCGACTGAATCCAAATTCTTTCCACTCAAAACATCACTAACCTTTGGATTTTTATCACTACCCTGGGTGCCTTTAGTCAAATCGGGCGTTCCATCTTCATTGTAATATACCCAAGGATTCTTTTCCGCATTTATTGTTGCATCCGGATATTTCTTCACGATCAAATCAGCAAGATCCTGCTTTGCCTTGTCCTGATCAAATGTGCTATCTCCAAATATTGCTCCCAATCCGGAAGAACTAGTTTTATACTTGGTCTGAATATCTTTAACATCCTTATTCACCTGAGCCATTGCACTCTGGGTTGTCCTAATATCCTGAGATATTGCCTCTTCATTCTTTGAAAAACAGTCATCTATGCTAGAATACTTTCCTTCTTCAAACATTGTTTTACACTTGGAGTCCCATCCTCCAGTTCCAGACATAACTTTCTGTCTAGCAGCAGTCTCTCCACTTATTCCAGCAATGAAACTCTTAAGAGTCAGAACACCTGCAGTTCCAAAACATGCAGCCTGCATTCCGGAAACCACATTTCCAAGAACCTTATTTATCTTCTCCCACTGATTTATACTCTTATTCAAATTATCAATTCTTAGCTGAGTCTGCGCTGGAGAAAGTTGAATGGCTCTCTTTTCAATTCCAATGGTAACACTTAGATTTGCCTGAGTTCCGGCTCCTTTGGAAATAGGAATTAATCGCACCTTTGCAACTTCATCAATGGTTACATCATCTAATCTGATACTTATCTTTCCGTTTGCATTTGAATTTCCACAACTTATCTCACTAACCTGATTAAGAATTATTGTGCTTCCCAATGAACTGAGACCAGAAGAAGTTGTTCCACCACAATTAATTTTTACCGTTGCCCTATCCACCCCTATGCTTGTAACGCTGACCGTCACATCCAAATTATTAACTTGGAATTTTCCATTTCCATTTAGACTAATTTCCTGACGAGCAGAATTTGAAATAGTTCTGCTGGATGCATCTGAATTAAACACACTTATTGTTGCCTTAGAAGTCTTCTTTGGATCAGGCTGATCCAAACTAACAAGTCTCAAAGTTACCTGTCTTGATCCCAGGTCGACAATTTCTCCAGCCAAACTTGAATCTACTACATACAAATTGCCCAATTCGGAAGTATATGTTCTTGCACGATCACTTGTTGGATATATCTCAATAAATTCCTGTATCAAACGCATCTGCACATCAATCTGACCACTATCCTTTGCCAATTCAATTGCTTTGATTAAGCTATCTTCTCCATAGGTATTACTGTCAACTGTAGAATCCGTATTCAGTTTCTTCTCAGCTGGATAATCTGCAGCAACCTGTTCATATGTTGAAACTGCATTAGCAAATTGTTCCTTGAAATCTGAAGAAACCTGCTGTGTTGCAGGCACACGAGCAGACAATCCAGTACCGGTCGTCTTAGGACTCGCAGTTATTTCTTTATATCTTCGCAGAGCATCATAAATTGCTCTCTGTTCAGCTGAAACAGTTCCAGGAATTGCCCACTGCTTGTTAACTAATATCTTTTCCTGATTGCTTGCATCAATTCCCAATACTCCAACGCCTGCAATTTCAATTGCAAGTACTCCACTCTTATCTGGAACTGGGGACTGTCCCTTAAACTCTGCAAACCTTGGATTCAATGAGAGAACTACCTTCTTCGAATTACAGCTCAGTACAACACTTCCAGTTTGCCCATCACTATTTATAATAATTCCATCATTTGCATTGGATAGAGAGCTAGTTCCAGCAATTCTGCAATTTCCATCCAAAAAGCTCATACCCGGATAAACATCAATTGTATCAGTACCCTTGCTGTCCGTCACCTCAATTCTTGCAGTTTTTTGTGCTGCTTCAATTCCGTCATAGGCCACCTGCAATCCTGCCTGGCAATACAATCCAGGCACATAAATTTCACCAGAGGTTTTACCATTCTCCACCTTTACATTTGTAATTTTATTACTTCCACTATAAAGAGAAATCGATGCAGTGTTTGCATCTGCCCCTTCCAATCTAACTGAAAATCTTCCATTCCAAAAGCTTTGCTTATTCTTGTCAATCGCCCATTCGGATTCGGATGAAGGCTTCAATCTAAACTCGGTCGTTCCCACTCCCAGAGCACCAACCGTATTGTAATCTATCTGAGCCGTCAGATTGAGATTAATAAATTCTGGCAGCGAGGATTCATTTTGAGTTCTCTTTAGAATCACAACCACATATCCAATATTATTAATTAGTGGATCTCCCAAAAGCTGATCCCTAGTTTTTATTGCCGCCCTAGCAGGATGAAACCCTGCACTTATCACTCCGGCAGGATATTTACCAGAAAATCTGATATTTCTTATTTCTTTTATATCAATAAAAGGATTTAATTGCAACGCATCTATCTGACAAAATACTGGCACATTCTGATCTGCGAGCAAATCACTTCTTACAACTGTTGGTTGGCATCCCGTTGGAGAAACATGCAACATTAAATCCTGTCTAGCCGTACAGCTATCCTTGTCTCCGAGAATTGGCCAATAGGAGTTTATGTCCGAGGTAGAATAATAGCTAGAAAATCCAGGCTGAGTAGTGGGATAGCTAACAAAACTAGAAAATCCAGTTGAACCGATTGCTGCCGATACACTTCCCATTAGAACAAACAAAAATGCCATAACAATAATATATTTCATACTCTTCATCCAACCTCAACCCCCAGGTTATCAAATTTCAAATAATTTTCCTGTAGTTCATTCAATGTCTTCGGAACAGGCAGACTATCAACGCGCAATATAATATTTCCTCTTTCCAAATCAACAGGAAGGAGATATGCATCTGCCTTTCCACCACCAATTATTGCCGATTCTATCTTCGTTGCTGGAGAATTTATTTCATAGCACTGTTCCTTTGTTCCACCAAACAGTCCAAGAATTCCAGAAGCAACAACTTCCTGGCATTGTGTTTTACTATCTGCAGGAATAGGAATGCTTGTGTTTGAATATACATAAACACTAACATTATAACTTCCTTCCGATAATTTTATATCTAAATTTCCAGGCCAGGCTACCGAAGCACTTCTCTCTCCAGAGAAAGTAGCAACTGCATTTCCAACCAAAGGTTTTCCATCC